>OMLO01003932.1_pt1 | contig 12328 bp, 3 predicted proteins | sample 1674811 | NCBI WGS metagenome assembly OMLO01 (sample SAMN06265003, study PRJEB25207) | coral metagenome | isolation source: Coral host | place: Mexico:La Bocana,Puerto Morelos, Mexico | collected 2008-11-13
GCTCGATGCATGACGTGGCGTGTGAATTTCGTGCGCAGTAAGGATGCGCAGAAACAATTAGCGCGAACGTCCTTAAGCGTTTTTGCGGGACATGTTTCAGATCCCGCGACAGAAAAAATACATCCGATTCATCTTCAGCGTCTGCTAGGCTGCCCTAGTGATTTTTCGTAGTCGGCAAGGAACCAGGCTAACTTCTGTTCAGTTCGAGGCATTCAACCCCTTGGGGTGTTTTTCGCAGAGAAAGCATTGCGGGTGTCAACTTTCGCTGGTTTTCATGTCCTCGTCTTCCACAAAAGAGGCCAAGGTAGAACCAAGCTGTCCTCTGTAACTGGGCAGGATTCAAGCTGTCGGCCAGTCGAAGTTCGCGCTTAAATAGTTTCCTCACCTGCTCTTTCGAAATTGTTTTTTTGTGGACGACGCTAGCTATTTTTCCCGTTTCCTTAGGTCTTTCACGAAAGCGTTTAAAACTTATTTGCCTCAGTGAAAGCGGGGTCAGAAATAATGGAAAACGGTTTGTTGTGTGCGGACGATCAATGGCGGCTCTTATGGATTTCGTGGATGAACTTTTGTAATACGTGCCATCTTTCTTCCTCGAAGACGTGTAAAAACACTTCAAACAAACATTTAGTTCTTCTTTGACATTTCTTCTATTGGTTTCGACAATGTGAGGCCACCAGCAAAAGGAAATCCATTGTTGTTGTTACGTAACCTTCACGAATGCGTAAAATCTCTGCGGCCATATTTGCATTTTTGCAACTTTTAAGGGACACTTAACAATACGTACTGTTAAATAATCTCATTCCGAACTTTGTAGCTTTTTTGTTGTTTCTGGGATGGCCTTGTCCATAATTTCTTGTCTTTCTTCCGTACAAAGCTCACCGAATCTGCTTTTTTGATCCATTGTCTTTGTCGACGAAACTTGGCTTCCCGCAATAAATTTTGTGCCAGTCGACATTTTCCGCAATCATTTTTATATAAGGTTAAACGCAGGTATAATGGTTTGTAACCAAGATTTAGTGAGCCAATCAGGAAGCTAAAATTGCATGATCCAAGGTTGAGAATTTAATAATATGAAATATACTAAGATTATGAAACTGTCGGGCTTTCTGATCACGATCGATTTTGGAAGAGCCTTCGATTCAGTCAACCATAGTTTTCTCATCAAAACTTAGAAGCGTTTAATTTCGGTCCATCTTTTATTAGGCGGACTTCAGTTTAATTAAATTGCAATTTAATGAGTTGTATTATGAATAATGTTTTCTCTACGGAGTACTTTCCTATTTCACGAGGTTTGCGTCAGGGCGACCCACTTTCACTTACTTTTTTCTAATGGTTCTAGAAATCTTTGCTATTCACGTCCGTGAAAACAACTGCATTAGAGGTATTGTAGTCGAGGACGAGGAGATAAATTTATGTGTCTTTGCCGATGATCTCATCACCTTTCTTCCCAACGTGAACTCGTATAAACACCTGGTTGAATCGCTTAATGGATTCGAACAATGCTCCGGTTTTGAGGTAAACAGTGACAAAAACGGAAGCATTTTCTTTCAGGGTACAAGACCCAAATACTTCGATAGTCGAATTAGGAATCTCAAAACTCGAAATTCCTATTAAAATGCTTGGTATTCATTGGAACTACAACCAACAGCAAAGAGATAAATTAAACTAGCTTTTACAATTTACTGGAATCGATTAAAAAACAGTACAGAGACATGTAACAATTATAGGTAAAATTCAAATTCTTAAAACATTTATTTTCCCGAGATTGACTTATCGTGCCTCAACTATTCACTACTCCAAAGACACAAACAATGTAATAGAATTTTGTCTGATCTTGTTTTAAGCGGTCGCGACAAGGTGAAAAGAATGGCTATAATAAACGAGATCGAAATCGGTTGTTTAAAAATGGCTCACCGTGAATCCATCTTCACTACTCAGCACATTTCATGTCTCAAAAGATTTTCGTACCACAGCACGTGGAAATATATTCTGAAATTCTTCTTGAAAAAAGTTGGTGGTGTTTTTGTACTGTGCTGTAACGTCGATCCTAACTTTTGGGTATAAAATTTATCCCCCTTTCTATAATGAATGTCTCACAGATTTTGCCGCGGTCGAGAAGTTTTCTCCCAGTACGATTGAAGGAGTTTTACTGCAGCCCGTTTGGAACAATGCATATGTCTTAAAGAACGAAAAATCCATTTCCACCAAAAACTATAAAATCGTGGCTTAGTTCATTTAATCGACATAATTTCCGAGGAATGTAAATTATTAACTTATGATAAGATGAAGGAAACATTTTCTACCTTGTCGGGCACGGACTACTTTCAATTAATAAGCATGTTTTACTCGCTTCCACCTGAATGGAAACGTATTATAGCAAACACAACAAAAGCCCTAAATATCTCTTTTTTTAAACACTTTGATAAGCTAATGAGTCTAAGCTCGAAAGCAATATCTTAGCTGACAAAAGAACGCGTCACTTTATTACCTTCAGCTCAATTAAAATGAAACCAAATATTTACTGAACGTAGTCTTATTTGGAAAGACCTATATATTATACCATATTAATGTACATTAGAGACTAAGTAAGAGAATTTCAATTCAAAATTCTGCACAAAATTTTAACTACACAATTTAGCTTGTACAAGATGTCTCTTGTACCTTCTCGGGTATGAAGTTTCTGTGACAATAATGACGAATCCCTCCCAGATCTGTTTGTTCATGGTTCTCTCGTATCAATATTCTGGGATCAAATTCTAAATTGGAATCCTATCTATTGGAATAAATTTTGATAATCTTGACGATAACACCATATTATTTGGTAATCCATCAACTGGAAAATCAGAGGGAAATTACCTCATTCTTAACCTTATTATTTTAGTAGGTAAACAGACTATCTATCAATGTCGCAAAAAAACTCATCAAACCATCATTCGCTCTTTTAATTGCTAAAATTGACCACCTTACGTGCCTAGAATACCAAATAGCCAGAGAGAATGAGAGCGAAATTAATCATAATAATAATTAATATTCGATCGTATCTGCTTGGTATGCCCTGGAAAATAACAGGAAATTAGAATTGTACTGAAATGTACCGTAACCATAGTGTAGTGTATAATGTTACAATTTATGATTTATGTGTATTGTTATCGAAGTGTAGTGCAAATGATTCATTGTGTTGTAATTAAGGTAGTAATGTATTATATTGTTTTTATAGAATATCCATGTAAGCAGCTGGTAATTATTGTTTAAATTAAACTGCATTAATAAAAAATATAAACAAGGGAATATTAACGTTAAAAGCCGACGTTTCGGCGTCATCGTGACACCATTCTCAAGGCAAAGTGAATAAGTAATGCGAATATTGATGATTTGATTTCTATAGTGTCCACAAATTAACATAATAACAGAGGATCAGAAATTCTTCAAGTCCATACCTTTGCGCGAATCGAATCCGTTTGCGCGTTTAGGGATGGTTTAAGTTTTCTTATAAAAAAGCATCTCCTAAATTAGGTAATCAAATTTGTTAGTACATTTTGTAAGCACGTGAAATTGTTCTGAAAGACAAGGTGGTACGAATTATGTTCGTTAAAGTAATGTTTACAAATTGACGACGATTTTTGTTTGTGTCAATAAACGTGCTCGTGGAGGTGGCCGCGAGTGTAACCAACATATCCTGCATCACACAGGTTACACTTTGTAAACATTACCCAATTTGTAAACATTACTTTAGCGAACATAATTCGAACGTACCAGCTTGTCTTTCAGAACAATTTCACGTGCTTACCAAATGTACTAACAAATTTGATTGCCTAATTAAGGAGATGATTTTTATAAGAAAACTTAAACCACCCCTAAACGTGCAAGCGGATTCGATTCGCGCAAAGGTATGCACTTGTAGAATTTGTGATCCTTTGTTATTATGTTAGTTTGGAGACTATAGAAATCAAATCATCGATATTCGCATTGTTTATTCACTTTGCCTTGAGAATGGTGTCAGGATGACGCCGAAACGTCGGCTTTTAACGTTAATATTCGCTTGTTTATGCTTTGAGAAATCGTTATTGATCAGATAATAAAAAATAATAATAATAATAATAAAGATAACCGCACTTATTCAAGGGCCTTTTTTCTGTTTTTATCAGTTTTCTTGCATTTGATTAGCACTATTTCTACTTTGGCTAAGACAAAATGCTAGTACATGTATATAGCGGTCTTACCCCCAGCATGGCGTTCGCCAACACCACTTAGAGACCTAGGTAAAAAGACTTACAGAAGCATATCATTGCTCTAAATAATTACATATCTTGATTAATGTTATCTCTTTAGAGGGCTCATAGAAGAGACCGCCATGAACAATTTAGAGGACATTTTAGAAGCCTTCTTCATTGGCTGGGTAGTTGCTACGTTCCTGCTCAACACTGGTCGTCGTCTAAAAGCCATTGTGGTCTGCAAGGAATGTTTGATCTTCCTAAATAATGAAGAACTAAAAACGGAAAGACATTATTTCCATTTATTTAACTCTGTTATTTATGAAATCATCTTCCAGGCGTATCATATTATCCGTGATTATACAAAAGCACTAAACTACGGCAGGCAACTTCTTCAACATTACCGAGAGTGTGGTAAAAGAGGCAATGAAGGGAATCTTACGGTAATACTGGCCAATATATGTGAACAGCAATATAAATACATAGAAGCACGAGAACTCTACGAGAAATGGATAGAGATCATGAAAGAAATGGGAGACAGAGAAAACGAAGCAAATGCTAATGAAAAGTCCGGAAATATGTCTTACCTTATCGGTGATTATGACAAGGCTAGAAAATATTATGAGAAAGGCCTTGCAATCAGAATTGAAATTGGTAACAAGAAGGAGGAGGCAGCAGATTATAGAAACTTAGGAACTGTGTTTGAATCCCTTTGTGAATATGAGAAAGCTACAGAATATCTTGAGAAAGCACTTGCTATCAGCATACAAATTGGGGACAAAGGCGGAGAAGCCAGCTCGTACAGAAGCTTAGGAACTGTGTTTCAATCCCTTGGTGACTATGAGAAAGCTAAAGAATATCTTGAGAAAGCACTTGCTATCAGCATACAAATTGGGGACAAAAACGAAGAAGCGAGCTCATACGGAGACTTAGGACTTGTGTTTCAATCCCTTGGTGAATATGAGAAAGCTAAAGAATATATTGAGAAATCACTTGCCATCAAAATACAAATTGGCGACAAAACTGGAGTAGCCAGATCGTACGGAAACTTAGGAACTGTGTTTCAATCCCTTAGTGAATATGAGAAGGCTAAAGAATATCTTGAGAAAGCACTTGCTATCAGCATACAAATTGGGGACAAAAGGGGAGAAGGCAGCTCGCACGGAAACTTAGGACTTGTGTTTCAATCCCTTGGTGAATATGAGAAAGCTAAAGAACATATTGAGAAATCACTTGCCATCACAATACGAAGTAGTGACAAATACGGAGAAGCCAGCTCATACGGAAACTTAGGACTTGTGTTTAAATCCCTTGGTGAATATGAGAAAGCTAAAGAATATCTTCAGAAAGCACTTGCCATCCAAGTACAAATTCGTGACAAAAGCGGAGAAGCCAGCTCGTACGGAACCCTTGGAGCTGTGTTTCAAAATTCTGGTGAATATGAGAAAGCTAAGGAATATCTTAAGAAAGCACTTGCCATTAGAAAACAAATTGGCGACAAAGAGGGGGAAGCAGTAGATTACGGAAATTTAGGAACTGTGTTTCAATCTCTTGGTGAATATGACAAAGCTAAAGAATATCTTGAGAAAGCACTTGCTATCAGAAAACAAATTGGTGACAGAGAGGGGGAGGCAGCAGATTACGGAAACTTAGGAGGATTGTATCTGTCTGTCGGTGAATTTGTCATGGCTGAAGATTATATGCAGAAGGCGCTGTCAATCACTCGAGACATTAAAGACTTAGACAAAGAGTTTAAACTTCTTTGCAGTCTTACAGCGGTGAAGTTGTGCCAACTCAAGATCCAGGAAGCCTTTGACTGTCTTTTTCTGAGTATGAATAGAAGCGAATCTTTACGGAGTTTGTTAGGGGACAACGACGATTTTAAGGCATCGTCTTCAGAAGTTCGCTGTTTTCCTTACAGGAATCTTAGCGCATTTTTTTGCTTGCTTGGAAATCCGAACCATGCCCTTTATGTTTTAGAGCTAGCACGGGCTAGAGCGTTAGCAGACCTGATGACATCTCAGTATTCTGTTGAAAGCCAAATCTCAGCTGATCCACAATCTTGGATTGGTATTGAAAATATTATGAAAAAAGAAAGTAACTCTTCTTGTCTGTACATTTCTTATTTTGAGCAGAATCTGTTTTTGTGGGTTCTAAAGGCAAGTGGAATCATTCATTTCCGACGAATAACAGTAACTGGGGAACTAATAGGTGCCGAACTAGTTGGCAGCTTGGATGAGTTTTTCGCTAAAAGCTTTCGAGGCTTTCGTATTTTATCCGAGGAAGATTGCGAAGATCGATCTTTAAACGACATTGAGGTTCTCCCAGCCTTAAGACTTGTAGAGGAAGAAGATGTAGAAGGTGAGAACTCCGAATCGAGCTTTTCTTTGTATTACAGAATTTTAATCAGACCAGTAGCTGATCTACTTGAGGAGTCCGAGCTCATTGTTGTTCCTGATCGCTTTTTGAGCCAAGTTCCATTTGTAGCGTTAACGGATGAAGGTGGGAGGTATTTATCAGATACTTTCAGGATTCGTCTTGTTCCTTCTTTGACGACCCTCAAGCTCATTCAGGACAGTCCTGCAGACCATCACAGTCAGGCAGGTGCACTGGTAGTGGGGGATCCTAATGTTGGTAAGGTGTGCTACAAAGGAGAAGAAATGTCCTTTTCAAGGTTACCCTGTGCAGAAAATGAAGCAACCATGATTGCACAACTGCTGGGCGTTGAACCTTTATTAGGACAGCACGCAACAAAGCAGGCGGTACTTGAAAGATTACATTCAGTGAGTCTGATACATTTTGCAGCACATGGTAATACTGACCGAGGAGAAATTGCCCTTTCGCCGAGAGGTTCTCGTAGCAGGATTCCTAAAGAAGAAGATTACCTACTGACGATGTCTGACATTGCACAAGTTCAACTTCGAGCTAAACTTGTGGTACTCAGCTGTTGTCACAGTGCTCGTGGACAAATTAGAGCCGAGGGAGTTATTGGAATTGCCCGAGCGTTCTTAGGATCCGGTGCACGGTCCGTTTTGGTAGCTCTATGGGCCATAGATGACAAAGCAACAGAGCAGCTGATGGGTCGTTTCTACGAACATCTTGTTCGTGGGGAGAGTGCCAGTGAATCTCTTCACCAGGCCATGAAATGGATGAGAGTTAACGGCTTTAACAGGGTTTCCGACTGGGCACCGTTTATGCTGATTGGAGATAACGTGACATTTCACTTTGGGAATTAAAAGTAAGTCTCCTTGATAGGTAAACATTTGATTTTACAAGCTACAATCATGGGCAAAAGTTGTTGAGACATATGGAAATTACCATCATATTTTCCCTAGTTGTTAATTCTCCTCTCTCCCCTCGTGAAAGAAAGCCTCCGCTTGCCCCTTTTTCAATGTTGGAAACAAATAAACTTCAACGAAGCGTTTTGCAGCATTGTTTGGGGGGGGGGTGGGGGTTGACTATAGAGGAAAAAGGTGTTTTTTCATTCAAAAGAAAAGTATTATTGTTAGTTTGAAAGCGTTAGTTTTCCTAAAATGTCTCAACACTTTTGTCAATGATTGTGGGCTATTTCTTGTCAACGGGTATCCAGCTTTTGGTATTAAACAATTAAAAAAAAACAAACAAGTGGTCTGTGTGAGAAAAAATACTCTCTACTGTTTTCAAAAATCTTTTTTCGTTCCAGAGATATCCAAGTTTTTAAATATGCAAATTAGCCAAGTAATGACCTTTGGCGTTCTATTTTTATATTTGCTAATGGTGCCCATGCGTTTTATTCAGCAAGCATACAAATAGGTTAGCAAACACTTTTAATTCTGTTATTCTATTTTTTGCAAAGAGTCAAACAAAGAACAGAAAAAGCTGCTCAAAGGGTATCCGTCCGTATTTTTTGACCTGTTTTATATAAAATAGGAAATCGTTTAATTTGGCGAGCATTTCTGTTACATAGATAAAGTGATTCTTTATGTTTTAAGGGAGGCGCGGTAGCCTCATAGTTAGTGCGCTCGACTCCGGAGCGAGCGCTTAGGGTTCGCGCCCTGGCCGGGAACATTGTGTTGTGTTCGGGATCAGCTCTGGCCTGATGAGCCACTTGGCTCGTATGCAGACTTAACCTTCTTATCTTTATGTTTCTACTTCTGCAGGCTTGCTTTGCATCAGCGTTATACCCAGAGTCTGGCATTAAAATTCAGGATGGCGTGCACCTGTCACCTAAATACGGACATGTTTGAGGCAAAGGGGCGGTTTGATTTTTTCACGATGTAACTCCGTGACAAAACTGATTAATGAGAAACGAAAGTAAATGATCAGTAAGTGAGTGAGTAGTTAGTAGTAATTAATTAATTCATGCATAGTTTCTTAGAAGGTCAACAAGGTAATGAGAATGAGTAGTATTGGGTGATATTGTCTTTTTGTAGCGCTAACTTCTCAAACCTAACATCGACAGAAACGTATGAAAATGAGTAGGGAGAATCAACATTTTGAGCTGAGAACTAATCTGAAAGTCACTGGCAATAGCCTGCAGATAAAGTTACCTAATGTCGGCTGAAATTCTTTTAAAATCGGCGTCGGTACGATTGAACCAAGCACGTGGCTGATTTACGGATTAAAAATTGCCATTTTAGGAGGGTTACTGCCCACCCGTCTTTACCCTTACCATTCATTTCATAAAAGCAGGTCCCTTCAGATCTAGAATATGATCATGTTCCTATTTATCCCTGGTGGGAGTGGTGTAAACATACTCACTGTATGTAAACGGTTCTCTGCTGCTTATTAACCCCCCTCCCCCCCCTGGCAGACAAAATTTTAATATCTTTATATATATATAACGAGTATAGAAATAGAAGCAAGAGTTAACTAAGAAAATAAACTATCGCTGATTTTAATTATGGCAAACTTGTACGCGCTGTTAGATCATGTAGATGTTCAGTGATGGTTACAGGAAAATTGAATTCTCCACTATCATTTGCTATCATGAGCTGTTGGACCCGGGCACTAGCACACAGCTTCGAATTCAGTTTTTAGTGTTCAAGTAGCTTCAAGTTTAGTTACTCACACTTGTTTCAATTATAATAATTTGTTGTAGTATAAAATAAAGAAAACAAACCAGAAAAAGAAGTGTGTAGTGGCCAATAAAGGAGGCGGCTTAGAGTTGGCAGTAAAATTAGCTAAGTAGTAAGTTAGTAAAGTAGTTGATAAGGAATAACGTATAATAAGTAACTAAATAGAGGTTTAAATAGAGTAGCTAATGCGAGTGTTTACAGTATTTATGTCTCACTAGCAAAGAGGGCACTGTACATAAATCGATTAAGAAGCATTAGTTTAATATCAATTGTATATTTTTCCAAAAGTGACGATGCATTTTCCTTTTTTGTGTTTTTTTTCTTTAATTTTGGCTTTTACCAACAGTCAAATAAAGAAAACCTATGGCAACGAAAGGAAAACTAAATCCTCGATCATTTTTAGAAACTAAGCGTAGCCTTGTGAGAAACGAAATCTGATGACAAAGAACTAGCTTACCCCTTCCCTGAGGATCTCTGGGAAGGAGAGACATTGAAAGTTGTGTGAGTGTTGTTCTAGACCCGTATTTAACTCCTAAACCAGGATTGTAAATAGCCAATTGCTGTGCCTCCTGCCAATGAAAAGCAAACAGACATTGAAGAAATTTTTAATTTTAAGTTTTATTATTGATTGAGTATAAATTTGTCGTCGGCGTTATTTCTATTACTTGGATATAGTTCATAACACGTTTACAATTAATTTAGTTACCTGTTGTATGTTGTTATACCATATTTTTCCGTTCTTTATATTACTGTAGTTAATGAGGGCCACTGATTCCTGATTTGTCAAGGAGCAATGTGTAAATAAAGCATATTATTGTTTTTATTATCACTCACTGTGGTCACTATCTCTTTTCTCATTGGCTAAGAATCAACAGTTCACTCTGGAAGTTATTCCCTCGATTCCATTACTAATATGATGATGTGCTTGCGCAAAGAGCAGGTTAGTAAATGAATGGAAGGAATACTTGATTTTCAGGAGTTCGAGTCTGCTAGTAAATCTTGCACTTTAGTCTTGTATATATGACAAAACCACAACACACTGAAGAAATGCACGCAGGAACGCAAAATGCGCGTAGTGTACCACATCAGAAAACGCGGCCGTTTAAGAACTTGGATTGACGACTAAACGCGCGACGAAGAGACAGCAAAGGCGCAAGATACATATACAATATAAGTCACTATAAAAAAAAACAAACAAAAAAAACAGGGGGGGCAGGAAATGCGACATTAAAGATTAACGAACCGGGGAAGAAAGGATAGAAACCTCAGGAACCCATCCAGAAGGAAGAAAAGGAAAATTCTATTATAGGATTAGTAAAGTTTATTAGGTCACGATATACTGTTAGGAAACGACTGCATGTAAGCGAACCGGGCAAAAAAGAAGAGCGCAGTTACATCGGGTAGAATGCCTGGACATTATGAATTATTCATGACCGGCGAAGTGGCAAATTTGAATGTTTGCGTGTTGTGAAATGCCCTGATTAAGAGAAGAAAGGGTCCAAATTGGCCCAATAGCGTTGATAAAACTTACTGTTCTGGTTTCCAGGAGTTAAAACTTCAACTTTCACGCGCGGCTTTTTGAAGAAGAAGGTTGAATCTTCAATTTAAGCCGTTAAGTAAGTTGATATATGAGGTATAAGGAGTAGCTTTTTGCTCTTGAAAATGGGCAAAAATTGGCCAGTTTTTGTATGGGGACCGTTTTCAGAAGCAATTTTCAGACCATCTAAACCGGCCTTCCTAATTTTCACGAACGGCAAATGAAAGATGGCTTTTTACTGAAACAAAACCCGTTTCAAATTTGAAAATCGGTCCACAGGAACCTGTAGCTTTTTGAGTTTGAAAACTTCTTGTTGGAGTTGCATTTGAAAATGGCACGTCTTCGATGGAAGAGCTATTGTCTTTAGCACACGTCTGTATAACAATGGCTGTCAAAACTAAACAATACCCATTCAAGAAAACCACTTGACTGTAACTGAAATATTCGATAAGACGCAAAACAAAATGGCTACGAATTGCGCATGCTCTGAACTTATTGGACGCCCCTGCTCCCATACGGATTAGTGAAAATGTACCGTATTTGCCATTTTCTAAACATTGCATGTTAGAAATGGATGATCCTGAATCACCACCACCACCACCTCCACCGCCATTAAAGCGACAAAATGCCCTTTGGGGTAAAAAGCTTCTGGAAGCTTTGAACCCCAAAGGACATGTTGACTAACATTTTAGTCGACATTTTCGGGAGGCTTTTCGGCCTCCCTCATGACTAACCAATAAGAATTTTACCTTTGGCCTACTAAAGAAAAAGAGTGGATCAGAAAATGCAAAGGCATATAAAGCGCGAGGACAGAGGTAGACAATGTATAGCGTAAGACAATATTTTTTGTAATCCTGCGTAGCAGACGTCTTCTCTTCAAGGAAGAAAGGCGAACGAAAAGCTTGTGATACGCAGAAGAAGAGAACAGCACGGGAACCGACCAGCGCGCAGTTGTTTTGCTTAAACGAAAGAACCAATTATTTTTATTCCTATCAAAGTTTTAGGGGATTTCAAAGCGAATAAAGTAAGGTAAACATCGCCAATTACTGAAAAATTTCGAAGAGGCGAACGAGTTATTCTGTGACAAAAACTTCGAAGATTGTTGTCACACAATAACTCGTTCGCGTGAAGATAAGAGTGTTATTCCGTGGATAATTATTCTCCGGAACTTCTGTGATATCCTTTACATAAAGAAATCACACCGAAACCATGCTATACATCTAAAATCTCATTTAGACTATCAGATAGTCTAAATCTGTGCTATTTGGAATGTATGTTTATGTGGTACGAACATGTACGAACGTGTATGTAGGTGATACGAAAATGGGTGGTACGAAAATACATTGGTACGAAAAACCCGGTTACATGTAATGGCCTATGGTAAAAAACATGGCCAATTGTGGAAAATGCGGGGTTCTTTATTGATTTTCCTTTTCCGCTCGCAACGTGGCTGCTTTATAGTGACTAAACTGAAGTGAGAAAACAACAGTGTTGCAAGCTATAGCGTAGCCAGGATTTTTCCA
>OMLO01003934.1_pt1 | contig 12327 bp, 4 predicted proteins | sample 1674811 | NCBI WGS metagenome assembly OMLO01 (sample SAMN06265003, study PRJEB25207) | coral metagenome | isolation source: Coral host | place: Mexico:La Bocana,Puerto Morelos, Mexico | collected 2008-11-13
AAAGGCATTTTCCGCGCATAATGTAAATCTTTTCTCTACGTAGAACAAGTTGAAGACTTTTTTAACTGCCTCATCTGCACTATATTCTATCATAACTCTCATTGCAAAGTCCGACAATCCCGAATCAACCAAATGAGTATTTGATAGTTAGCCCAAGGGCTCAATTACTCAACATTGGTTTAAAAATTCCAATACTTTATGCTAATCAACAACAAGTGAAATCATGTCTTTGTTATGTCATCCGCAGTGGCAGGAAACCTTAAGAATTAAAAAAAAATTCAGAGAACAGGACGAGCTCATTCGAGATAAAAAATTAGACGCCGAACTTGAACGCATGCAAGCCGTAATATAGCGTTTTTTTGTACTCGAGCCCAGCCGCGCGTTAAATCTCTTTTTGGTTACATAGAGATTAATCAAAATTATGTTCCACTATATGGACACGTGGTTAATTTTTTTGGCCAGCTGCACTTTTTTGTGTAATGCGGCGAGAAAACTTCACTAGCGCAACGTTTCGTTGAAGGCCGACCTTGCGAAAGAAAAAAAAATACCAATATGATGACGTCATTGGTCTCCAGTAAAGAGAGGAATCTGTCTTGCGCGCCGTGAAGTGTACAAACCGAACAGCTACGGAAACTGGCTTAAATATTTTTGTTGCAAAGACAATATATAATTCACACACTTTAAGCATGAGATGCCAGAAAATTATCTAAAACCTGCAAATATTTGCTGCGCGATCGTGCTACGGACCAGGTAATTGTCGAAATATAGCCCGGAGCAATTTCTGTCTTGAAAAGCGCTCACTATCAAACTTGATAAAATGGAGTAACCGCGATTTCCTTCCAAATCAATTTCGCAACGACAAATTTCTGAGTAAGAGCTGCTTAACCAATTCGCGCCTTTTCAGACTCTCAAGACATCAAGTGTCTATGATCGCTTGTTAGCAAGTCAACAGCTTCTTAAAAATTCATCTCACGCCCTCCCGTCATTAATATTCATCCCATAACTTGCGCGTTTCATAATTAGAAGTCAAAAGGTCTAGTATACGCTCAGGGGCAAGTCGGAAAACAACAATGAAATGCCTTAATATTGTACCGTGATCTGCGAGAAGTTATCTGCGAGAAGTTCGTGACCAACATTGCGAACGCAAACAGCTCGCTACGACTTAACGAATCGAGATTGCTAGTCTGCGCCCCTTAGCCTCATTCTAGCATGAAATTGGCAAAAGTGGCTCAATCATTTATTGCGCGAAAAACAAATAATAAAAACACAACAATGGCTGGTGGGCGCTAAGTAGTTTCTAGTGCCTGTTATTCGTGAAACCATTTTCCGCTTTCCTCTTGTCGGAAAACAACAAAAGAATTTTGCCAAAGAGATGCAAATTTGGTTGCCAAGCTTCGCTGTGAAAAAAGCTTTGTCGGACGCTATTAAGGCATCGTGAACACAAAGAGCGCTTTTCAATAGGGTTCGAAATCATATTCAATCGACTTCTTGATAGTTTAACGTTTGTTTTGCATCTTGTTTCGCTTGGCGCCACTTTTGCTTCCGCTCCATACGTGTCTTGGTGTAGTTAAGGTAGTGCGCTGATACGGTAGAGTGAATATCAGATCCCTAACTAAAAATCAGTCACAGTTTAATGCTTATCGCACCTCGATGCCTTTCTCCTCGGCGTAGATTCCTTTGCATGTGAAAAACGCACCAAAGTGAAATCAAAGACAATGCCAGCTTACATATGGTAATTTTTGCGCACAATCTCGACGCAATGACAATCGGGAAATTCGCACATTCTTTATCGAAATCGCTCACGAAACGGCCTCATATAATAACCGTTACGCTATCGTACTCAATGTGAAAGCCATCTGTGAGATGCGCACAAAAAATTGACTTCGGTGGTCGGCCTTGCGAATCCCGGGGGAAGAAATTGCATATCAAGCGATAATGCTTTTATTAAACACAGATGAATGACAGATCTGCCGTTGTTTAATTGTTTTCCGGTCACCCAAATTAGGTTTAGAGAACAATGCTTTTCTCAACGAACCAATCAAGATTTCGTTCGGAAAAATCTGTCAATCAGTTTTGACTTGGGTTCGTTGCAATATTCCGAAAGGCAAGGAATTGAAGGGCGCGATCATTTGCAAGTTTCACGTCCGAAACCACGAGGTGTGTGATAGGAATGCCAAGTTAGCAACGGGCTTCGCTCTGTCTGCTTTCTACAGTGCTTGAAACGCTCCAGTGATCTGCAGCAGAAACTTGATAGTATTTGTGCTCTTTATTTGATTTTCACAGGTTTTCGCTTACGGCCCAGTGACAGTGTTTAGTAACGCCTGACTGAGCTCGAAGCGCCTGAGTGATTTTTGGAAAGGCAAAATACACACGGATCGACGGGTCCCCCGGAATGGCTCACACCACGAAGCAAGGTAGTTAATTAATGTTGTGTTTAGTAGCAAAACAAATCCCAACGCACGGTCTGAGCGCTTCTTTACTGCTTCTTAGGACACGGAGGGGTTAACCAGCTCGGAGGGTTGTTCGTCAATGGAAGACCTCTACCCGATGTTGTTCGATCGAGAATTGTTGAACTGGCTCAGAGCGGAGTCAGGCCATGTGACATTTCCCGGCAGTTGAGGGTTTCACACGGTTGTGTCAGTAAGATTTTATGCCGATTCTACGAGACTGGCTCCATCAGGCCCGGCGTAATCGGAGGAAGTAAGCCGAAGGTAGCAACAGGTCCCGTCGTCAACAAGATCGCCGACTACAAGCGTGCGAACCCAACAATGTTTGCCTGGGAGATTCGGGACCGGCTTTTGAGCGAGGGAGTATGCTCAACTGACAATGTTCCCAGTGTGAGTTCCATCAACAGAATTGTCCGAAATCGTATCAACAGTGGAGACAAAATGAGTCCGACCAAAGAAGAGATTGCAAACGGAGGTTCCGAAATTAATATGAAAGTGGAGAGTGGAGGTGTTCATGTGCCGCGGAGTTCTTATTCCATCAGTGGAATACTCGGAATGGGAGCCCACCCGCCGAATTCCATTCCAGCGAGTAAGAGGAAACACTCTGTTGAGAGCGCAGAAAGCACAGGTATTTTAGTGTGTTTTATTTGTAGTTTCAAAGTTGTGTGATGGAATTTTTTTGTCATCAGGAAACCCTATACTCAGACACGACCTTCTGCACATGCGTATAGTTATCGTTGGCGCGCGCGCGAAAATTTGTTTACAATTTGATTTAATTTGTCAGTGGATTTATAATGTTCAGAATATCGTTTTGTACACTTTTTACTCTAATTTGTATGACGATTTTATGCATTTTTAATTCAGTTACGAAAGTAGCAGAAACAGAGTTTTGAACTTATTCGAGCCTTTTGTAAGAAGTCGAATTTACGCTTATATTGAAAACGCTATGAAAAGTCTAGTCAGTGTTGTTTTAATTTGTGTGCGAATTAGGGAGACACGACTCGGAAAATAGGAAAATAGTTACCTTTACTTTTAAAATTTTATTCATCCAAGTACATGTAATTAAATTGGAAAACTGGAATTCATATTTTGTGAAGTTCGTGTGCAACGTCAGTTGTATTGTCACGCTGCTCTGATTGCCTTAAACCGCCATTTTTTATCTGTTACTTCTCAAACGTTTTCGGATTTCAAGTATATTTATTTGGTGCTTTATATCTCTGACAGCAAGCTTAGGCTATCTTGTATTATCAAGACAGTATCTAATGGTGCAAGTGGGGTAAGGCTCAATCTAATGAAACCGCGAGTGTGGAGGGATATTTCCTGTAAATACTCAATGAAGGGCATAGCCCCACTGTCCTTCAGTTATTCCTAGATACGATCAAGATTTAATTTCTCCTACCATTTTCAATACATTATTAGGCAGACTAGTAATGGATTCTTGCACAATCAAATTTTTTGATGAAGGGGGAATTATTTTCTCAGACCTATGTGATGACCATCAAGCTAGGAACTAAATATGGGTGGTTGATACTTTTTGAATGGATCTGCAAATTTTAACAGTAAATTGGGTCTTTTTCAGCATATTGTGTTTTTATTTGGAGTGGTCACCTTAAAATTACACCCCAGAATGATCCAATTTGTGTCTTAAGCGTTTACCACCAGGGCTATAGTCAGAACATAACCATGGTTATGTCTATGGTTAAATTCTCTTGGTAGGGGAAGTTAGCAGCTTTTTAACTTTCTCACTATGAAAAAATGACTGAGGCAAGTAGCTCAGTTTGCCGCATACTGGCTATGGCCCTGACTATCCGCTAGATTGGAATAATAAGTGTTAACAATTAACTTTTGTCTCCAAAGGGAGCCATTCAGAAGAGGAGGTTCAAGCTGAAGGAGATGCCACTTCACCGACAGATCTCCATGGACGCAAGATAGTGCGCCGTCAACGTACTACGTTTTCTGGTGACCAGATCGAGCAGCTGGAAAAAACTTTTGAGAAGACACACTATCCAGACGTCTTCACTCGCGAAAAGCTTGCTCAAGATGTTGACCTTTCTGAGGCAAGAATTCAGGTACTAAAGTCATTGCTGTTAATGCTGGAAAAAAAGGTTACAAAGATTGCAGTGCTTCGGTTTTGATCTTTAAAGAACTGGGATTATCTATCACTGCACGAGACATGTTTCTATCAAATTGCCTAATAGATGATCAGTGAAGTAGATCATAATAAACACTAACCAATTCTTAAAGCTTGGAAATAAATTTCTTCAAATTCAGGTATAATTTGTGTTACTAGTGAATGCCATTGCAGGTGCAAAAAAGTTCAATTTTTTTCCCCAGTTTCTCTTATAATAAGAAAATTGTATCCTTAAAATTGCAAAACTTATAGAAAATATAAGTTACAATAGAAAAATATTCACTTACTTTGCAAGAAATTCATATGAATTTGGTTGTGTTTCTTTCTCAGTCATTTTGGGGCCTTGTTTTGCAAACAAGCCACCAAAATGATAAATCAAAAAAAGTTTTTTTTTTCTGAGAAAGGTGATTGATTTAAACTTCTTTTGCATCTGTAACTCTGCGAGTGACATTCATATTTTAACCTTCAACTCACCTTAATGTCGTTTATCAGTTAATTTTCCAGCTTAGCAGTGATGGATTTAACCTGGTTTAATTTCTCATAGCAGTAACTGTTGCTTACATATGTAGTTCTGTCATGTTATGAGCTATACATTGAGCATTATATTGTTTGTAGGATTATGTGAGTGGTTTGTTGTTATGCAATTATCTAAATCTGACCAGTCATTGCATTTTAGAAGGTCATTAATTGCAATCTTACAAGAACACTTTCAAGATTCACATTTTTCAACTAGTCTGGATTGAAAATGTGAATTGGGAGTTACAACATTTTGTGAACCAGATCCTTTTCAGAAAAGTTGCTCAGCTGAAATAATTGTAATAGAAGTCATTTACTTAAAGCATTTATTAATTTCAATTATGAATTTCAAGGGAAAAAAAGCTTTTCTCTTTGATAATCTTTTTCCTTGAAGTTTATATATTATTTTGATGTTGGAGTGAAATCTTTACAGAACATTCTTGACTTAAGCAATTGCATTGATTGCGTGTAACATCAAAACAAAATTTCTGTCAAACAGAACTGCCCTCTAGATCTTGACTTCCACCTTCCTGTTTGCAGGTTTGGTTCTCGAATCGAAGAGCTAAGTGGAGGAAGCAAGAAAAGGTCCCTCCAGTCGGAAGCCCCACAGCAGCTAGCCCAGCCCAGACAGTGCCGACAACCTTTATTAACTCGGCTACTGGTTACCCTACAACTGTGATAAGCCCTCCTCCAAATCATCCAACACCAGTTCATGATGAGAGCATTTCATCTCATCAATACGCTCAAGTTCATGACGTGAGTTTGTAGCTGTTGTAGTGTAACACAGATTGGCTCAAGATCAAAAACTGTTATCATGTAAATAGCAAAGGGATCAGTGCATTAATGATTTTTCATGTGAAATTTTGTATTCACCAATCTTGAGATTAACTTTCTTTGATTGGTGTGTAGCACAACTAGTAATCCTATCAATGTCAAGTTCAGACGCACACTGTACTGAGACATTAACTGGGTGGATTTTCCAATTTTACTACTGAGAAAATTGACCAAAGAAAATATGTGTGCTGATTGGTTAAAAATTGTTTCTTTAACTTGAGAGAAACACACAACTATCACAAGCTGTTGATGTATTGATGGTGTAAACAATGAGAATTTTCATTTGATGATCAAAGTAAACAAGTTGTTTTCTTTTTTTCATTGTGTTTTTTTTCTAAAAGAAATAGAAAACATATTCTCCATATTTCTATTGAGTGATATAAATGCTTGTAAAAGTTTGGAAACACTTGTCTTTTGGCTTTTGTTCCCTTAGCATTTCTTGTTCTCCCATACTTCCATTTGTGTTTCTATTAATTAAACAAATAGATTATGAGCTCGAGATTTCTATCGTGTGATGGTTGATGAGGGGAGCCAGAGTTGACTATTACACATAGAAATTGAGAGCAAATAATCTAATAATTCTTTTAGTGTAAATCTATGAGTCATTCAAAGTTTATCTAAATTATTTTCATGGAAAGACAAAGAAGTGGCTGCCAGTTAACAAGCGCACAATCAGAGAACGGCATTCGTGATTGGACACTAGTAGATTTATACTAAACCTCAATAGAAACAGTACATGAAGAGTCCATGTTTTCTATTTCTTGGATATTACTTTCTTTCAATCTTTTAGTTTTCATTTCATGATGCAAAAAATTGATACAGTTGATACAAAATTCCTTTCCTTGGTATCCAATCAAGGTAGACATTTTATGTGGGTGTTGTTGGATTCATCATGAAATGGTTACCTTGTTTCTCTCCTGCTCAGTAGATAGTCTTTCATGTAACTGATTTCTGATCTTTAACAGCATGCCTGATTTTTGTTGTTGACAGGATGCGCCAGTAAAAGCTGAATTAACAGAGCTAAAACCAGTTTCTGATCCCAACATGGCCATGCATACAACCATGGGCATTCCAAACTTGGCCCCACCACCACAGATTCAACAGCAATCTTATGACATGATGCGATCATCAACTGTGACACACAGCCCAACGTTCATAGCTGTCCCAAGTAGTAACCTGATACAAGCTTCCCATCCCATGGCTAATGGACAGGGGTATACAATGCGCCTCAGTGACCACACCCAGTCACACCCAGCAAGCCAAAACACTTCTTCAGTAGGGTATTCTACTGTTGGACAAAGTGTGATGACAACTTCACCCTCTTATGCTACACGTGAGTATCAATCTGTCTGCTTGTGTGCTGCTTAACCATATTGGTTGCTTTACAGTGTATGTAAAAGTTGTGCTATCAAATATAGATTTACGGTATATTGTATTCTCTCTTTGCTATACTAGTAATGGGTAGTCAAACGTACTGACGATAAATTAATGTTACAACCAATTTTAAATTACAACTCACAAAGTCCATTGTTTATAAAGTATTTAAACTAGATTGCCAAGAAGATCGTTAAAGAAGGATCTTGTTAGAAAATGTTTCTTTTGCTGACTTTATGGTTGTTTCTGTTTGTTCAGGTAGCCCAATACAGTATCAGCGAGTCATTACCAGTGGTAAGTGTTGTTTGTACTATTTAAGTGCTAGTGCTAAATTCAAGGCTGCAACAGCTACCTGTAAATGAAAAATGATCTGACTAGCAATATCACATTGTGCAGGTGAATGTGTGTAAATATCATATATTTGAACTAGGGGAAAATTGTAAAGGCCAGAATGAATATCACAGTTGTGTACACAACTTCAGTAGCTGAGAATTCCCAGAAAGAACATCCAAAATAGGATATGAACTCATGACCTCTGCCATACTGGTGCTGTGCTCTACCAAATGAGCTATCAAGTGGGTGCTGGTCACATCACTGTTTTAGCCAGATGGGTGTCCAGACCTCCTGTGAACGGCCACTTTCTAAAAATATTTAGTTTATTTTTCATGTTTATAAATTGCTAATTTAAGCAGGTCCTATAGCACATTTTGGATGGCTATGTTTCAAATTCTGGCTAAACGTCTAGATCACATTGTTCAATCATGCCTATACATCTTTCCAGCAGATCAAATATATGATCTTTCATATATTCACTTGCATTCTTCACCATCTTTAACAATTATTCCATGACACTGCGTTGGATATGAAGTGATAAATAACCAACGAGCGCGTAGCGCGAGTTGGTTATGATCACTTCATATCCAACAAAGTCGAATGGAATAATTGTTTTAGTATATTCTCAAATCGGGTTTTTGCCGCCGATTTTTATTTCAACAATTTTACAAAGCACTGTTTTCCATATTAGGTAAAACTCTGACTAATGGCTCATAGTCGGAGTTTTTTAGCCAAATAGAGAGCTAGAAATGCAATAGTCGGAGCTGAGAATATACTAAATGGGTATATTACAGTATGTACTCACACATTACCAAATTGCCAAACTGCAAATCAAAAATGTTTTGTTATCATACAGCTGTTTATTTTTTACTACTCAGTTGAAATTTCCCCCTCTCAAAACTTACCAATTATGACTGCAATTAGTTAAAATACCTGAAGAAGATTTGCTGAACACTGATAAGTGTAAACACCTGGGCATTAAACCCAAGTCTAATTTTTTTGTCTTACAGGAGGTGACGTTGGTCAGGCTACCTCTCCCCCTGCTGCCAACCCCGCCCCTGGATATGTTCTCCCCCCAGTGAGTACACTCACAAGAGGCCAGATCCCAGCAGACATGACTGGCCAGTTCCCCCCAGCCAGTCATGCTCAAGTTCAGCCACCATATCCTGACCAGTGGATTCCGTATGCTCCTCAGGGGTTCATTGGCAGGCCAACAGTGTTCCTTCCTGCTAACTGGTAAGGCTGCTGTCAATTCATGTATGTTTATGCTTATTACACTTGATATCAGATGTATGCAACATATGTTTGAGCCCTGGCTGAAGTCATTGTATTGGGGAAGACGGTTCACCCTCACAGTGCATCTATTCACATAGCTGTTAACTGATCTAGTTGAGGGGGAAAGGGGCTTTGATACACTAGCATCCCATTTAAAGGAAGGGGTAGAAATACTCTTACAAGTAGTGCTTTGCCTCCATTAGTATGGGACACTTGGCCCATCCCAGACTGATAAGCCACACTGTAGTAGCAGTAGAAGTACTAGACTTTACCTTACATGTTCATGTTGCCTACGAATTATGGAATTGCGTTATGAGTAAACATTGCTTGTCCCTTCATGATACAAAAACTGGAGTAGAGAACCAACACTGATCATGTGTCTGTCCTGCAACAGATTTAGCAAGACCAATGTCCTTGTTCTTACTTTTTTGTACATATATATTTTTCAGGACTGCCTCAGCCCCACCTCCGTCAAGGATGTCAGGCACAAAACTAAGCACTACTGCATAAGTTAAATTTGAGGTGGCACACCATCATCGTCAGCATGCTATCAACCATGGAGTGGTACTGATATAGCCATGAAAACAGAGTTTGTGAATTTCCTGATGTAATCAATCTGTGTACACTTATTAGATATTAGTAGAAATGTTTGGATTAAGGTCTAACTACATTTTTTTTTGGGGGGGGGGGTTCATGTGATGTGATGAATAGAATTCCAAGAACTGACATTTTTTTTTACAAATTCATAGAATTGAACTATGTGTATATTTTTGACTTAAGTTTATAATGTAATCTATTTTTATACTTGTGTGTAGTATTTCTCAGAAATGGAATATTTTGGTTGAAAACCAAGCAGGAAATGCTCACTACATAAACAATTTACTAGTTAAGGCTTAAATTCTCTTAAATCACAAATTAGAACAGTTAAATGCAAGTAGTCTTTACTTAATTAATCTGCAAGAATTGATGTTTATCCTACATTATCTCAATCCTTCTGGGCTCTAGCAGTCTAAATGATGGCTTATCTTCACTAAGCTTACATAAATTCATTTTTAATTATTGAATTCTCTAATCATGGCTCCACTCCAAAATCAATGTATGCCTTGCTAATGCAATGTGTTTCCTATGCCGTACATTTGTACTTGCAACGTCTGTGCATTGTAACAAGTTGTTACAACCAAATCTTTACGGGGAAATTAACATACATTATCAATGTATGTGCTTATGGGTAGGTAGGCACTTGTGAACTTAGATGTGGTAATTTACTAGTGTATCAAATAAGTTTTAAGAGGTTCTGTCACCAATCATTTCTTGAGGTTTTCAATGGAGAGTATAACACAACAAGAACCTGTCAACACCTCAACAGCTGGCATGGGACATAAGACAGGTGCAAGAGGAAATTGATTTTACCCTAAGACCTTACTGGCCAGCAAGCAGCTTGTAGGATAAACAAATGTGTATTCAGTTCCTAAACTGTTGATCTTGGAAAGAAATTGAAATTAGTGCTATTTATTGTCAAAACATTTGCTCTGTGTTATTTTGAGTTTTTACTGACATGAAAACCTTGAAATGAAAGTTTTGTGGTGTGACCTCTTTGAGAAAACAAGGTAGTTGTAATAGTCACAATACTGTTGCCAGATGTGTTAGGATTAAATTGAAAGAGTTGCATGAATGGAAAGAGTTAAAGTGTTAAATATTGAAACTTTTTTTGTTTAAGTAGCATTCATCATAAGTCACAAGCTCTTTCTTGTTGGGAATATTTAGAATACACAGTTTGCTATACGACTATAGCATTGAATATCTCGCAGTCTGCAAGTGATTAGACAGTTGAAATGAAACCTGTATGATGGAAGTGCATACGGGAGTCTTTCAGGGGTGGGCTGGGTGTAATCTATATATACGTGTGTTAAATATAAGGCCATTTGTACATATCTACATCTGTTCATAATTGAACGTTTTCAGGGCGAGGTGAAATGGCCTGCTAAACATTTCCTCGCCTAAATATGTTGCTTCAAGGGCAGGGCGCTATGGATCAGGAAAATTGGACTGTCAAAAAATGAGGCAGTACTCAAGAGAGGAAAGGAGTAGTGAAACGTGGAGTTTTCTAGAATATTTTGTATAGTTATTTTTTTTATCGAAATGCAGCTCTGTACGACATGGTGTAAAATAGTCTTGCATTTTCCCGGGTTGTTTAATAGACGAAATTTCTATGTCAACCACTTAGTTTGCCATGATTTGTGAATTTTTTTTGTTTCTGTAAATTACGCGGTGATGTTACATCATCGAATTCCTGTAAACCCAACCTGCTGAAACAAATCGAACAGACCAGAATTTAATGTACATTTTACTGTTCGTCCTTTATCACGAGACTTTCAGTGTATACAAAAGTATCTCTTTTAGATATTTTTTTAGAAAACAATATCCGTATCGTATTTTTATAAGTTAAACGATGTTTCTAATCTTTTGTATCACTACGGAGGTATTTTTCTACTTTACGAGATGTAGTCTAGAAAATATTTTTGTAGGCACAGACCAAAACAGTATTTTTCCATGGTTAATATAATGAGATCTGTTGTACGTTTATGTACTATTTAAGCACCGCGGTATGTATTTAAAGGGTACTGTTTGTACATTCAGTGTGTTGTTGAGGTGTCATAATCTTACAATAAAAGCCATTTTAAGTAATAAGAAATCGAGATTATGAAGCAAACTGAAGAATTTTCTGGGTGCATATATTGTAATTAAAAATTAAATTAAATTAAATTCCTTTGTCTCTTACCCTACTTATTCATTGATTATGAATAATTAGGGTTAGAAGACAGGAAATTGAGAATCAAACTAGTTTTTACCTGAATTTAATTTTTAACTACAACACATACATCACCAGCTTAACCCCTTTAAAAAAACTCGCGCCATTTTTTCAACCAATCAGAAGTGACTTCTCTCATTCGCTTTCCCGCGCTTTTCGTCAGCTACTTGTTGTTACTTGAAGTACTGATTGACCGTGATTGGCTAGAATGATTACTTTGGTTTTGGATTTTGCGACACAATTGAAAGCGCAAAAGACGATGGAAAAATTGTTCTATACTAGGAATAGTTACCACTACAGCTGCCCCCGTAATCGTATCCGATACTACAGTCAATGCTTTCGCTTGATATTTTGGCTCTTCTGTAATTGATTGAAAATCATTTTTTGGCGCGTGTATTCTAAATTTCTCTCGTGCTTTACTGAGAAACTGTCCCAGGGATTTTGACCTTCTTTTCTTCAATGTGGGACGAGGAAAAGAAAAACAAAGCGAACTTATTTAAAAATTACTTAAAAATTGATAATCGCGTGAACAAGACAGTGACTACACCACAACAGCTTGAAATCATTTTGCCTGTTTTGCTGTTATGAATAATCTCGGTGTAACTTTA
>OMLO01003935.1_pt1 | contig 12326 bp, 13 predicted proteins | sample 1674811 | NCBI WGS metagenome assembly OMLO01 (sample SAMN06265003, study PRJEB25207) | coral metagenome | isolation source: Coral host | place: Mexico:La Bocana,Puerto Morelos, Mexico | collected 2008-11-13
AAAGGCAGAAATTTCAGTCGTTGTCGAATAATTCCGCCGTTCTCAAAAAAAAACGCCGTTGGAAGATTCGAGCAAATGAAAAACGCCGCTGCTGAGATTGACCATTGTTGCTCAGATGATCTTAGAGGATACTTGCATTAAGATGGTTGATTATGTCCCAGAATGGAACCAAACCCAATGTCCCAAAACAACTAAGACCCTTCCACACACACACACACCTTTTTTCTTTGTGGCATCATGCTACTGCTCCGGTGCGTCCACGCCATCATGGCGTTGAACTGCGAGGCACGGCATGCCAAAACATGACATACCAATCATACCTTGATCATTTCTCCTTGCAAGCGATGTTCTTAAGAAATCTTTTGTGAACTGCCTTACACTTGCAAAGATACAGCTGGACTGTACGTTTGCTTGCTAATCTGCTGTCAACTCTTCTTGACAAGCGAGCTAGTTTTCCAACTACGTCTTCGTTCATCTCCCCAGACCACAAAAGAGGGTTTGGAATCCATTTCACCTTTGGTCGTTTGCGTAACATCATCAGAATTTCATGTTTTGTGTGTGCAATCATGTGGAATTTTGACTTCATGGCATACCCCGTGAAGTTGTAATCCTGCAAGCAATCAAAAGCTAGTGCGTTGTAGCGTTGAAGAAACTCATGAAGTTCTTGATAGACAACCATTGCACAATGCCGTGGTAACCACAAGCCATGGTTGTAAAGGGCATGCTGCCAAGTATTCACACACTTCGCTCCCTTCCAGATCCGTGTCAAGATAGGAATGTGCTGTTGATTCACTGGGTCATTGATAAAGCCCTGGCACACAATTGGAATCCACTTCATCAAAAGGGTCACGTCAGATCCTTTTGCATTGATCCATCCAAAATCTGTTTGTTTTTTTGCATTAAAAAACACAGGGGTGAAACTTCGAAGACCCGGTTTCCCACGAGATGCCGTGCAGAACAACATGAAATGCCTGTGAGCCCTTTGCAGGCAAATGTCTCGAGCATTGCTGATGCCAGGGCCTGGGTCCCGGAAATACCCCAAGCTGATCAAGAAAAGAATGGTCGATCCGACATAGTCCCTCAATAGGCCAACTTTTGTATTGTGAAATAAACCCCTGCGAAGAATCTTTTCGGGTGAGGTAGAATCGCATGGTATGATTGAGATCGATGGAGCATTGTTTCCCCAAGGACGGTTTTGGTAAATTGCACCTCCCCAACATGGATCATGGGAAGCATCTTCCCAAGGCATAGCATCTAATCCTGCTTCACACTCGTGGCACATTTGAAGCCCACTGCCGATTTGTCGATTGAAACATCGTTCTAGATTCGCAATCTTTTCATACCATTTTAGGTCCCCCTTCAATCCTGTCAGCGCAACAAACCATTGTTGATTCTTGACGGATATGCCATGTTCAAAAAGAAATTTGAAGTCTTTGCAGATCTCTTGAATCACTACTTCCAAAGCACCGGTGTCTTTGTACATCTCATTAGGCAACACCGAAAGGACAAACTTTGTCAAGTAGGAGTTGTTTTTGGTGTTGTGAGCTTGGTAGCCACACAATTCAGGAACTTGTGAATCACCCTTCATTGTTCCTTCTTTCTCGTTAAACAAGTTTGCACATTTTTGCCTCAAATGGCAATATTCGCAATGAACAAAATTCCGTTTTTCCTGTATGTTGGTAACAGTGCCCACACCGAGGCATGTCTCAAACATCATCACAACTGTGTTGCCTTTTTTTCCCCTGCCCTCATCCCCGTGAAAGCAAAATGCTAGAGTATTACGGGTAGATCTTTCAGGGTGACTTTCTCTAAACAGTTGATGCGTTGGATGAAATTGTCGATAGTTGTTCCAGCAGGCTTGTAGTTGACATCGGCCATCATCCAACTTCACGATTCCCCCCATGACCAGTTCAGAGGCATTCTCCAAAAGGAATTTCACAAATGAGGTCGGTTTGATGTAGTAGATCGTCATTTCTTGCCCATGTTGATCTTTATGCTTGAGCTCTGAAAAGGGAACCTTCCAAGATAGATTCCATCTATTGAAGAAAGAGTGGGCCCTTGTTGAAGCATTGCCCGAATCAGCCTTGAGGCGGTTCTCGCCAAGTTCACGCTGGGCCTCTCTGGCAAAGGCCGTCAGAGAAGCTGCTGGGGCCTCAAGGTGGTAAGGCGTGGGATTTGGCAAAGGGTATCTTAAGAATTCAAACCCATTTTGACCACATGAGGTCCCAACTCCATCACCAAAGACTTCTGCATATTCATAAGCCAACTCCGATGAAGATGTGTCTCTAGCACCTGGCACAGTCTTGAAACTTAAGAATGCTTCTAAGATAATGGAAAGTTCTGATTGAAGTGCAGTGTTCTACTTCATCCTTCCCTTAGATAAGCCATTTTTTGCACATCGGTGTCAACATCCAGAGATTGCCCGTTTGTTTGTTGAACAACGCATGTTATCACGCATTGTAATCCTGAGCTTCACAGCACCAACCATGGTACAGAGGACCCCAAAACAAATCAAGAGTTACACTACGAGTAGTTACCTTCATTTTGGATTACAACATCCTTTCACTAACCATGATCCCACTGGTTTGCCATTAGCTCAAGAGCCCCAAGAAAGATTAATGCTGCACACGCTCGGTCCAGCGTGAAAAGCACCTAGAGTTCTAAACCTACACCGCCCCACTTCATCGCACATCATGTTCTGCGCGCTCGCTTTGGAGGTGGAGTTGCTTCTGACTTCGCCTTTGCCTTGGCCTTAGCCTTACCGCTGGCCTTCGGACGGGCCTTTGGCTTGTGAGGCTTTTGGGACTGAGTTCTGGCTGGTGTATCAGTAGCCGCTTTCGGGAAGAATGGCCTTTCAGGGATGCGAAACCCAAAACATTATTGCTAAGATGGGTATAGAGTCTTTTTTTGTAATCACCCCGAACCTGGATCTCGCTTCCAATGCCAGGGAATCAGTCGCCCTCAGAGAAAGTAGGCTATCAAATTACCAAACTCGAAAATAGAAACAGCATCCACCAAATGGGATTCAGTAAATTCGCAATTGACAAAAAAACCCAAGATTCAAACTTTAAGGATAGGGCAGTTGCTGGGCCTTTTCCAAGTTCGTTCTCAAGGCACTCTCCGACCTCTGTAGTTTAATGGATAAGAAAACACGAAGCTGTATTTTGAGAACGCCAGTTGGAAACGTATACCATTGTTTGAACAGAATCATTACTTATGTCGAGTTGCCTTTTAGTGTAGCCCGACACCACACCGTTCGAATAATCCGTGGACATCTCCTTGTGGACATCCTCCATGTCATTGACAATCTGTGTGATGGAGGCTTTCAACCTGGGGGAAAAACATTGAAGTTTTGTTTATATTTTGTTTATGGAATATCTTCTCTTCAAGATAAACATGGATTTCTTTCTATAAATCAAACCGCTTTTAGAGAAGCAACCTCGATTGGAGATCGGATAACTCAACACCAGCTACTTGGAACTTGTCAAGGACCTCCTGCATTTTCTTCATTCGTTTTGCCAGGGCAGTCCTCAGAAAGCTGCCCACAAAGGATGCAGTTGTAAGAAGAGTACAGCAATTGCAGTTGGCAGTCCGAACTGAGTTAGGTTTACTTTACCACCAATGCCACCTAGAATCAAGTATTTCTGAACCAGGGAAGAAGGCAACGCATCAGGGTCAATCTCGGGAAGCCCAACAGATCTCCCCTTTCGCTGTGTGGCCTCTTTCTGCTCATCCTTCTCGATTTGTTCAAGGTTTTCATCACCCAAGCCTCCCAGCAAATTCCCAGTTATAATTATAATGGGACAATGGGTCTACTTTATTCAGCCATAATTCTAATGCCCTACAATGTGCAATGCCAAGGTTGGCCTTCATCGTCCTGATGCTTTCCCGCAAGTTCCGTTGGGATTTCCATGGAGCCAAGGCCGGTTTCTTGAAACCGAACTCGTTTGCTGACATCCACCCGGGATTGCTTCCTTAATTACGGAATTCATAAGGTGGGGTCACACACATTTCTTGAAAGGTTTTGGATACAACAGGTAACCCTTAAAGAAAAAGCTTCTTGCTACCAAGAAGCTTGTGAGTACCGTTGATAACCAACTCAACATAGTATAGCCAAGTGTTTTTACAGGTACCCTTCCTGCAACAACCACTACGAAGATCGGCTAAGAATGAGCTCCCAAAACACTTGAAATTTGTACCATGGGCATGGTTGATATTATAATTATAGATATATAAAGTGGAAAACCACTGGCATGTCCTCATCAGCTTTTTGGGGTTGGTTTTGCATTGCTTCTTGATCGCTTCAGCTCGCTGCCTTACTTGTGTAGAAGCTGCTGGTGTCCATGGAAAGAAAGGCGATGTAAAGCTATGTGATTGTACTTCCAGTAGCCTTCTAAACTATATTTTACAGGGAAAGCCATTCCATGGACAACAGAGCCGAACAAGGGACATGTCTTGAAGATTCTTGAAATTGCATGTGTAAGTTTCAAAATCAAAGTTGTTTTTTGGATCCCCTAGTCCTTTCGCCAAAGTACTCCGAAATTCCTTTCTCAATCATACCATCAAATGAAAGGAATTCTCCCTCAACCGCAAGCTCCGTACTTTGCATTTCCTGACGTAAGACTTCAACTTCACAGCAGAAAGTATCCTGAGCTGAGAAAAGAGATTGCGTAGGGAACATCGATACAAGTGGAAAACCCACTGAGTCCCAAAGTTGAAAACAAACCCTTCCAAAAATAAATGGTACATACTGGAAGCAAACACAAGGGTCAGGGTCGTATCCCACGGACTTAAAGATTTGCTCCAAGTTCTTGCGGGCCTGGCCCTTACCCTTCCACTCGTTAAAGATAGTTTCTGACACCTTCATGGATCCATCCACCCTCTTCGTAAAGATACGTTTCGCCCTTTGTTTGATGGCATTTTGGGAGATGTGGTGTTCACCTAGCCCAAAACGTGGGGCAGTTGGATCCTGGATGTCCGGTACTTCCGTTTCGTCATCAGATGTTTCAGGAGTAGCTGATTCTGGGGAAGGCTGTGTTGGTGGCACTTCCAACGTGGGGCTTGGAAGTTCAACTTTCTCTGGTTTCTGTGGTAAATCTTGGGGCTTCGAACCAACAACCTTACTACCACCAGCAGTTTTTTCAGTTGAATCCAGCAGGGTTGGAGCTGGTGAGGGTTCCCAGGTGTTTTGGGGTTGGGCATCCTGATTCAGCTCCCAACTCTCCAGGCGCACTGGTGGCTTGGCTGGCAAACCTTCATTCGCCTGAGAATTCGGAGACGAAGGCCGGTCCTGACGAACCGGCGTCGCTACTGGACGATCACATTCTGGATGTTCCTCCATCCATGCTTGTAAGTCCTAAGCCAACTTTAAATTGGCGAAAATTCGCAGAAAGTAAATGGCGTATGCGGATGTTGATATCCAACAATGTTTTATTGGCCATTCACCCCAAAATACATTACATTCTCAAAAACAGGAAGCGAGTTGAGGGCTTGGGCTTGTAATTCCAAACCATCAACCCAAACCACCAATCAACCGTTGGGTGAAAATGGGCCTATTCCCCCTACATCAAAGACACATTCAACTCCTTCTCCAACTCAGCGGTGATTGTATCACCTGCGTGACTCTCATGTTGCGAGTGAACCAAACCAACGGCAGCCTCCAAGCTGCCACCAGACCAGGTCTTGCTGAAGGCCATGATCGGAGGCAGGAGTGTTTGGGTCAGACCTCCTTTTAATATCGAGCCCCAATAGCTCTACAAAATAAACATTTTTAAATTGGTAAACAATTGCGAGTCTTGGAAAACATCGATCTACGTTATGACAACGAGCTGTTGGTGGTCACACATCCAGCATCACTTGGAATATACTGTATATATGGCTCAAACTTTTGGTATCCCCAACACCTTTTTCACCCTTTACCTTTCGGGGTTTACCACATTTAACCTTTTCCGACGGAAAAGGTTAAATGCAGTCAGCTATGGTCGGTTCCAAAGGGTTGAGCCAGGTGCAAAGTGCAAACCAGCACTGTTTATTTTTTTGCAAGTCTAAAGTAGCCCCCACTTCTGGATTGATCCGCAAAGCATGTGTTGCGAAGTTGTTACCACAACTTTAGGAGTTGCAAAATAGCATTCCTGGAAGGGGGTCGGGTAATGTCGCCGTTTGGTCGGGTAATGTCGCCTTTTGGTCGGGTAATGTCGCCTTTGCCACAACTAACATTTTCGGGGTTATTTTAAACTGTTCCTTAAAATCCAGTTTAGGGGCTTCAATTTGCAACTCCTCACATTCACCCTATGCAAAGCTAGGCTGACACCCACTCTGTGGGAAGAAACGGTCTAAACTCATCTGGGATGTTTAAAGTGGTGCACCCCCTCAGGTATATCAAGGTGTCGTACAGGTTAGCTTCAGGGCAGTCTGTCCACGGAAGTCTCCCGAACAACTCTGGCAAAGGAGTCTGGAGATCGACCTGGGCAATTGATTGGTTGGGCCGAGGCTTTGGGGGAAGCAGGAAGGCGTGTGTGCTAGTAGCCTCGAGCAAAAGAAAACAGTTTCAGATAAGAAACTGGTACAGACCACATAGACTCTTCAGACTGCATTGATGGAATCATTTTCAGCACAGCTGAAGCAAAAGCTGCCGTATAAGTCCTAGGTAGTTTGATGGTGGTGCTAGAATATATATATGTTTTTTCATTTCTGACAATAATTGATACTGTAAACATACAAACAAAATGTACTAAAGACTTGTCATGGCACTGCGTACTTTTGAGCTGTGTTGTTCCTTTATAGCGAACTCTACCAGCACCGTCGACATATTGACAGCCGTTGGGAATGAAGCCGGTTTCTGAGACCTGCTGAGCCTTCCCCTATGAAGAACTGCGATTTGCTCACTGTTACTCACTAGGATTGTTCGCTTTGGAGTTGGGTGATTGAAATGGGCCATCCACATTGATAGCTCATACACCTTCAGGGGCACCACTTGAAGAAGAAACATCAGGGATTCCTCCACCAAACACCAAAACCTGATTTCCCACTTGCTATCTCTAGGTATTTGGGGGTCCAAAGCCCAAACACCCAAACCTTGACTATCCCTGTCCCAGTCAAATAATAAGTTATAGTTTTAGTGGGGACCCTATATATCTTCATTCCCACTGTTATAGTTGGACAGGGATACCCCCAACCTATACCCAAACAGCATTTGAAAACTATGTAAGACCTGAGCTTCTGGAAAGGGGCAGGCTTGGATAAGTTGGAAGTGGAAAATACATGTGTATCCCAGAAACCATTCAGCTCCGAGAGCACTAATTTCTATCATGATGTTTATGGGTCCCAAATCACGAAAGATCATACTATTTACGTTTTGAAATGATTTGAAAAGAAAAAAACATCTCCCAACCTTCAAACCCGCTGCTCTCAACATGCGAACAGCTGCAAGGAACGGCTGGTACAGAAACACAAGTGATGAACCAGGGTTTTCCGCCATGAACTTTCCATCCATGCAGCAAACAAGAAGTAGTAACAAGCTCGTCCTGCGCGGAGTTTCTATTCTGTAGCCCAGGATTTCGTGGAAAAACAATTTCAGGGGAGAACAACTATCTTTCGATAAGAACAAGTTTGGAATCCATCAGTCCTTGCACACATGATGTTACCCTTCCGAGTAGCCACAGAAGATACATCACCCCCGGGTACTAGAACTGAACGTTTACTAGTACCACGGCAAATCGACACCCACGTCGAGCATACGATACCGCAGATGCACAAGACACGGCCAAAGGTGCTTTCGAGCAGCACTATCACGATCAGCCTCAGTGTGGAGACAGGAGGACAACCCACTGGGATGTGAAGGTCAAGGTTCCCGTCGTTAATAAACAGGACTACTTGTATTAAAGTACTTTGGGTTGAAAGAATCTTAAATGGTTGATGGACTCAATCCTGCACCACTTAGGCTCCAAAAACCCTTTAAGATCTTTAAGATAAAACCACATTTTTGAACATCTTGAGTGGTGTGGGATTTTGTCTATCAACATTTGAATTGCAACAAAGAAGCGGAAACCCACAATGCCCGTTGATGTCCATGAGGTTCCGTTGGGGGCCCGGAAAAGCTCTAGACTTACGCAATTTTTTTGAAACCCTTTTTCTCTTCAAAGGTTCAGCACCAGGAATTTGCACATCCACACTAGCAGTCTTAAACCCAAGTTTTGCTGCCAAGCGGGATATGTTGGCCTTCCCGCAGAAAAGGTCTAAAATTGCCCAGCCAGAACCACTGCCCAAGTTCACGTAAGAGATCCAAGAGCACATCAATACCAGGAAAATAAATTCCTAAGTACATGGGGAAAATCAGCTTCTACAACAACCCCAAAACTCATAAACCGAAACTTGTGAATCAAACAGTGGAGAAACATACCAGCTTCAAAACGAGTTTCCTTGGGTACTCCAATAGCAATCATTCGGCGAACAACCAAATCCACTTGGTTGGGCGTCATGGCTATTGCCACAACCCGTTTCCGTTTAGGACCGTCCCACACTAAAAGCCCTTGATGCGGCAAAACACGAAGTTGCGTTTGGTTTCAATATACTATTGGAGAGGTGAATACGATATGCTGGTTTAACTTTAACCCATCCCAATCCCAACCATGTCGGTTGTGCATTCCCGGGCGAAAAAACCAGTGTCGGCAAGCGCAATGTTGGATTGCCGGGGCATACCTGCGTAGGGGCTGGAAAGACAAACACGGTAAGCTCAAACCTATGCTAGGTGCATGATTTTGTAGCACTGGCACCAGGGTCCCCGCCGTATAACCTTTGAATTTTTTGTCACACGAGATCGATCATGTCTAGCCGCCAATGGTAAAATCACCTTTGATTTCCTTTGATACTTTTGGGGCTGCAAGACCCAGTCAGCGTTCACCTCTAGAAGCTAGCCAGCAGTCTGGCAAAACAAACAAAAAGCATACTCAGATAATTATACAATACAAGATAGTTGTCTTTTTAAGCGAAACCTTTGTGGATCTTAAGTATACTAAACTTTCATGAACACCAATAAGCCTACGGCTAGCTTCTCCCCTGGCAAATCTAAGCTGACCGAGTTGACAACAGCCACTAGCACCAAAACAAAATTCGTTCAATGCTATTCAACATTGAATCTCCTGTACTCGGGTCTTGTTAGCTAGTCAGACTCCCTTTTTCTTAAAGCCCTTCGCCATTTGTGGTGTCTTCATGAAGGCTTCGACTCTCTTGGATGCGATGTCTTGGTACTCTTCAAAGGTCCCAGTAGATGCTCCAAGCAAGTTCTTAAATGCAAAGTTCCACCAATGCACCTTCAGCGGGTTAACTTTGATTTTGGCAGGGGACCTTTACCAGGAAAGGATGGTAACCAAGTTTGTACTCAAGGTCGTTTTTTTATATTACAACCCCCCCAACACAACTCAAGAACTTCAATTCCAAATTTCTTGAACTAAAATTCATTGTGGGTAAATGGTTTGAACCCATCCTACCTCGACCTGGCTATGGCAATCCACATATGGACGGACATGGGTATTGTAGGTCGCAACCATAACTTCAAACCGATGCTTGGCTTGCTCACCCTTTGGGCAAATCCTCCCTGCAAAAGAAACCCGTGGCCCCCCCGAAATCCTGACCAAACCCACCCCTGAAGTCTTGGACTTGTTGGCGTCATCATTTGCCTTGCCGTTGGATTTGGATGAATCAGGCTCGGGGTCTGCAGTTTTCTTTGTTTTGGATCCTTTGGTGGGTTTGTCATCCTCTTTCTTCTCCTTGGGAGTAGTCTTGGCTTTTTTGGCATCCTGCTGATCCTCCTCCTTGGTTTCCTTCCTACGTTTCGAAACTTTGGAAGTATCAGCCTTAGCTTCCTTGTCCTCCTTAGATACCTTCTTACGGGGCTTCTTAGCTGGTGGGGCAGCTGGTTCAGCATCAGCAACTTGAGAAAAGGCAGGTTCCAGATCCTGAGGCTTCAAAGGAGAGTTTGGAGGTGAGTAGTGTTGGGTAGCCTCTGTAGCAGTAGCACCCGTTTCATTCTCTACTTCCTGGGATTCTTCATCTTCCCCATCATCCTTTTGGTTTCTGGATTTGGGGTTCCTGGCGGCAGCAGGCCTTTTCAATCCCCTTCCACGACCCTTACCCTTCCCACCACGACCACGACCACCTTTTACTTTTGATGGTTCACTCTCGGAATCCTTCTCATCCTTGTTCTCCTTGGTTTGTTTCAAGTCTCTCTGGGAAGTCCTGGTAACCATAGGACGATCAGGAAGTTCATCAGGAGGGTTCTGCTTGCCATCCTGTTTTGGGGGTGACGTCTCAACCGTTTCAACTGCAGTAGTTTTTTTGGGGCTGGTCTCCCTTCTTTTCCTCTGTACCCTGATCCCCGGCACTCACCTCAGCAACCTCTGCCGCATGGTCACCTCCATTGGGAAAAGCTGCGGTTGATTTCCTACGGGTCAATCCATGGGTTTGTTGGGAAGGTTCCTCTTCTTCTTCAACTCCTCCTAGTTCTAAAGTCTTGGCCCGCAGAATAGCATCCATGACATCCTCTTCAACAGGCATGGTGTCAACCGTATCGGTACCTCGTTCCCGAACAGAAGGGGAAACAAAAAGCACTAGAATAATCTAGAATATATATTTTTTAAACCTTGTCCTGACAAAACAAAGGATAGAAAACATGACCAAACTGCAGGGAAGCTACTCGTACCCTGGGGCATTTGCTTTAAAAGCTCTTCATGCTTCTTGGCTTCCAGTCGAAGCCTGATATATATTGCACAATAAAAACCAACAAAGTCTTGAATTGAAAACTCAAACGGCAATTTATCCATCATAAAACCCAACTAGCACTAAAGAAAAACATCTTTTTGACTCTTTACCACCAAGTAACTTCAACTCCTCCATCCTCTTCTTGACATTTTCCCGGTCTTGTGAAGTTACGCTCCCCTTCGGAATGGTATCAAGTAACCTCTTCTTTGGAACTGGGGGCGGTGGCATAGAATCGATAGGGGGGGCAACAGGAACAACAGGCTCTTGGATTGTTTCAGTTGGGGATGTTTTGGCCACTTCATCCGAATCACTCCAGTGGGACCCATGGCTGCAAGGGCTGGGTTTTCTCCCTTCCCCCCCTCACTGACCTCAGGCATAGGTTGCGTCACAGGTTCCTGCGTGTTTTCCACCTGGGGTTCGGCTGCTTCAGCCTCTTCTTCGCTTTCGGAGTCGGAGTGAGGGGGACTTTCATAACCATCATCAATACCATCATCATCATCATCATCAGGATTTCGTGCTTCAGAAGGTTCAGGTTCAAACCCTTCAGCTTCTGCCCAATATTGACGTAAGATGGAATAGAACTTATCCAACTGCGGGTCCTGGTAGGTATTGTTCTTAAAAACAACATCTTTTGAGAATAAGGGTGCTTTCAAAACTACTGGTCCCAGAAATTGTGGTCATAAATTTGAAATCAGTAACATCGTCCATACATGTATATCTAAAACTACTGGTTTTTGATGTTCAATTTGAACCGAATGCCTTGTTGTTGGAGCGTGCGCCAAACCTGCGAATCCCATGAGAAAAGAGTCTCTTAAGACCACTGGCATCCAGCTGAACGCTAGCTTTGTCCCCAACTTCAATCCCACATAGTTTCCGGAAGGTTTTGACCTGTCAGTTTTTTTTTTAAAGAAACCGATGAATACCACCAAAACAAATTGAAAGAAAAAGGTCGCTTTCAGGGGGCAATCCTATTTTTCAACATTCCTTGCCTCTGCCCGAGCAAGGTGAATTGGAATAGCTTTGGGGTAGTCAACAGTTGGGCACCACCATTCTGCAATAGCAACCAAAGCAGCTTCATTCAAAACCATTGCTTTGACCGATGCCACATTGACAGCTTGGGGGTTCAACCACCTAGTCATGTACGGAGCTTTGCTATCCTTGGCCCTTCTCCGCAAAAGTTTGATTGACTCCCAAGCTGCCCCCAGCTCACCAATCTTAGGTTGATTGCCCATTGGTTCGGGCTGGGGCTCTTGTGGGATCCCCTCCGAGCCATCAGCCGACATGATTAACAGCGAGGGTCAGCTAACTAGCCAGACAAAAACCAAATCACTGCTAAAGAGCCTCTATCAGTAGCGGTCATGAACACTGAAGCCCACCAAAGATTCGATGGTTCACATCATCAACTATTCTTTTAAAAGTCTTCATTTTTGAAGATCAAATAGATTTGGATTTTGATTTGCAAAAGATGTTCAAACTGGAAACTCACAGGAGTGCAGGCAGCGGTGTGGGTTGGGGGGCTGGCACCTGCCCGTGCAGGACTTCAAGATGATGAGCCGGCAACATTCGCCATT
>OMLO01003936.1_pt1 | contig 12325 bp, 3 predicted proteins | sample 1674811 | NCBI WGS metagenome assembly OMLO01 (sample SAMN06265003, study PRJEB25207) | coral metagenome | isolation source: Coral host | place: Mexico:La Bocana,Puerto Morelos, Mexico | collected 2008-11-13
TCTACCGATGTTTGTCTTTACGTTTTTACTAAATGGAGGGTTGTACCATATAATGTTTCTTTGTCTGTTGCGTCGGGAGCGTGTTGGTTGGTTGTCTTCGTTGTAAGTTAGTGTTTCAGAGTATCCGCTGGCTTTCAAAGCAGATTCGTAGATTGGTTTGGCCTTGTTGAATTCGTGTTCGTTGCATGAGTTGGCGGAAATGCGGCGATTGATGGATGCTGGAAGTTGCTTTATTATGTTAGGTGGATGGTTAGACTTTGTGTTAATGTACTGTGGCTCGTCGTTAAGCTTTCTGTAGGGGCAGTAGGTACCTTTTGTTAGGTCAAAGGTGACGTCCAGGTAGTTAACAATTTTCATGTTAGTCTGTATGGTAATGTTAAGTCCATATGTCTTGAAGCGTTTCGTTATGTCCTTCCTTGTACGATCTGCTTGAGGTCTGGAGATGTTTTTGAAGATGGCAAGTCCGTCGTCTCTGTAAAGCCCGATGTTGTCTATCCCGTATATGTTACACAGGTCGTCGAGAATGAATAAGCCTACAAGCTCGCATACTTCGGCTCCGTCGTAGCTCCCCATAGTAACGTCAAAAGAACTGTTGTTTTTCTTGATCCAGGCGTAACTTATTGTAATACAACTAGTCCAGCAATTAGCCTATTGTTTAACATCGTGTATATACATCTAGTTGATAGGAATGATTATCATTAAATACTGTCTGATGAGTGCGTAAGCACGAAACTCGGAGTAACAGCAAATCTTGCCTCTCCGTCATTATTCATATAAAATCTGATATATATAATTTATTCAGTTCAGAACTATGTTATCCCTAAAACATAATGATTGAAAAAGAGCATAGAATGTTAATTTGCTTTTAGTTGAGGAATGAACTCTCCTTCAGCTCTCTGTCAGGGAGTACTAGTATTTTCTTTAATTAAGGCTGGTTTTGACTAGTGACAGAGTCAGGGTTGGAATTGTAAGAGCAGTTATAGCCTAGTGAAAAATGTAAATCCAATTTGGAAGGAGTTGATTTGGAAAAATCGGAATGTTTCTGCTTTCTTGGTATTCCACTTACACCTCTGTTGCCAGTGAAAACTAAATTGTTGAGTGGAAAGCAGAAGCAGAAGGACCTTCCAATCACAAGGCGAATCTTGTGCCGACTATCTACATATTAGTTTTCAATAGATTTTAATCATCATAGGAATCAGAGTCATTAGCTTTGGTTTTATTTTCACTATAGACTGCATCAACTGCGACTGCAACTCTGGGTCTCTTTCTTACTAGTGAAAAACCAGCATTTAGTAGAGAGTGGTTTTCAATTGAGTGGTGAATTATTTTTGATTTTGGTTTTAATACAGTTTGAGATTGGCTGGGTAGTCTAATTGGTAAATAGTGGGTTTGAGTTGATTTTACAATGCTCACGACAGTTGAAAACCATTCTATTCTGCAAATTGATAAACCAAAAATTGCTTGCAACACAAAATATTTAGTCAAAAGTTATTGAGTAGATTTCAGTTTGCCTGTGTTTTAATTTTAATTTTGCTTTTTGTTTTGTTTTGCTTAGCACACCTTTTGTCGAACTTGTGTTCTTTCAAGAGCATCAGAAAAGTGCCCGGTTGATGAGAACAAACTTTCAATAGTTGTTGTTAATCTTGCTGTGAGTAATTCTTGTATTTTAATTTTCAATTATTTTAGAGGAAGGAAACTGTGTCATTCAAACAACATTGTCTTTGTGATTAAAAATAATAGTATCTTATTAGATTGTATGTTAATTTGTAGAGACATTGGGTTTTACCTTGGTAACTATTTGTGCTGTCTAAGGGGTTGCATTAAAGCATTACAATTGATCGTGTCCTATCAAACAAAAATAAAAAAATCTTGTAGTTATTATGCAGTGGCTAGAAGTTGGTAAGCTTGCTAATTGTATTTATTTTGGTTTTTTCAGGTGTCTGAACAGATAGGTGAATTGTACATCCATTGTAAATATGGCTGTAAGCTAAAATCAACAGGATCCCCCACAGATTATGAAGTAAATCATTCGGGTTGCCCTGTGACAGTCAAACTGTCCAACAGACAGTAAGTCGTGACTATGCTCTAAAATTTATGACACTAACTCTTAGTTTATAACTAATACTGTAAGTCAGTGTATGTTTGCACAACTGTTGAATAATCCACGTTTTGCCTTTTTTCTGCAGTGAACATGAGAGGATCTGTCAGTATGCTCCAACTCAATGTCCAAACAGCTTACAATGTCCTACTCTGCTAAAAATGGTAAGTTTTTTCAAGCTAAATGAATATTATTACATGTACATAATTTTTGTAGGTGGGTTTTTTTGTACATTTAACAGCCATCTGTGGACTACATGTATGTTGCAGAAAACCTTCTAACACTGACAATTAATTTTCTATCTTTATCTTTCTTATATCCTTTATGTAAACCTTCTCTACAAGTTAGGTTCTATAGCTGCTAATGGTATGAGGCAATGTGTACCTGTTGCCTCAATTTACAATATTAAACTACCTGGTATTAGCCCAAGTTTTCCAATTCACAATGCATTTTATAGATTGACATACTGGATATTTTGATTGTGTGTTCCATGTGTGTGCCAATGCACATGTTTACTGATTACTGCATGACTCTGTTAACATCCACCAGGATCTTGAAGATCATTTACAAATTTGTGAACACATGAGATGTCCACACCAAAAATATGGGTAAGTGATTCATTAAACATGTAGATCAAATTGCTTTAGATTGCTGGCAGTCTGTTTTTCTTCCAAAATGAGGCAGGGATTATGAGGCAAGGCAAGGGTGCCGCACAACCCTTTTTACTGCCCTTTTATGTTCATATTTACTGGTACTCACTCATCTGACCCTCTGCCAGTAGTCTAAATTGATTAGGCAAATATCCTGTGCACTGCACAGGTCACCCTTCATTTAGGTTTAAGCCTACATGTACAGTTTCTTTTAGTGATCAAATTAAGAATCAGTGAAAGCTAATGTGTACATTTACAATTAAAACATGACTTTTGTAGTATTTCTCATGTAAAATTTGTACCCTTAATTTAGCATATTTTAGCTGCTGTTGAAGTTATCCCACAGAATTACACGTACATTCTCAATTCCAAATGGTATATCATACTGTTTTGTAATCGTTTAATTTTTAGGTGTCACATGGAGGGCAACCATAAAGAGGTTCGACTCCATCTTGAGACATGCAAGTTTGAAGCTGTCAAGGTACACACTGTTTTTTTTTTCATAACATAGAAGCATTGCACAAATGTCTTGTTAACAAATTTGGTCTTTTTTCCTCTTTCCGTTCTGCTTACATTGGTTGAGATGAAAATTATTTCTGGGCTATAGTGACTACATGTAAGTCAACTGGGAACAAAATTCTAAAATAATTAGTTTGAAGGCATTAAACTTATTGCCATAGTACTGGAGTGAGTGAAGCTTGCACACACTCAGATTATTATTTTGTAGTCAGAGTAGTTGACGTTATATTGTATGAAGTAAATTGCATATTTTTAACAAATTATTTTTGACAGGAATTTCTGCAGCATACTGACAAGAGAATGGAAGAACTCAAAACAACACTGAAAGATAAGGATCAGGTAAAAATAAAAATTTCCAAACCATTTAAATTTTTAAACCCTGAGAATTACATTTTCCAATCATGTCTTTTGACCAATGTCATAATTCAAAATACTTTGAATACATGATTATGTATCTGAAAAACAACACATTTGAACTTTTTACTATAGTTCACTAGTTTTACTAAGTGAAATTGTTTTCAGGAAATTGTCTTTCTCAAAGCCATGATTCTGAAGTTGACAGAGCGAATTGATAGAATGGAAAAAACTGTAGACATCAGAATTGGTAAGTACTGAGCTTTATCTTTGGTTGTACTTGCTGTAGTAGGTAGTCTTGCATATGACGTGGCCCATGAGAAGCAGGAACCAACTAGGATGCCAATCCATTGCAGGGTTACTCCCCAGCGCACTAACCATGAGGCCACTGCCCTTGCCATACTTGCTGTCATAATCAGTTTCAATTCATGCTGGCACTTTCTGTATTGTTACGTCATTAGATCTTTTGGATGAGAGCCAAACAAAGCTGTCCTCAGATTTACTGGATTCAAGGCAAAGCATCTCACAAATACAGGTATAAAATACTCGTGTGAAATGTTCTTGTAAAAACCTGTACTACTTGTAATATTCTCATGTAATTATCGAGGTCTGTTGAAAAATTCCCCCGCAGATTACCTAAAGACATATTTTATTTCAATTCCAAAAGATGTAGGATGAAAAATAGCCATCGTGGTTCAACAAATAGTTGAGCGAAAACGAGGGAAATTATTTTCATTTTATTTCACTGTTTTGCCAAGAATAGCCTACATTTTCAACTTATCATTCTATAAATCACTTTGATAACGTGTAAAACGTTGTTTTACTGTGCGTGTCAATCGCTTCTTTTCTTGTGTTCAACAGACTGATTTAGCAAATGTAGAGGCAAGGCTGTGGGGTGTAGGAAGTAAGTCATTGCTCCTTTAGTTTTGTTTTCCGTTTGCGTAACCTCTCAAAACTTTGAAGCTGGACGCAGATATCTCGGTATAAAAACAATTCTCCTTCTAGAAAATGAAAATATTTTGGTTGAAATAATTATTAGTACTGTATGCATTTTCTTTTAGCGTTTGATATCCAGCCGTTATTCAAGTGCAAAGGAACTTTCGTTGGTCATCAGGTAAATATTGTACGGGTAGCGTTGATTTTATTTCCTTTGCATTACAACAGAAGATATTCCCTGTCTGTCTTGCCATAACTTTCTGTCATAAAAAACATGCTTCGTCCATTCTTAAGTGGAGTACTCACGGGCATCATTTGTCTCCGCTACTCTCTAGGGTCCTGTGTGGACATTGTGTACCCATGGTGAATGGCTTTTCAGTGGGTCATCGGACAAGACCATTAAGGTAATTTTGACATTCGGCTCGACTATTTAACTTCGCGCGAAATTAAGTGAAATAGAAATGTAATTTTTGTGATTCTGGCTGTAGCATCCCGGGGTAACATCCAAGAAAGACGATATTTTGACTCGTCAAACAATCATTTCTCCATGGTGCGGTAAGGGAGCTTTGGGATGGCCCTCTACTCCAAAGGCTTCCAAGATAGAATTTAAGCCTTTTTGTAACGTACGCAAATACATGTATGTTATTTTTGAGTCGTTGGTCGAACCACTTCTTCGACATTTTAACTTTTTTTTTGGTTCGCTTTCTAAGTTCTTAGCCGATAAACCTCTCTTTGAAAAAGAGGAAAATCCGTAGCTAACGTTCTCAAACCTTTTGTAGCTATCTTTGTTTTCGTGTTTCAAAGTTTATGAAGTGCATTGTTTCCTTTTTTATCGGAGTTTTCTACTTTTGTTTTTGAAGGTGTGGGACACATTGACAACCTACAAATGCGTCAAGACGCTGGAAGGACACAGTGGAATTGTGCTGGCTTTGTGTACACACGAGTAAGTCAGTTTTGGAACGTACCAAAAATTCGTTTTTATTTATATTTGCGTTTCGTGAGCTCTGTAAAAAGCTCGCAGAACAAAGGTAGCGTGCTCTAGCAAATCAAAGAGATAAAGCGTTTCAGCTAAAAGAAATCGACTTTTGTCTTTACGCGACTTTTTCCGAGCCTGCCATGAGTGACGTGTTTACTCGCGCCAGTTACAAATTTTCTCGCGCTTGCCAAGGGCTTTCATGTTTTCCCGCGCTTTCCATCAGGTGTTTTCTGTTCTGATCGGCTAGTCACATGTATTTCTGGACCGAGGTCTGATTGGCTCATTATTTTTTTTTTTGGCCACAGTGATTGAGTTTTTGCTTGTATTGTAACATCACTTTGCCGAAATCTTATCCTTTTTGTCTGTTTTGTTTCACAGCAAAAAGCTGTACAGTGGATCAGCAGATTGCACTATAAATGTACGTGGCTTAGTTATAACAATTTAAATAAATAATTTTTCTGTACTTGATGCAGTTTGTCATAAACCTGGAGCTTTCGTCATTTCGCTGAGTTGAACTGAAAATCACCTCATCTTAGGGAAGGGCCATTATTTTTTGGAGGGGTGGGTTGGGCAATTACCAATTTCTGCTCAACAAGAACTGCTGAAAAAGGATCGTGCAACGAAAGCCATGGGGGGAAATGCTATGCAGGTCCTGCTTTTTGATGTTAATAATTCTTCCACAAGCTCTAAGTCACCAAAAAAATCATGCAAAACCGAAAGGTGAGAAAAAAAAATTTCATTTCCTGCAAAATTCCCCAGTTCTGTCATCAAAGTCTCATCAAATTGTACAGAGAAAGTACACTGTGCGTAAAATGAGTATAAACGAGCGTCTTGAACTGATAACGTGCACGTAAATTCTGTTAACCATTACCATATGAATTGTATGAAGAAGACTTATAAAAAATTATGGTGATATCAACGTTTTCGTTTCGATGTCAGGTTTGGTGCCTGGAGGCTCTTGAACTGCTAGACTCCATTCGTGGTCACGAAAACCCGGTCTGCACATTGGTAACCAAGAGAAATATGCTGTTCAGTGGATCGCTCAAGAAGATCAAGGTATGTAGACTGTTACACCAGTCTGCGCTTGAGAACTGAGATCAAGCTGCACCGTGGAGGAAAGAGAAAATTTCACTTAGAAATGTTTATAAAGCTGTTTATATTTTAAAAAGCAACCAGTCATACCATTTCAAGAACTTGAACAACGATAAAACACTCAAGCTGCTCTATTAGTTGCGTTCTCACCTTGCCAGTTTCTTTGGATGAACGGTATTTAGTTGATGCATTCAAAACCTTTGGTTTTGTTTCAGGTGTGGAATCTTCAGACTATGGAGCTCATACAGGAACTCACGGGCCTTAATCACTGGGTGCGCGCGTTAGTTGCCTCAGAAAGGCACCTCTTCAGTGGCTCTTATCAGACTATTAAGGTACTCGCCAGAATGTATCCTAAGCAAACAACATCTTTCTTACATTATGAAAAAACAAAATGCTTAGATCAGATTATAATTGTGGAAGTTGTTTAATAAAGAATTCAGATAAACACATTCCTATACTAATAGGGATCTGTGGAAACTCGTTCCGATGTGATCCCAAGGAAGACACTGTTGCCAAAGGGAGTCTTTTCATATTTGTTGTGATGTTTGTTCCACTTAGCACCACATTAACTCAGGTCTCTAACCGAGAGCAGTTTCTTTTGTTTTTCAGTTATGGGACCTAGACACTCTAGAGTGTGTTCGAGTCCTTCAGACATCTGGAGGCAGTGTTTACTCCTTGGCGGTCACTAAGGAGTACATCGTGTGTGGCACATACGAAAACCAAGTGCAGGTAAGATATTTAGAGCATATTCTAAGAAGTTTAGTGCCGAGAAACTAAAACCAAAGTTTAAACTTGCCCAGTCACAAAGGACGTAGACAATCCGGTGAACCTCTTAGCAACAAAATGCGTGTAGGTGACGCTAAGCGCGAGAAAATGTCTGGTTTTTGGTTGAGAAAGTGGCGCGAGTGTTTTTGCACCAATCATAAAGGGTAGTAATGCAAAACCCAGGCAGATACGAAATAATTTCGTTACTCAAATGAAAACCGCTCTAGCCGAACGAAAGAGCAAGTGCACTATCTGTAAATCTTCGTGGCAATTCATGAAGAATTTCCAATGGCCATTGACCAATTAAAATATGGCACGAGTAATCACGAGCATACAAAAACCACGGTTCCATACACGTGCCTGCGATTTCCATTAGTTTGAGGCGTAATATGCTAACCTTTCGTGAGAAATTGTTACAAAATTACATGTAGTTAAACGTTTAATCAACGTTTCTCTTTCCCCTCGAGGTGTATGATGTCAACACACACAAACACTTGGAAACGCTCAACGGTAAGTTACAATACTGCTCTTCCTTCAAATGAAAAATTGCAAAAATTGAAAAATTTTATTTTTGTCACTGCTCAAATGCGGAGCAATTGAGGAACGGTCAAGAAGCGCGGGCGCGGAAAGGAACAGATTGCTGTCTCGCCTCAATCCTTTTTGGTTACTCTCCCTAATTTGCATACTTGTAACTTTTCCAATCGCACGGAGGATTTCAGAACAGAAACCGACTGTTTGTAGTCGGTGGAAAAGTTTACTTTTTTCCAATTGGTGGCATCGCTGACGGTTTAGGTTACGTACGGTGTTCAACGGGTTTTATAGAGAAAGAAAACGTCGCTCAAAGCATTTTTATATGAAAATCAGATGTCAAAAGAACTTTGTAAAAGTGAATTTCTGAAAAAGGACTTTCCTGATCAAAATAAAGGTTTGGAATTCACAATTCGATGTGTTGAAGCGCCATGAAAATGCGACTTTCATCTATTTACCTCAAACGTGATCAATAAATTGTTTCAATCACCAGATTACTTTAGTTTGAAAGCGTGGAACATTTTTAATCTATAGTATTTCAGAAATGGTGTGAGCTATAATTCCTTTACAACACCGTCTTTTGACTGTCGTTATCGTTGGCCAAATTTTAAAATGGTGTCCTTGAAAAACAAGTTCAACTCTTAACAAGATGTAGTTCGCCTAACACTTTGTTCCATATCGCTCGTCGTATCATTTGGAGTATGTCCTTGACCGAACGCCCAGCCGTACTGTTCATGCAAGTTTGCTCGGCGGACTATCTCTGTAATTCTGTTTATTTTGCTTCTCGTTTGCTGTGGAGACTGGTAGTTTATTTTCGCGTTCACTGATTAACGGAAAGCCGTCACCTGCCGCTCGTTCGCCTCGGCGTTTTTCTTTGCGATCGTGTGAAAGAAGGCAATATTTCTAATTTAGGGTTTTCGGTGGTGTTTTGAATCAGTTTAAAGCATACGTTTTCGTATTCCAAGCGAGGTCTGGATGACATTTCTTAATTTGTCCTTTTCCTCTTTTTATTCGATTCCTCGGCGATTTGAATTTCCATACCATTGCTGTATCGCCGTGAAATCAGTAATAGCTTACATGAGAGATTTAAAATTGTCTGTTCAGTGGGGTCGTACAGATTTTTTTTATTAAATTTTTATACCGTGTTTTTAAGTAGAACATCAACATCACTTTAATGTCAAAACAATTTATTTCGGTTATTGCTCAAAAAAATTGAGTTTGGACCGGTGCCTACATTGAAGCTTACAAGGAATAAGCATAACAAGATAACATATTTTTGGGTCGTTCGTAGATTATGACAATATCTTATTTTGTTTATCGTTTCTCCTGTCATTGATCTATAGACGATCTTCGCCAGAATCTATAGTTCCTGCGGTTAGCGTTTAGAAGCAGCGAGTTGCTTGGAAAAAGGGCGAACGCTTAAAAGCATCACTCACCATAATCAATCTTCAAATGGCAGCGCTTTAGTTATATATTTAAAAGCGGACGAGCAGTTGTACTGTTCATACTTGAAAAATTATTCGTCGTATTGTTGTCGCATTCTATTCAATTCCAGCGTCAAGAAATAATTTTCAAATTATAATAATAATATTAATAATGAAAATCACATCAAGGGAAATAAAGTTAGTACTTGTGCGTGTGACCAAAGTTTAACTACTTATTCCGGGTCGCTCTCTCCGCTGTTATTTCCTTGTTGGTCGTTATTTTTCATTCTGTCGAACAGTATTTCATAGAAATCCAGTGGTTTAAAGATGTCGATCACAAGCGCACTGATCTCTTCGTCGGATAATTTCTTGGCATTTTCAGTAAGGGAGGCGCTGTGATTTTGGATGAAGTAGTTGGCAGTGCTTGTGGACATGGCTGTGTGCGATGAGCTTCGTCGCCTTCCACTTGGGTCAAAATTAGTATTGATTTTTTCCCTGTCTGCGACTTCGATAGTTGGGTCGCTCGAAGACTTCAGCCTTTGAAGCTGTGGATGTAGCTCTTTGGAACTGGAAGCAGTATTCGTTGATGAATGTGCAGTTTGTGCCCTGGCTCTCGACTCCTCTGGAATCTCCCGCTTCTTGTTCCAGTTCGTCTCGTTCATATCCGATTTCCCGTTTTCTCCTCTTTTTTTACGACGCTGGCGATAGCTGTAATTAGTCGAAGTAAGGCCTTTCTTGTTTGCCGCGTGTGTTATATGACGCGAAATGTCACGTGTGTTAATGAAAAATATCACAAAAAATGAGAAAAACAACTCCTTTAAAGGCAGTGATTTAATTAACTAGTATTTGATGCTAATTAATTTGTGTATTAAGCAAACTTGTTTGTTTATGCGAAACAAGCTGAACGCGTTCTAGATTAATTAAGAACAGCAAACATCGCGGAAAAACAACTCCTTCATAAACAAAGGCAACTCAAATTCGTTTCATCTGGACTTTTAATCGCGCCTTTGCACGTACCCCGTCCTTCTCTCCCAGAGAAGGAGGGGATCACGTGATACTAATCAGCGGATACCTTGTTTTTATTGCTGTCATTAATCAAAATATGGATGTCCGATATCAAAGTTGTAGCGGAACTCCGGTGGCCTGAAGTGCCGCCAAGCGGAGTCCCACACACATATAGGAAAGCAAAGTAAATTTCTCGTGGTTATCATGGCTAGCAGTATTGCTCGTGGATGCGTATGCACGACGACGACGGAGTCATGCAAGATGGAGCTCTGCTTTTAGGCTTGGCTAAATCTATATATTACCAATGGTAACAGTGTTACTCCCGTATTTTTCAAGGCTTCGTACGCCTTAGCTTTTCCTCATGTAATCTGTGTACGCTCAGGCCGAGTGTTTTCGCGCGCTCTGTGTAAAGCTCCCTGTGTGCTTTACCGAGGCGAAGCAGTGATCTACACGTGGTGAACGTATGTTGTTTTTTCTTGGCAGGTCACGTGGGTACTGTATATGGTCTTGCTGTTTTGAGTGCTCCAGGACAGACTCGTTTATTCAGTGCTTCCTATGACAGATCTCTCAGGGTAATTTAAAACGTTATTCTTATTTTCGTGGAGTGGTTTCACGGCTCGTTTGTTCTAGTTGTAGCTTTGACGTACTTGTTGATGAAAAACGAGCTTATGATTTTTGTAGGAAATGTTTTTGTGAAATTTTCGCGGTCAGTCGCGAGCGAAAACTCCTTGATACAGGTAGTAATTTTCAAACACCATACAAGCCTTTTGTTTATGAACTAATCAGGTGCGAGTAGATAATCCTGCTTGTTTCCATAATACAGCAACCATAGACCTGGGTAATAAGTACACAGTCAAGGACACTGATGGAGATGATTGCTTGATTGGCAGATATGTAACACGAGTCAGTTACGCTCTTTGACTAGAATGTTCTTTTCCAGGTATGGAATTTGGAGAGCTTCACTTGTGTCCAGACTCTACTCCGCCATCAAGGGAGCGTGGCCGCTCTGGCTGTCACAAAAGGAAGAATCTTTTCTGGAGCTGTGGACAGTACAGTAAAGGCAAGCTACTTACATCTGTTAGCCTTAATTGTAACTCAGTCTTGCGGGATCAGTTCTCCACAGAAAGAAGATTATTCCTCCTGTGATGTATTTTAGCGTGATGTGGTGTCTGTGTTTGTGTGCCAATATGGTCCTTGAAGTATTATTTAAAGAAAGGATACACACAGTGTGGTACTTCTTCTTCTCTGCTTGAAGCAAGGCTTTTGTGATTCATGCTGATTTGAAATTCTTCCTTTGTCTCCCCTAGGTTTGGCAGTGAAGTTAAACTGAAACTATTTGACCAAGCCAAACTCAAAGCTCCTATGAGTTGCTGACATGGGTTTTGCCTTTGGTGAACACGACTCTTCTAAAACGGCTTTAAAGAGGAACAATGAGCTATTCCTCTGAAATTATGGACATGGAATTGTACTCGCGGCTGGCAATAAGACAAAGTGTGAATATTAAAACCGTTGAGAGCTCTAGAGACAAAACAAAAAGATGAGCTACTCAACCTAAGTTGGCGATTATGTTCCTCGCGAAATGGATTGTAATGATCACAGACATCAGGATACTGGAATTTCTAACACACGTGGGAAACGTGACTAGACAATTGTTACGCACTCGTGTTTGATAGCTGATCTATACTCTGCTATCACTGTGGCAATATTAATGCAGTTATGTAGAAGTTGCTTGCGCGTTTTTTGTTTCTCGCTTTGTTGTTGTTGTTTGTATTTTTTGGTTTTGTTTCTGTTTCTCGCTTTTGTTTACGCTTGTTTTCTTTCTCGCCCAGCAATTAACGAAAGAGAAGTGCGCTTTGCTTCTAACCTGGTAATAAGTGATTGAGTTCTTGTAGAGTATTCGACTTTATTATCCAACACTGCTTCGTAGAGTACAAATAACGCGCGAAACGAGTACAAATATCACACGATATTTGTACTC
>OMLO01003937.1_pt1 | contig 12324 bp, 6 predicted proteins | sample 1674811 | NCBI WGS metagenome assembly OMLO01 (sample SAMN06265003, study PRJEB25207) | coral metagenome | isolation source: Coral host | place: Mexico:La Bocana,Puerto Morelos, Mexico | collected 2008-11-13
CATTGACTGTAGTAACGGATACGATTAAAAAAACTGATTAACAGCGGGGGCAGCTGTAGTGGTAACTATTCCTAGTTGTAATTGTGTAGGTGTGACTACTTACAACAGGTTACACTTTGCAACATAACAGAAAATGTTGACAAACATTTTGTCCTCAGTTTTGCTAATTATCAGAATTTAGTTAGGATATTATCCTGAGGAGTCTAAGCAAACAACTACTGACAGAAATGCTAAGGTAAAATAAAGGTAAAACAAATTTTTCGATTGAACCACCTCTCTTTATTTTATACATTAATATCACTGACAGTCTGAAAATCAAGTACAGGTTCTTGTACCAGCTGAATGTGCTATGTCATCCACATAACCTAACAGATGACTAGACATCTCCAAAGTAAACTGTCCACAATATTACAGAGCTCACTAATGTTATTTTAATCAATAGCACAGTTGTTATTCAAGCTTTCAAACAATTTTTCGCTTATTAGATCTATCATAAGACTTTGGTGATTCAGTACCAAATGACTGCTGAAACTGTGGCACTTCACGTGAATAAAAGCGCCTTTCTATGACTTTATCAAAGAACGAACACAACTTTCTGGCATTGTGAGCTCCTGGTTTCAGTTGCTTGACATCTGTACAGTTGAGATTCATCATGTCACCTCCAATTTCTTCAGCAAGATTTAATCCCCGGGATGAATGTAGAATTCTTGCAGTTCCAGCTTGATCTAGCTTAGTTCCGACAATTATGACAGGAATCTGATTTCCAGCAAACTGCTCAGAGTCATAGTCCTCACCTATATCAATGGAAAACTCAAACCAACTGTCTTTGTTTGAAGGTTTTTGCTGTTTGGGACTCGAGACACTGTTTCCCTCTTTACCGGAGCCTAACACCTCTGCGAGCCACCGTCTTAGATTTGTGAACGACTTCTTGTTTGTCAAATCGTGAACCAGAATCAATCCATTGACACCATTATAAAATATTGATCGGCTGTTCTCGTGGCTAACAGAGCCTCCAACATCCCAAAACTCTAGAAAAAAGCTCCTCGTTCCTGGCGTACCTTCTTTGTAGTCATATAGTTTTACCTCTACTGTACAACCTATTGTCCATCCTGGGTTTGAAAGACTTTCATTGTGGCATATATGATGAACTAAGGAGGTCTTCCCAACGCCTGAATCGCCAACAACTAATATTTTCACTTTTTCCAAGGCAGCCATTTTGACACGTCGCAAGCGAAGAAACTGGGCTCTAGCTACCTCTTTAAGTGGCTACCAGTACTTTTCACACTCTGAAGAACTTTGAGGAACTTAGGCTACTAGGCCACTGGGCTACTTGTATTTTGCTAAGCTTATAGTTTTATTTACCATGTCTGTCTCCACCCTTGTTAAAGCCCAGTGGCTCCGCCAAATGATGCTTCAAAAATCGAAATATCTTCGAGTCTTGGATACTTCGTGGCACCTTCCAAATGAAAATCGTGATCCGAAGAAAGAGTTTTTGGCACATCGGGTTCCTGGGGCCAAGTTCTTCGACATTGAGGAATGCGTCGACAATTCATCGCTTTATGAACACATGCTGCCAAGTACTGAAGATTTCTCAAATTACGTTCGAAGTCTGGGACTCAAAAATGATAGTCACGTTATCGTGTACGATAATAATAGTGGTGGATTATTCTCGGCTCCCCGAGTATGGTGGATGCTTCGTGCATTCGGGCACGATCGGGTATCGATTTTGGATGGCGGGTTTCCAAAATGGTGCGCAGAGGGTTATCCAGTTGAATCAGGCCCAGAAAATGCAACAGCACTTGAAGGTTTATCAGGGGCTGAACTGATAATCTCGAAGTTGAATGGGGGTGGGAGAGGTAAACCACAAAGATGCTATTTGGTCTAGTCACGTGTTCTGCCCCAGCTTCCTGGAGAGAAACATGTGACAAGCTCAAAGAGCATTTGCATGGGAGGCAAGGGTGGGACTGGCGAAAAGTATGATCAAACTGAATCCAAGGTAACACAAGGTTTCAAATGACTATTACACAATGCATACTGATACATACATTCAAAGTGTTGTTGTTTACTAAAGAAACATGTTCCTTATATTTTGATAATTCTATTGAAATTAATGGGAAACTTCACAATGTGTTTAATAGTACTTTATTTATCTTAAATTGCTGCATAAAAATGAGCATTAAGAGAAGTAGCCAATACTAGACTATTTCTGCAACTGTGAATAATATTGTACTTTTTATTTACCAGATGGTGGCCCATTCAAAGCTACTTTAAACACAGCAATGTTCTGTAACTTTGATTTTATGAAAGCCAATGTATCACATCCAACCATTCAAGTTGCTGATGCTCGCTCACCTGGCAGATTCTTTGGCACTGAAACTGAGCCACGGCCAAACTTTCCGACTGGTCACATTCCACATTCAAAGAATGTCCATTATGCTCAGTGTTTAGATCCTCAAACAAAACTGATGAAAGATCCTGAGGAGCTAAAGAAAGTATTTGAGAAAGCAGGAATTGATCTTAGTAAAGGGCTTATTACATCCTGTGGATCTGGGATCACAGCATGTGTGGTGGCTTTGGCAGCACACCTTTGTGGAAAAAGAGACACCATGGTGTATGATGGATCTTGGGTGGAGTGGGGTCAGCGTGCTTCTTCTGATATGATTGAAAAGAATTAGACACTTCCTTATTTTCTTCAGTAATGTTACGACTGGGAAAATTGGAATTGAAAATAATGTCAAACCTAGTACTAATATTGCAGCAGGCTTGTCTTTTACAATCTGCCAGTAACCCGAGAAGGGTCCTAGACTTATCGATAGTAAACTGAAAAGGGTAATTGGAACTTGATCTGATGAATGCAATACGTTAGGGCACCTAAGGCCATGAGAAGTGTCTTGATGCCTGACTCAAGAAACCAAGCTTGTCATCATTTTCTGATATTTGAATTTAATAATGATAATGATAATGATAATGATAATGATAATCATATTAATAATAATAATAGTAATAATAATAATATAATCATCATCATGAAGGGTTAACCATTTTTGTTTCTATACATTTTCTGTATGGTTACAAGGTAGCATGTGGGATAATAATCATACACAGGCCTATATACCACAGAATGCTAACATTTTTATTATTTTGATATGTAAACTACACGATAGGATGAATATTTATTGCATAGAATACTCTCACAAAGGTTATGCTGCTTTTACAAGACTTGCAAAATAGTCTGTTGGGACTCTAAACTTATTTATCTTTCTGCTCTCATTAAAGACACAAAAAGTGTTATCTTTGACCCTCTATGTTTGTTCGAGTGATTTATACCACACTTGCCAAACACAAGCCATTATCTACAAAATTCTGTATTACTAAGATTTGTGCTATTATACAACATAATGCCATGATTTCTTGAAGTATTTCCTTAATAAGGAATTTATTTTTAATTTAACATGTAATGCCTTCCACACAGCACTGTATTTACAGCAGCTACTACTAGATAAACATGTCAAAATAAAAATTAACCAGTAAACATATACTCCTTATGAAGTTACAACTGATTTCAGCTACTTAGTAAAATCAATTTTATAATCAGACTGACAAATCACTTCATTCTGATTGGCTGAGAGGAAGCAAAGTTATTCATTATCTTCAGGGTATCGTTGTTGAAGACTTTCATTTGGTATGTACCGGCTTCCAGTAAAACCTTTAAAATATTTCCCTAGTTCAGGATGTGGGTTTAATGGCTGATTAGGATCTTCCCTCAAGTTTACTGCAAGAAGAATAGAGATCAGTTACACTAACCAAGGACCCAGCAGTTGATACAGCAACTCTCTGCAGTTTGAACATTTCATTAAATAATTACAAATACTATGCTTACTATGGGCAGCATATCTCTGAGAGCCATCGTCACCTAGCACATTGTAGAATGGCTGATTACGGCCACCAGGTGAATTGTCAACACGCATTTGCTGAATCCATGTCTCATCCATTCTACAAACAGGATCCCATCCATAAATAACACAGCCATAATGGTACCTGAAGAATAAGATAGCAATCTTGACCAACTGAAATAGCTTACTATGCAGATTATTGCTATGTTGAATATTTCAATCACAACTTTGTGTGAGGGCCAGATGGGTATATATTTGGCTTGTGGTCATTATGCATGGACTGAGTGCTGCGAGGTGCATGCATCCTCACCAAGAGCCATTTGGCTCTCAGGAAAATATTTATTTTCCCTTCCAGCCTGACGTCACTTCGTCAAGTATTTTACAAAATGACCATTTTGTGAACTTCTTTCATTCTTACAGTACATTCAGAGTAAGTTGGCAACTGAAGTAGTGCCGCATAGGACAGTTTGCCAAGATAGTAAAAGTTGCTGTCAGAATGTTTGCTTTCATCACTCATTTTGAAGAAACAAAATTTTGCAGCAATACAATTCTTTAAATATATACATTTCGCCAATAAATGTAAAATATATAACTCTAAGGTTAAAGCTGTTAAAATTATGAGTCTAAATGTTTTCGATCACTCTGATGATGATCAAACAGATAGAAAAACATTTAGACTCATAATTTTAACCGCTTTTTACCTTAAAGTGTTATATTTTAGAATTCTTTAAGTTGTAAACTTGCATAGATTTTAAGACACTGTGTGTATAGAAGGGATGTACATGTGTTTTCCTGTCCTATCACTTTGGTGCATATGGGCATCATGCTAGACATTTTTTCTTGAGGTTTTCTAAGGAAATAGCATGCTGAGCCATACGGGTCATATGATAAAAACTCGTCTTTCCAACATTTTAAACAAGGAATCAGCTACTGCAGTGGGGTGGCCCACTTATTAATATTTTTGTTGTCCTCACTATCGGTTGTCAATGTGTCTGGACAATACTTACAATTTGTGCCTCATAATCATTCCAACTTTAAACCCAACTTGAGAATGGCTTGGATCAGACCTTAATTTCTGATGCTAAAAACAGGTTGAATGCAAGAGGTTAGAGATGAACACTATGAGTGGTTATGATGCTTTATGGAACCATTCTGTAATAGTAATAATGTTCTTTACAGTAAGCTATTATAGAAACATTAATGTTCTCCTGTGTTCACAAGGAAAATGTTAGGAAATTGTTTGAATTACTGCCACTTTCCCATAACTTGAGCTGATGGAAGCCGGTCGTTTCGCATACAAGTCGATTCGCATACATCGAGGTCGTTTTGCCGACACGACCTTGGTCGATTCGCATACATCGAAGTTGATTCGCCTACATTAAAAAACAATGTTCTCATAAACACTCTAACACGATAGTTATAGGACAGAAAAATAAACTTAACCTCAACCCAGCGATATGCGCATGTTGTTATTATGTGTCATGCATTATTTTTGTTTGGCACAGCGAAGCGTTGACAGCGCGTAGACTAAGTCCAAGTTTAATTCGGGTGTCCGGTCGTTTCGCTACAAAGTTGATTCGCTTCAAGTTATTTCGTTACAACTCAACGGTCGATTTGTTACACATATGCAGTCGATTCGCTACACGTTCGCTCAAAACATAAAAGTCAATTCCCTACAGAACCTATAAGTTACTTTTAGATACAAACGTTGCAATGATCAATAAAGGCCAATGGTTTTCTCGAGCATGCAGACGAGTTCTCGTTATTTCTGAAGATTTGGTTTGTGTTATTTCCTCAACCAGCGAGCGAATGAATGTCACGATCAGCGATTATGTAAAACTATAATCATATCATCGCGCTGAAAAAACTTGGTAATATACCGTAATTCCATCGTTCGAGTCGAACGCACGAATGTTCTTGAGAAATTCTCGAGTTCGAATTCTGTAGCGAATCAAATTAAGTTGTGTATCGAATTGACTTTTGCGTTTCTAAAGTTTGCAGCGAATCGACTTGGAGTTGGTTAATCTCAACCTTAACCTTCGTATAAGAAAGGTTCTTATTAGAAAAAGAGTGTACTTTCTTTAATCTGAGATTCAAAACTGCACACAAGACGCAGGTGATTTTGAATTCTGAGCGACGCAAACTGAGTACAAGAAATTGTTTAGGTATTTTTTCTCAAGAAATCCGCGAAATTGATGAATTTCAGCTTAAAAGCTTTTAAGCTTTGTTGCTTTGTTTTCAAATTTCGATTCACTACACTTGTGACTTTTTTTTCAAAAACAGCAAATTCGTGCCACACGCAAGGAAGGTGTGATTTTTTCTCTTTGTCTTTACAAGCAATAACTAAAATCATGCAAACAAAGGAGTACAGAAAATTTGTTAACACGTGTCAAGAAGCCGTTCAGTTCTATGCAATAAGCAGTTGACTTATAAATATTCTGAGCGTGGACTTTCACTTGCTTTGTTTTCAGCTGTTCTATCGTTTACACTTATTGACTCAAGTTGTGTATGCGAATCGACTTTAATGTCGGTGATTCGAATTGTAGGTGAAACGACCTTGATGTATGCGAATCAACCAAGGTCGTGTCGGCGAAACGACCTCAGTGTATGCGAATCGACTTGTATGCGAATCAACTTGTATGCAAAACGACCAACATCTGAACTGATATGACACCTCATTTTACAACCATAAATTGGGCTACGGGTGAACAAAGGAACAAAGGACAGTAGATGATGAGGCGAGCAAAGCAGGCTACACCTGGTGGCAGCTTGAAAAGATAGCCCAAAACAGACCAAGATGGCGAGCAATGGTTTCTGTGGACCTATGCTCCACTGGGAGCAAAATGATGCAAAATGATGAATGATGAACAAAAGAACACTGAGAGTTCAGTGTGTTGCTCAAAAACACAACATGATCAGCCGAGTCAGGCTAATAACCTGGACTCTTTGATTCATAGTACTGTATGCCAACAATTAGATCATTGTAAAACCTGCAAGTAAGCAGTCTAACCACGAAATAATACACCAAAGTGTTTTATTGTAAAAAAAAATAATCTTGCCATACTGGGTGTGGAGCATCATCCTCTAAATCTTGCTGAATTTTTTTCTGATTGGCTCGTTCGAGAAGATTCTCCAGAATTCCCCTGCGTATTACTGGTTCACTCAGTAGAGTTTCAAGGCTGTCAATTGCCTGTAGAGGGCGTTTAGAAAAGAACATCAGTAAGAGAAAACTTTAAGTCAATGTTAATATGTTTTTACCATATTAGTCATGCCAAATTTGAGCCAAATCCATGCTGTCTGGTCAGAGGTGCTCATGTGCATGGGATGAATGACTAAAAAGTATTAATTATTAGTTTGAATAGTAATCCAGTGAAGACTGAATAGCACAGTGTTAACCTGAGTAGAGATTTAGATAGCCTAAATAGCTCAAACATGTGACTGGTTAGCTCTCATTGATCTGAATCAAGTTCAGATTTTTCTTGGCCAACTGATAAACTCATGCAGACTATTAACCATTTTGATCAAGAGAGGTTACTTTCGAAAGTATTTTCACAGGTTCACAGTCTTTTCGATACAAAGTCGTTTCGATATAAGTCATTTCGATAGAAGTGTAAGTTGATTTGTTACACATGTAAAGTTTATTCGATACAAACTGAAGTCATTTCGATACAGAAGTAAACTCAAGGAAAGTTCAGTTTAAGTGTTTTAGTTTAAAATTCTACATGATTGATCCACGTAATTGTAATATCCCGCAGCCAAATAAGAGCAAACTTTATTGAATATTTATTTAAAATACTAACATAGGTAAACGTTGAAATGACCAGGTTCCATTTTCACATTACTGAGAAGAACAATTCCTACAAAGGCTTACTTCGATACAATACCTTAACACTAAGCAACATTCAGGTAACTTTGTTTATATACAGATGTGTTTCTCTTTATCAAAGTATGTTGACGTCAACATTTAAATGATGTCCACCAATCACCATTATCGGCAAAATATCCAGAGGTCTGCACGCTCTCCTTATGTTACATGTATATAGTTGCCTGTTCAGGAAAAGACCAACTGTCCTCCAGCAATTTAAATGACAAAAGAACCCAGGCTACAAAAATCTGGCCATATTGACAAGGTACATGTACTAAAGGCATTGCCATATGGCAGGATTTCCAGTGATTTTATCCACAACCTACATTACACAACTTGATGTACCTCTTCTAGGTCAATTCCCAAATGGACCTGTATTCTTGCCAGAAGTAGTCTGCTATTTTCATCATCCGGGTCAAGGAATAGAGCTAAGTCAAGAGAGGAGTGCAGACCACTTAACCTGTGAAACAATTATTTAATAAAGTTTGTGACACAGGCATTTATTTAATCCTTGTTAATGGACAGAGTTGTCACTGGTGTGCAAATGTCTTTGTGGATTTGTCTGTTGTGTACTCCTGCTCTTACGATATCCAGAACAAGTTTTTAGAAATGATATAGTGTTTTATGGTTACCATAACTTTTTCCCTCAACATGAATGACAATATGTTGCTGTTAAAAATGAATTTCAAATCAAAACAGCTTGCAACTGGTTTGAATTGCATTAATTTTTCCTTTCTTTCAGATCTATTTATTTACCACAACCTTTAAACAAAGAAAAATGCTACCAATAATTATACCAGAATGAGACTACAAGAAATATAATTATGCTTCCATTCAAGCAAATTTATGAAGGATCATTGTTATTTATGTGAGTACCTACCGACTACCAGGGTCCTCTACTGTCCTGTAACTATTGATGATATTTGCTACCATACGATTAAATACCTGAGTGATACAAAAGTAGACACATATATAAAATAAACATGAAACAGACTTACAACTTGAAAAGGAGAATGGTACTTATAATGAGCTAGCAATTATTATCAGCTCCAGTTTCATTTCAAATGAAGTACAGGTGTTTCCTGGTTTGTGCTTCATTTTCCATACTTTCCATCCTTATTCCACTTACCAAAAGCCTGCACCAGACAACAGACAACAGGATAAACAGGATAAACAGGATAGATAAAATAGGATTAAAAGCAGATTGTTTCACCAGAGACAATATGAAAAACAAGGAAGTATTTTAAAAACCATGATTGATTATTGCAGTTATATGTGCACAAAACTTAAGCAGCTGTGAAATTATCACCATTCACCATCTACAGGGGATATTATGAACCCACAAAATGACCAGCTCTCAGTTGGCTTGATATCTCAGCTGATAGCACTGCACCAGTATCACAGAGGTCATGGGTTTGAATCCTATTCAGGCATAACTGCAATGATCAAACATGTCTTCCTATCTTTTTCCACAGTTCAAAAATACCGGTATGCTCTTAAATCAGAATTATATTTATTTGTATGATTTAATATTCACAATCCTGTTGTCATCACACTGTGTTGCTCGTCACTAAATTATGTCAGTTCTACAACCTGGACAGCTTAAACTGTTTCCAGACATTGAATGCAGCATTGCATTTACCACTTTGCAATCTTTTATTTCTCACCTACTTTAAACCCAGATTTTAAACCAAATGAATATAACGTAGTGTCTCAATATTTTCCAGCCACTCTTACCTGTGTAGGAGTAGCTCTTACAAAAAGAACCTCCCCATCAGACATTTTGTTTGTCATTGGTGAATAAAGCATGTCCAGGCACTGTTTCTCTGACAAAAATCTTCCACCATTAAAGCAGTCAATGTACTTATATGCTGATGAATCGTCAACCCTTCCAAATAAAGAAACAGTGTATTAGAAGTTTTAGAATTATCTCTTTGGTACAGGAATTAGAGATGGTCTTCTTTTATAAAAACACTGCCAGATTGCATATTTAAACCAAACTAGTTGACACACTTTGCCGCATATATCCTTTTAGGAATGAAATGAGACGTACTTATTTTTTAACAGTATTAAATTTTAAAATACAGTTGTACAATACAACGTAATGCAATGCAATGCAATGCAATACAATACTGCTTACTTACACTAAAACAATACACTTAATCAATTACAGCTGATTACATACATTACTTATGATATTTACAAGTTACTTACACCACTGGCACTTACAATGTTCTTCTTACATTATTCAATAACATCAAATGTCATGAATTTGACCTAAAATTCATCATGTAGTGCTGGGTACAAATCCCATACTGTCTCCTGGACAAGTTCTTTTGATACAAATGGTAGCTTTCATCAACTCTCCCTGCTCTTTACACACACTCGTGAAGGACTACATCTAATATCACATTCAGTGAGAGAACAGCGATAACATCAAGGGCCAACTAGGCTTGACGATGGACCAAGTACATTTGACTACATTGTACATGTAAGGTCAAAATTGCATCAACAAAACAGCGCAATGATAAACTCAGAACAATCCATTTCAAGACTTATTAGAGAAGTTACAGGTGAGCCTAAATGTGAGCAAGGTGTAACAAAGGTATGTTACATACTGTGGATCCAAGTTACATCTCCATCTCAGCAAAAAATGGCTGGGAAAATTGACCTAGAGACAACAACCAGAAAAAAAATAAACATACTGTCATTGTCATACTGTACTAGTAACACTTGTCATGCATGAAAAGAATTTTATTACCGATACTCTCCACTCCCCATCCACTCCCCTACCAATCCCCCTACCTCTCCCCCTACCACTCCCCCTACCTCTCCCCCACCCCTTTGAATAAGTTCCTAATCGTATTTATTTAACTTCTTCCAGTATCATAGTCAGCTGTTGAGATCCTGGTTTGTATTTGATGTCTTCACAGCATGCTAGAAAGCTTGTGATATTCATGAATTTACTGAATGAATGTATCTTTGTATGAAAATGACAATTATTGGCCAATGTAAAAATGGGAGATTTGGTATGTTTCCAGGAGGCTCCTAGTTAATCTGGACAAAAATAACTCTGAAGCTCATAGTCCTTGTGCAAACAATAACTATTTTCAATTGACTTTTGTTTTTCTATTGTGTCACAGTTGTCTGGACCCATATAGTACCATGAAGATCCACAAAGACAGGAAATGATAGAGGGACAAAGGTCAAAGACATCAGTGATGAAGAAAAAGACAAAAAAGACCAGAAAATGTTGTCACCTCTACCACAATTACTTGATCTTTTTTTAGACTCTTCTTACTATTTACTTTGAATGAATGGTATCCTCCTGGTTCAAAGAATGTTTACTTATCATGGAAATCTATTGTTCAATTACACATTATGCGCTTGTAAAAGAACAAATCACTCATCATGTTACGATGTCCTCTTCTATGTCACAAAGCTAATTTGGTCTCAATTATGCATCATGCTGCCAATTTTTATTGCAATCACTGGTCACACAAAACCCCTTTGCCAACTTCGAATAAGCTTCTCAAAAAGAACCATTTGTATGTACAGGTATAATCCCAGGGCTAATACTTGCATAAGTATAATCCCAGGGCTTATACTTGCACAAGTATAATCCAAGGGCTTATACTTGCACAAGTATAATCCCAGGGCTTATACTTGCACAAGTATAATCCCAGGGCTTATACTTGCACAAGAATAATCCCAGGGCTTATACTTCGGCAAAGTAAAATCCCAGGGCTTATACTTGCACAAGTATAATCCCAGGGCTTATACTTGCACAAGTATAATCCCAGGGCTTATACTTCGGCAAAGTATAATCCCAGGGCTTACACTTGTGCATTAGTTGCATTAGTTGAAACCTGGATATGGGGAAAAATTCTGAATACTCACTGGTTCTAAGTTAACTCCCAGTCTCCTTGCAACTGCTGCAAACAAAACTGCTAGAGTTATGGGATTGCCAGTGCGACTTCGTATGACCTGAATATGGAAAACACAGTGATGAAACTGCAACTAATTTCTTAAATAAAGGTTTGTAGATAATATAGACAAATGTAAGTGGATGACATGAAATTACTTAAAAAGGCTTCCCTGCAGTAGATTCCCAGGCTGTTACAATTTCATACAATCCATAGATCATACAAGATCTTCTGCAGTACACAATCCTGAACTTTCTTCAGGATACTTAGTGAGATTATATTTCTAAATAGGATCTAAAAGACCATTGGTATAAGATGCTAAGTACAATTTTAACCAGTGAATCTAAACACAATCTTTTGATGCTACTGTAAACCCAAGTTAGTTTAAGAAACCTGAGAGTTTTATTTGATGAACACATTCATTCTCCAAATTTACTCATCCATAGGAACTCGTGGCAACTGTTCAAAGGTATTTTGTGCAAATAATGCAAATTTATTCCTGCATAGGGAAAGTGGGTGGCGCGGTGGCAGGATGGTTAGTGCGTTTGTCCCTGGAGCGAGCTGTCCGGGTTTGAGCCCTGGCCGGGGACACTGTGTTGTGTTCTTGGGCAAGACACTTAACTCTCACAGTGCCTCTCTC
>OMLO01003938.1_pt1 | contig 12324 bp, 2 predicted proteins | sample 1674811 | NCBI WGS metagenome assembly OMLO01 (sample SAMN06265003, study PRJEB25207) | coral metagenome | isolation source: Coral host | place: Mexico:La Bocana,Puerto Morelos, Mexico | collected 2008-11-13
TCTGAGTTAAGCCGTTGGACTAACCGCTTTGGTTCTGCCTTTGTCTGGGTTTGTCTCGCTGCTCCTTGAATGTTTCCAAGTGGCTCTACATCTGAGACCTTAGGATGTGACTTTATTCGTCTCGCTGCCGGAGGCTTTGGACGTATCTGCTCTGAGTTAAGCCGTTGGACTAACCGCTTTGGTTCTGCCTTTGTCTGGGTTTGTCTCGCTGCTCCTTGAATGTTTCCCAGTGGCTCTACATCTGAGACCTTAGGATGTGACTTTATTCGTCTCGCTGCCGGAGGCTTTGGACGTATCTGCTCCGAGTTAAGCGGTGGGACTAACCGCTTTGGTTCTTCCTTCGTCTGGGTTTGTCTCGATGCTCCATCTGCTACATCTGTAACCTTAAGTCCTAACTTCATTAGCGTCGCTGCGGGAGGCTTTGAACTTTTTTGGTTTAAGTTAGGAGGTGGGACTAACCGCTTCGCTTTTGTATTCTTCTGGGTTTGTCTCGCTGCTTCTTGATCGTTCCCCAGTAGTTCTACATTTGTAGTCTGAGATGTTGAATTCATTCGCATCAGCGGCGGAGACTTTGAACATAGTTGGTCCAGGTTCAGTGGTGGGACCGACTCTGGACGAGCCTTCCTGGTTATTGGAAGTCGTGGAAGAGCTTGTTCCAAAGTAGGTTGCGGGCTCGGCATGACCTCCGTTGCTGGCGGCTTCACCCCAGACATAGATTCGTTCATTAGCTCTTCAGGATCTCTCTCAGATTGAACAATCGAAAGGGTGTGGTTTTCTTTTGGCTGATTCTGCTTATAGCTCGTCGCCGTCGGAGCTTTCTCAAGAGGATGCTCCACTGTTTTTCCAGGAATCTCCGCGAGTTTCTCCTTGTTTATGGTTTTAAGACTCGGCATCACTTCTTCCTCTGTCGATTGCAAATCTGTCTGAGTTCCTTTTGACAGTTTTCGAGGTTTTTTTGAGCCCTTTTTAGAAGCCTTCTTCGGCTTGACGCTCCGCAATCCCCCTGTGCAGAGTGGGAGCGCTTCCTTCTTTACACTTTCCTCGGCATCGTCTACTTCTGAGGGCACTGGCGACGTCTCTTCAATGATTGTTGGAAGCATCGGAAGCAGACGTCTCGGGCGCGACCGAAAGTTTGGCTGTACTATAACTACAGCCGGTTCAATACTCGGCAGATCGAGATCGTCTTGCGAAGGAATGTTTGGCAGTATTGCTCCCACCTTCGGTTCAACCGTTGGTGGCTCTTCCTCCTGCGGCTTTGGAGCACTCGGTTTAGCCTTCTCTTCTGTCGTTGGAAGAATCGAAGAGTTGTGTGCCATTGAAGTAGAAGCGTTTGCTTGGTTGCTGGGAAGACTTAATTCCCCTGCCGTTGGAATACTCGGTAGCTTTCGCTTCGCTGCAGACCTAGGCGTTCCTGGTGGCTCTACAATCTGGGGCTTTGGAGCACTCGGTTTAGCCTTCTCTTCATTCGCTGGAAGAATCGAAGAGTTGTGTGGCATTAAAGTAGAAGCGTTTGCTTGGTTGCTGGGAAGACTTAATTCCCCTGCCGTTGGAATACTCGGTAGCTTTCGCTTCGTTGAAGACCTAGGCCTGCCTGGTGGCTCTTCAACCTGGGGCTTTGGAGCACTCGGTTTAGCCTTCTCTTCAGTCGTTGAATGAATCGAAGAGTTGTGTGCCACTGAAGTAGAAGCGTTTGCTTGGATGCTGGGAAGAGTTAATTCCCCTGCCGTAGGAATACTCGGTAGCTTTCGCTTCGCTGCAGACTTCACTTTTGGCAGATTTAGCTTTTCTGCCGGCTGGATGCTTGGAAGTGCTTGCTGAGCGCTCGGCGGTTCTTGAATCACTGGTGGTTGAATGCTTGGCAAGGTGAGCTTCTCAGGCCAAGAAGATTTTACCTTCGATTCCGGATCTATCTTCTTAGTTTTCCGCTCACCGTCACCATTTGAATCGAGATTCTCTCGGTTTTGATTCATGTTTATCGTTTTCCGGACTTTTTGTTCACTATAGGTAACGCACAATGAGCTTTCTTCAGAGAGCCAAAACTCAATGAAAAGTCAATGTCGAAACATCGAACTGAAGTTCCTTTATTGCGTAAGCATTTCATAATAATGGCGAATGCGCGCGTAATGAAAATTTTTCTCTAATTCGAATTGGAATTCATGAGTTTAAAAAGATTTCAGCAGTTACTGAATTTCTCATGTTCTGGATAATTTTAGAAGTATTATAACTTGTCCTAGGGCAACAAACCCTCAATTCGTCCACAAGAAGTAACAATGGATCAGTCAGTTTTCAAACCTCGTTTTCATATTGGCGCGTGTCTCAAACGTATTTTAGTCGATTACAACGCGCGCGTAAATCTGCTTTTAATTAGTCTTTCTCTTATTCAGTTTTCCGAGGGAATCAGTTTAAAAGGTGGTTTAAAAGAGGACACAGGATAAAAAACGCGAAATTGCGTGCTTTTCAAGTTGCAAATATCTTTAGCTGGTTCGCGCGCGCTCGCATTTACTTTGTCCCCAGGCTCCCCATTGGTTGAAGCGCGGGCCGCCTGGAATTGTGGGAATGTTGCGCTTTTATCCACAATGTTCCGCGTTTCGTTGCATATCAGTCAAGTCCCAAGCTCTCTATAACATCCCTTAACAAAAGGGGGACCAGGAAACGCTTGCATTGCGTAGTAAAAACAATAAGACCTGTGTTAACTTGTGGGAGCTGTGGAACTATAAACATCTTGAAATATTCCTTGATGTTTTGTTTCTCTTTTTTAAGTAGTGTTCGCTTAAACCTTGAAACATCGCATGCGACACAGTAATAATATGCAAATAAACAATACAATTTTAAGTTTACTTTCGCTTCTCTCGAAATCTACCCTACAACCCTACCTCAAATTTTCAGGAATTAGAAACTGACCCTGATTTAACTTTTGTTGCAAAATAAAAAACATATCCGATAGACAAATCGTTCACAAACGAAGGAGACATGGAACTTTGCCTATTTCAAAAATAGTTCAAATCTATTTACATTCGATATCAACGATGAAGGGTGGTTCTCGACCAATTACATCGCGCAAATCGCATTTTAAGCAGGTACCGTTAGAATAATGTACCAATATTGACATAGAATAACCGGGCTATGCCTGTGGCCTTTCCTTGAGACAGAATTACTAGTATTTAAAATCAGTCAGCTCTCCAGCAGACTTCCTGGTAAAATTATAGGAGTGTAAGAATTGTAGTTGATTGAAAACAACATTCCCAGCTGTTTTGAAGTCTCGAGGTTCAATTTTGCGCGTAAATTTGAAGCAGATGTTACCTTTGGAATAAACAATATTTTGTGAATTTTAAATTTTAATTTGAATTTGTCCTGGTATCTCGTGACTTATTACGCGCAGAGGATATGAAGCGCAGTGAAGCTTAAACAATTTATGTAACAGTAAGGAAACATACAAAGAACAAAGAGGGCAAGTCACACACCATTACACTGTTTAAGACAAAATATTTTTGGTGCCTGGCTAGGTAGGAGGTAGTTCATCAGTGGAAATTACGCTTGGTAACAAACAGCTGTTTGCTAAAAAGTGAAAACCCACAGATCCCTCCAGACATCTACAAAGCGTTATCATAACGGTATGATGAAGTTATCACATAATGACTTGAAATTAACCGATAGCTTAGCGGCTTAGCAACACAACAATGCGACACAGCTATGCACAGCAACTCTGCAAGAGCTTGTAGTTTCAAAGACTAAATGCGTTGCATTGAGACCTTACACAAGACATGTTTTTTTTGACGGAGTAAACTGTACTGGCAACTTTGAAGCGGCTTTATCCGAAAAGCTCTCTATTTCCCAGTCAAGAACAACTGCTAAGTTTGCAATCTTCGACTGAGTCCGAGCTGTTTGAAGTAATCATGATGAAGAAAATGTCACAGTTGATCAGTTTCACGTTATTAGTTTGCGAGCAGGCTCTTCGAGGGGAAAGTTAACTTTACAAACTACCGCAGATTGACGAATGTTGACCAAAAATGGCAAGAATTCAGATATCGTGTTAATTAAATAACAGTCCAGAGAACTGAAAATCTTTCAGACTCAATTAGTGTAGCAGCCGATAGCCATATTATTTGACTGATGTGCCGATTTGAAATCTCTGAAAAAAATACAATACAATATAATGTTTGGTGAATTTTGCAATTGTAGCATATTCATAATGCGGAACACTTGCAGTTCGAGTGTAACACATGCCAGCGAACGTTGACGATGGATGAAATTAAAATTTTCTCCGAAGTCTTCAGGTTCACATGATATTGATTACCTTCTGCAAAATGTCGAATAACTTTAGAGCATACTGATTCACTAGTATTTGATCACGCTTGACAAATACAACAGCAATGTTATTAAAAGTTAACAAACCGGCTTGCATTTTAGAATACATAAACTGGTATTATTGCATGCTACGTAGCTCTCACTAAACTATGCTAGTAATTATCTTTCACAGTCTCCAGTTATTTATCTCTCACAGTCTCCAATTCCAATATCAGAAAGAACAGGTACAGAGAGTTTAGTAGAAGAGCTTAAATTCAGAGCCTTGTTATATTCGTTTTATGATAGCAGTGTTTAACTCTGTTCCAGATGAATGATGAGTGACTATTAGCAATTCTGGTTCGGTTCTTCGTGTCGAATAGCAATTGTTGTTTGACTATTGTTTTAGCTCTGAGAAAATTAAATTTCAAAATTATAGGAGGAGGCGCACAAAAGCACCGTTTTAATTACAACACTGATCTTTGAGTCTGTCCGTGGTGTTTACGCGATGAGACTTTAAAAGGCGAATACATGAAGGCTAGGTTCAGGTTTGAAAACCGGGAGAATATTTCAGTGAGTTTTAAATTAGCCAAACTACTGATTCAGTCCTGTAGCAGAACGCCGCTTACCTTGCAAAACTTTCTGTCATATCCATACAACAGTTGCACACAAACGAAATTGTGACAATTTGAATATATATATATCTTGTATGCTGTTTCCTTGACTGTGTACGACTTAATTTTTTCCTGTTTCACAGGTGAGGGCAAAACGAATAAAGGGAAACAAAACAGCTTCTTCGTAGTTTTGAAAATCTTTGAAACGCACTCGAAAATATACGTCAGAGAGTATGGAAGACATTAACCAAAGGTAACTACAGACTGATTATCTTTCACTAACGATAATATTTTTTCATTATTATTTAAATAGATGAACTAATTTGTGAAACACCTTTGCTTATTTCCGTTAGTATAACAATCTCTAGTAAACGAACTAAAGTTGTAGTTCTGTCTGCACTTCCCCTGCGATCTGGCGGCAGCGAAGGCAAAAAAAAAGACTCACAGACCAACCGGCCGATAACTAATGGACTGACTGACTCGCTAACTGGCGAACTTTAATACGAAAATCCGCTTCCGATGAATGCCGAAGCTCGTCCGCAGGTTTACGAAGATTCTAAATGAGAACTATTTCGGGCAATTTCCGGGTGTAATCTTCAGGATGAATCCGTAATCGGTCAAGACAAATTACTTCAGATTAACCTTCATAAATCGTCTAAGAACGCTAAGAAATTATTTGAATTCTACCTTATAATTGGGCCATTTGTGACGACATAGAGCAAGAGTTATTTACAAAAAATTATTGATAATTTTCAAAAGTATTTAGAGATGTTTGCCTGCATTACGCGAATGGACTCGATATAAAATGTCGCAGAATGACAGAACGACAAATATTGGTCTCTATGACAACCGACAGCTCGCTTATTCTACCTTTTTGTACATTGTATGCAATGTTCCAAAAATAACTTCTGTCTTCCATTCAGGTTGAGGGTCATTTGACTTGAGACGGGAGGTACATAAATAAGCCCTCTGCTGAGCTTTTTCCTGACTAAATATTCAAAATATTTTCTGCGTAAAAATATGACACGTATCTATACTGTCGCTATTTTAGAAAAGTCACGACGAAACAAAATTCCACACGCGTGCGAGATGATCCGGCTGTATCAAAATTAAATCGCTTTTTTGAATTTTCTTGCCATATACAGTTGACAGGTTACCACCAGGATTACGGAATTAAACTAAAGGATAAATGATTTACAAGACTTAACAGCGTCGACTATGATGTTTATACATCCTTTTATCAAAATGGAATAAGGCGATTGGCGTTTTCAGGGACTATTTAATATGCAACGAAAACATCCCCCTCATTAGGCGCAGGTGCGTCGAGACAGCCAGGTTTGTTTGAATTCCGAGTTCTCGACTTCAAAATTGCAATTGACTTCTTACAAACAAGGACGGTAGTTTGGCTTCAGTTCGCTTTCCATCGCGGTAAGTATGAGCTCTTGTGACATGTTGGCAACGGTCGATCGTTATTTACGCCATGTTTTGCGATTCAGAACAAGTGAACCAAATGTCTTATCTAGAAAACATAGAGGTTCATGTTTCCATGGTGGATCGAAGCCAGGGTTATATTTGAATGATTTTTGTCAATTTTCATTCAGCATATTACGATTTCAAATATGCGAGAAATGAACAGACGTGACCGCTTTCTAATGCACTTCCTCGCCAACTTGAATTCCTTCGACATTTCAAAACAAAGGCACTGAAGAGACCATAGCAGTACGTCTCATGGTTAAGGTCAGACATCGCTTCAACCTTTTGCGTTTTAGATTAACTACAACAGAAAATCTGTCTGGAATAGTGCATGCAATAGTAGTAAACAAGCCGGCTTCGAAAACCCATGCAAGCTTTCGTATTTTATCTGATTTGGTGGTTAAATATCTTCAGGATAAGAATATAATGTCACATCTTAATGGAAAATATAAAACAAAATGAAATAGGAGCAGACTTGGCAAGGTTGCGTTGAAAAACATTCAAAATAGTTTTTTCCGCACACGGCATGAGCAGAATTTATTCCCGTGTCAATAATCTAGCTTATCTCAAAACAGACGTGTCCGAGGTTAGTATAAAGTTCATGGTGATTAAACTGTACCGAACTTAAAGTACCTTTCAAAATCCTCCAAGATGGTACAATGAAAGAAAATACAAGAACGAAGTAGGTCGACTATTTATTTTATCCCTTAGTTTAAGAAAACAAAAATAAATTTCGTATAGCTAAATGAACTGTAGTATTACATTTTACTGATTGATACAACTTTAACTTAGCAATTTATTCAAAACAGAACGCATGAAAGAATCTTGATTTATGTTTTTGCCCTCGCCAATGAAAACAAAGTTAAGCAGTTTTACAGCTGCTGTACTTAGCGGCAACTGAACCGAAAACCAACAAAACCTCTGTTTTTATTAAAACTGGCTTCTTTCGTCGAATTCAATTTAAACACATGTCAAGTCATGGATATACGGTATTATGGATATAAAAGCTAAGAAAATTGTAGTCTGGAAGTCGGAAAAAGAAAATATCCAAGCGGCTTTTTTCTATAATTGTGAAGATATACTGAAATTGAAATTCCACCTGCTATTAAGATCATTTAGAAACATTGTTCGTCTAATAGGCTATCTAAAACAATAAGCCTTTAGCGGCAGATTATTGAACTACCAACTCCAAACAAACAAAAAAAGTTTTCGTGGCAATTGATCAATTGGTATTTTTCAAACCAAAAAAATCTGACTGCAGTAAATATAAACGAAAAGCAACTGCAATTTTCTTTGCAAGAAATATATGTAAGATAATATGTTTGAACAACGGGGAAAGATGTCTTTACTGTGATCTACTTTGCAAGAAATCAAGAAAGATCATATATTTGAACAACGGCGAAAGATTTCTTTACTGTAATCTACTCTAAAAACAGTATATGACTGTATATTGTAGTTTTTAAGCTTATCTGTAACCCAGTTGTACGTTCACCAATTAGGAGGCAGATAAATTTATACCTACCAAATTTAGCAGTTGAGTAAATAATTCACATAGGAATTAAAATCCGACAGAAAAAGCATCGAAAAGTAATTCAGATATGAGAGAGAGTTGTCCGTGTTGTAGCGATAAATTCTTCAATGATTCCTTGTTTTTACATGTTTTAAGTATTTTTTATTTCAGGTATTACTCGAGCGAGCGAGCAAGTACAACCTAAGACAGCCGAAGATATCACAACGGCTTTCATGTTATGTGGAACGCGCTCTTTAATGAGCAAGATATGGACATATTCAGAGACTTCTGTGTTCCTTAGCAAGAAGGCCAAGCAGATCAGTTGATTGTTTTATAAATACGTGCCATCTCAGCAAGAAACGTTTCTTTTTAACGAGGGCTTATCTTAATCACCAATTCCAGATCTAGTCGCAGTCCATTTTTTTATGGTTAAAACAAAATAAGTTGATCCTAAAAAATCAAAAATATAATTATCTCTCCCTACCTTTTACAGATCTCTTCAACCGCCAGCTCTCCATGGCTGCGACCTCTCGAAACGATGCGTCTTGGCTCCAAACAGGCTGGGACCAAAATCAGGGTCGTTCTAGTCAGATGAGACACTATCGTGCTCCTGCACCATGCCAAAAAGGGGCCAGTAGAAATTCACTTCTGCAATGCAACAAAATGTCAGTTAAAAGCAAACAAGTGGAAGATAGAGCCCGACAAGTACGCTTTAAATATGGGAAGAGTAACTCGGAGAAGGAATTGAATAAAAACAACGGCACAGACTTGACACCATTCGTCACCAAAGTTCAAATACGAAAGACTCAAGAAAGAAAATCCAACAGAAGAAGAAACGAGAATGAAAAAGTCTACCCTTCCTTCAAAGAACAAAGCGAGGACAGTGGAAAAATTATTGATTTTGCACTAAATGGGGACAACAACGATGAAGAATCTTATTCTATTCTTGAAACTGTAGATGAAAAAGATGAAAGATATGGAGAATCCATGTTAAGTGAAGACAAAATAGAGATCCAAGTGAACGAAAAGAATCAAAGCGACAATTACTTATATCCTGAAACAACAGAAAATCAGCTTGAAAACGTCCAACATCTTATTAAATTCCTGACTCGCCGACTGCGGGATCCTTTCGACGTATCCGTGCGAAAGCAGATCTCGTCCACTCGACCAATAGCCGCCTATGCTCGACCAACAAAGGGCGAAATAGCTTTAAGCGTCAAAGGTCCAGTGCTCCTAGCACCCGTGACTAAAGTTGCTATGACAACGTTACGAAATCATAGTCCAGACAAGCCAAGTCGACTCGAAGCAAGATCTTTACCCGAGTTTGCAGACTCAAGGGCTGTCAGAGCCCACGCTCGCCCCATTTCCTCGGTCAGCGACAGCGTTGTTGTGACAGGGAAGAAAATGCACGGCCCCACGCGAGCCACTTGGCCAAGGCGCGAGCATGCGCAGAATGGCTCGTTGGACCAGATGTGCCATCTTTGTTCTTCATGCAAAGGTCACTATGGTTCAGGTTCAGAGACGAAGCAAACACAAGAACGCGCCAAAAGTGCTGTTTTTGAGAACGATTCACAAAGAAAATGCCATGGTTGTCTTCCACAGCTTATTCGGCAAACGCCAACAAAACTGTACAGCAGAAATGAAGAAAATCGAAGTGCAAGTCCTAAAAGAAGACAAAGATCGCACAAAGGGATGGTATCTCCTTTTGAACTACAGGTTCACCTGGCTGAACTGAATTCTTGTGACTACGGGTCACCAGGCCCCCCACCTTCGCTGTCTAACTCGGACGACGAGATCAGTACATAATATCAACAGAGATGATAACAAACAAGAACTAAATTTTTCTAATCAGATGCGCTTTACGAACTTAACAAGGCAGTGATAACGACGATGAAAATACTTTTCAAACCGACTATAAGATGTTGTTACAGCTTTACAACATTAGCCGGAGTATTTGAATACGCACAAATATTTACTCTCCAAACAAACAAACACTCCAAAAAAATGAAAACTTAAACATCCCACCTAATAAAACAGATAAAAACTTGCATATTCAAATGAATACTTGGAAAGTATAGTTGACATATATCATAAACAAGGACTTATGTGGGTTGCTAGAACAGCTTCGATAAATAATTTAATAAGTGATAACAGTTTCCAGCCGAAATTTTGAGTAGAAATTGTATGTTAATTGCTCTCGGGGGGAACTGCAATTACAACGAGAATTTACAAAACTATGATCCCAACACGGGTTAAATTGATTTGGAGGGTAGCTGGTATTGAATAAATAGACATATGTAAAACGTGTTGACCTCTTGACATAAATAAACGCAATCTAGCTAAGCAGTCTTCCATTGGCTCTTCCGAGATATAATATAATTATTTGTTTGCTGGCGTTTTTTTTTCTTTGTAACTGGTTTTAAAAATATCGCACGAAAGAGGAGACTCAATCGTAATCTGGCCTACGTGTTTTTTGCACTGATTGCAAGTTGCTGTGTCGCATTTTGATTTGTACGTTTATTGTATTATCAGCATTTTTCGTTCAAAAAACGGTCGCTATTTAACTGCGTGCATTCCATTCCCCCATTCGTTCGTTTTTCAGTGTTCTTTCGTTCAGTTTTTCGTTCAATCGTTCACATTCCTTTCGTATATTTACTTCACTGAATGTGCTATGAAAAAAATGGAGATAGTAACTTACCAAAAGGTTCTCAATTGTCTACTTGCGCTTACAATGAATAATAACAGCATCAAACAGTTTCTTTTCTGGACTGATAACTTATCCAATTACTTGAATATAGAAAACTTAAGAGAAGTAAAAATATACATCAATACAAACAAATACATTAAAGAATATTTGACCGACGAACAGGTGATTTATATATTATAACTAATTAGATCTTTCAACTCTTCTAGCCCCTTGTTTAGAAATCTTTGTTTTGCGAGCTCATTAAATGAAGTGCTAACCTTAACAGAAAAATACGAAAAAGCGGCTTTTAAAAGACTATTCGTATATAGATAACATGGTCAAAAGTTTGCATAAAATGTAACCGTGAAAATCTTTCACTATAGAGCAGAGTTAATAGAGGGAGTCTCCTTCTATTAACTCTGACTAGAGTCACAACATTTTCTCAAAAACACCCATTCAATTTTCTACCCATGGGGTAATTCAGTTTTAAATTTACCAAGTATATTAGGTACGGAGGAGAAAAGACTTTTGGGAAAAAAATGCAATGCACGTTTGATATAATTTGCAGGCCTTTAAGTTCCAGACTCTGCATGTTTAAGAAACGTGTTGATCGTGACTTAGCACTTTCATTTAGTGATGTTAAAGGACGAAAACGCTATTGAACAAAACAAGTTCATTATACAGTCTTCAGGACTGGCGTCTCGCAGAGCTATGAGTGTTTTGAAGAATAAATGGCACCATGAAGCTAGCATCGTACACAACGACAGCACGGCATCGCTCAATTTAGTGTTTACTGAAAACATTCGTGAAGTAGGAGCTCCGTAGCAAGATAAGGTAAGTACAAGTAAACAATAAAATGAGCTAGTACTAATGCTGGTAAAATGTTAACTGGTGTTTCTTGAGTCGTGCACGTGTAGTTCATTCGTTGAACTGTTTCGAAAGTGACGGGCCCATCGTTTTATCTTCAAGTGAGTAAAATATTTGACTCTCCGTCACTACTAATGTTTATTTTTCTGCGTTTAGTCAAATTTTACCGCAAGAAAGCAAAACTATGTAATTCAAATTCTTATCGTGAGAAGCATATTTTCCAAATAAACAATTGTCAAGTGGCAAAAACAACATCGCCAGAGAAACTTCAAATAAATTCAGAAAGGATATTTGCGCTTTAATTAAGAAGTTGAAATATCACCTGCAGTTAACTGTTTAAATAACAAGTCATATCTACACAGCGGTCTATAAACGCTGGGAAAATTTGCAAAACAACACAACTTGTAACCTTTTAACTAAACGTCAGAGAAGAAACACCTATTACGTAAACGATGTTTGGTGAACTTAGTACTTCGAAGGTTTATCTTGTTCAAGGGTTAATTAAAACTGTCTCCGACTTACTGAGTACTGTGTGATTTAGATCTAGAATTAAGAGGAGCTAAGAGGAGAGATATAAGAATGAATAAAATTTATTACAAAGCTACAATAATCAACAATTCAAGTTTACAATTGATCAACTTCTTAGAGATGATCAGTAAAAGATGCCATTTTCATAAGTTTTTTCATCAATTTCGCTCTAATTCTGTGTCTTATGCGGATTTCACGTTGGTTGTTCAATAAAACGCTTTGTTCTTCTCTTGCAGTGAACCATATTTAAAAAACAAAGTACCAGGGTGAGAAAAAGCAACTGATCCCGACAGAAAATGCAGCAATCAGAAAGAGAGTCAGCACTTGAAGTTACCTGAAAAGCAGAGAAGCGTTTTTCATAAAGT
>OMLO01003939.1_pt1 | contig 12322 bp, 9 predicted proteins | sample 1674811 | NCBI WGS metagenome assembly OMLO01 (sample SAMN06265003, study PRJEB25207) | coral metagenome | isolation source: Coral host | place: Mexico:La Bocana,Puerto Morelos, Mexico | collected 2008-11-13
TTTCTCGTTTAAACAAATGAGGCATGACACAGGTTTGTCGTATATTTAATAACTTATCTCTGTTTGATCTTCTCTCCATACTATAATTACCGTTAAATACTTACGGGAAGATTAAAAAATTATCAGATAACCTGCACCATCCTATTGCCCGCAGCAACAGTCGTTTACTGCAAAATTAACGCATTACCCGCGGGTAATCGGCTGGAAATTACGGTAGGTTCCATTGAAAATGGTTTTTCAGGAGGGAGGAAATCAGTCCACCCTCAGGGTAAAACCTTTACCTACTTTCACCAGGCTGAAATCAAACAGGGGCCACATTACATACACATGTACCATGCAGTGGTAGATACGTAAGCACTCATACTGGACGGTACCACTGTTTCATTTGTTTTCTTAGTAATTTTACCACACTTAAATGTAAGTTCCATATACATACACTGAATGATGTAATTCTCCTCATAAAGATCTTTTAACTGTTTTAAGATATTGACAATCCTCTGCTTTCAGAGAAGATTGGATGTTCAGTGATTGTGCAGACGTAATCCTCTTCATAACAGATCTCTTATCTGGTTTTAAACACTGACAATCCACTGCTCTTGGAGAATATTTAATGTTCAAAGATTGAAACAAATTTGAATGAATATTGTTGTTCAGCTTCAGTAACTAGACAAGCTGATCAATTAATAGTGCGCATGTAGTTAGTGAATTTCCTAGTTTCTTTTTCTTATAGTGTTTTTGAAATTATCTACCTGTTTCTTTCAAGTTATAGAAAGTTTGGGAAAGAAAGCTTGTACATGTACATGTAGGACTAACTCAAGGCCTTTTTCTGAGTCAGTTCTTTTACCCTGGTACTAAGCTTGATGTTAACAAAATGATGAATGCAGAGAAAACAGCTACATTGATTATTCCTACTACCGGTAGTGCCTTTTTTACATTTGGAAAAAAAGTTTTGAAGTTGGTGGCATTTTTGTTGTACATGTACATGTACGTGTAGGTGGCTTATTTTGCCTTCGTCTTCTCAAGAATTATGCCCTGAATAGCTCAGCAGAGTAGCCAGCTGAAATTATAAAGTACAGTACTGGTCAAAGAGATTGCACCACCTACATGCGTGTAAAATGCATGTAGTCTGCATGTAGTGTTTGTGGACAGTGCGTGAAAGGTGCAGGTAATTACTCACATGTAAAATTTACTGATCTGGTAGTCAATGCAATTGCGGGTAATTTCATGGATAGGCATGTATTTTAATTGGAGGAAGAAACCTTTGTTATGCATACATTGTACATGCATTGACATGTATTTTGCAAATAAAAAAGCCACTTCAAACTTGTTTTCGAAACACTCTCAATGTCCACAACAAGCAATAAAATTGAAACCAACAAGCATTGCTAAATTATTGCTAAATTATTTTTCCAAACTTTATGTTTGTATTTGCCTGACATTTGTACAGATCCTCCCGAGGTTGTGAAGGTGTCTGTGAGTAAACGTGATGTTAAAGTTCAGGAGAGTATATCCCTTCAGTGTACAGCAGAAGGAAATCCCCAGCCGACTTATACTTGGAAGCCATGTGATTCGCCACAGCGCGATTGTCACAAAAGAACACTAGACGTCTTAGAAGTCCTGTACGATGATGTCTACATCTGCACTGTGACAAACTATCTGGGTAACAATTCAGGGAATGCCAGTGTTTGTAAGTTACTGAACACTTACTTATAGTTGATATACAGTACATGGCATGTTTATGTCACTTAATTTATACTGTAAAGTTGTCTATAATTCTGACAATCATAATAATTGTCTACTAGCCCAGTAATGTGGCATGTATTCAGGCTCCGAAATTAACTTTTTTCGGCAGGCGCCAACTGGCGACCGAAATTTTTTTCCGTCGCCAAATGGAAAAATGTGGTCGTCAAAAAGTGTTGGTAAAACTCTCCTTTGTAGCGAAGCACGAACCAAAATTATTAGTCGCCGCGGGCTTGCAGGCATAATATTTGCAATCAATGTAATCAGGAATCAAACCAGTGCTGAAATCATCTTTTGACCACTTTCATAGATCTACATTGCCACCTTTTAATGCCCAGGGAATAATTTCTTTGTGGATGTTCCGTCTCCACCTTGTAATAACAGGCCTTCTGACAGGGTGCGGGAAAAAAAGGAAAATTGTGCGGGTTTTGGGAGGCAAATTGTGCGGTAAAAATCGGCGATTGTGCAGGATTGCACAATCTTGTAAACAAACAAATATTCGATCGCCGGGCCCAAAACAAAACCCGACATGGAGGAATTTCTGGATAAAGGAAAAGTGCAACAATTGACCTCTTAGTTTGGCAATTACACATAAACCAAATTTCTATTTTGCTACAACTTTGGCCAAAGTTTGTATCAACAAAATCATTTTGCGTTACATGATCGTTTAAGTCTATTCAAAACCGTAAATTTTCCTGTGAGTAATTCCTCTTCTATAAAATGTTTTCGACCAGAACAAGTTTCAAAAAAGATTGATTTCCCAGAGTTTGAGTCTTAAGTTTAAAGACAGAGTTTGAAAGTTTCTAGTTACTGTTTTATCACTCTGCTTAACCTTAATTAGCATTCTTTGTCAAGGTTAATTTCACATGACAAATGATTATCTAGACAAAGGAAACACTTTGCCTAGGTTATATGCTTTTGACTCTGCTTCAGCATCTTATTTCTTATATGTCTACTACTGAGTCAAGAAAAATTATTCTTACTTGATTACAATCATTGGTTGTTTATGCAATGCTTTATTTCTCAGTGAACCAATGTTACAGTATGTCGATAATTCATTTTGGACACAATTGTATAATGTTATGAATTGTTCTTCTTTCTTCAAACAGTCATAGCAGGAAATGTGATTAATGTGACACTAGTGATTACAAGTGAGAGCTGTACTCAAGATGGAAAGTACAATGAAACCTCTTTGTGGACAAAACTAAATAAAACGGTAATTATGTAAAATAGAGTAAGTTGATGAACCAGGAAATGAATTATTCTTTCATCCTTCCAATTTTTTTAGCCAAATTAGAATTTTAGTATGTTGAATCTAGAAGGATGGTTGGTTAGTAAGGAGTAGCATGTTGATAAGATTGATTGGTTGTTACATTATGCAAGGGTTGGTTGGTTAGTAAGGATTTGTTTGTGGATGAGGACTGGTTAGCCTGGAGCAGGTTGGAATTGGCTGGTTGATAGCAAGATTCACTGCAATTTGGTGGATGGATGGGTGAAGAGCAATAATTGTTCTTCACCCATCTATCCACCCAAACAAACAATGTTTGAAATGGTCAAGATCAGTCGGTTAATAAAGATTGCCTGAATGGTAAGTAGTGGTTGGTCAGTCATTTTGGTTTTGTCTTCGTCAGTTTTTGGATGGGCTTGGCACTTAGGATTGACTAGGTGTAAGTAGTTTTTTACTTGTTTAATTTGTTGTTGTTTCTTTTTTCTTTTAGTTGGGATATAGTATGTTGGGTGATACGGACAGGTGGGCGGGGCTAAAACCATTTGGTTGTTAGGAAACTGATAGCTACAATAATATTTTTTGAAGGATCAGTTGATTAGACGTGATTAATCAAAGTTATGCCTAGTGGCATGCAGAATGCACCTGGCTAGTGCATGGATAATGAAAATGAAAATATGTTGATACACGTACACTGTTATGGAATTACAAACAGTGTTATGTAACTTTACTTTTTCAGATTAACGAGGCCTTTGCTAATGAACGTAGATACATCAGTGCACAGTTAAGAGATGTCAGGTATGAAGGCTGTTTTATTTTGACTGCTTCATGTTGCTTATTTTACAATATCTTTGAAGTAATGTTGCTAACTTTCCCATGGTATGTCTCTTTGCTAAGGTGTGGCAGTATAAGTATTGATCTGGGGCTGAACTTCAATTCCACCATACGAGAAAGAGAGGTTATTGATATACTTCGCGATGCAGCAAAGGATGGAATGCTGGGAGACTTTGAAGTGGACGTCTTATCCATAGTAGGGACACGACCCATTGATGAAAAACCAACTAAAGCAGCCACGACTTCACCTTCCAGCTCATCTGACAGTATGTTTCTATTTGTGTCAGTTGGAATTTTTAATGGTTATAAAATCATTGCTCAGTGTGCTTCAGTACATTTTTTGCTTTCAATGTCGAATAGAGCTCAGCATGGATGTGGAAACTGACTGCTAGTTCATGCACTCAGTCTGTCTCTTTGTCTTTCCAACTCATCTATAGTGCTTGCTCTGCCTGTTTTTCCAGTAGTTCTAGTTTTGGCTTCCTCATACTTGTTTGCAGATATCACCTTGAGATTGCTTCTGAAGACTTAGGGTTAGGGTCATCTCAATTTTGCTTTAGTTCTTGTGATACAGATTTCATGCCAAAATTATCACCCTGTGATATTATTAGACAGTGTAATTTCATATCAATCTGCTCAAGGAATAAGTATTAGCTGTTTAAGAAAGCTTTGCATGGTCCAGGAAAAAACTGTGTCAATACACCTTAATTAATTGGTTTTGTACATTGTTCTATTGTAACTTCATTTCTTAATGGCTACGCATGCAACTAATTAGAAATCTATGTCTTTTTTCAGTTTAAAGGTCCACAAGTGACCACCTTGACGCAATGTAAATTTTGATAGCTGTTTGCATCTTGCACATTTAGGTAAGACGTGGATTATCGTCGGTGCTGTCTTGGGGTCACTTGCTTTGCTGGCCGTCACTGTAGTTGTAGGTTGGTGTGTGTACAGGAAGAGGAAGTGTAAAAAGAGGGACACTAAGGGTGAGTGTTTGACATTGTTAGCTCCACCTAATGACCACTTTATGGCAAGCCCGCAGATGTGATCTGCCCAAATGATAAAATCTTAATGAACAACAAAGAAATGATCAGCTAAATGAGTGCAGAGAAAGTGAACTCCCGAATGCGAAGCAACCGAGCAAGCAGATTTTCATGAGTACAGCTTTTAACAGAGTTTAGGCTTTTCAAGAGACCGTGAACCCTGGTGACCTTCTCAGGGAATTTCCTTGGTCAGGCAGTGTGATCTATCGAGAAGCAAAACAAATGTACAAGCATCGAGATAATTTTATCGTCAGTCATCTTCACCCTAGCTAGTACTAAGACGGGAGAAAACCTAAAAAAAGTTCTTACCTTCGGAGAAGTTGCCATGCTTGCCAGAATAACATGTACCTTCTGGAAACGACTCTGGACAGTTTTTCCTTTGCTTTGATTGTGTAAATGAAACATTGAACAATATGGGAGTTTTTTTGGTGTTTTGAGGACGCGTGGTCTGCCATGTTTTGGAGGATGAGATAGAACAATTTCATATTCTCATTATTGGACTGGAACTAGCTTGCAACTGAGGCTAATGCTGAAAGTCATTTTAAATGCAAATGGTTTATCTCCTTTTAACAATATTTCCCAGCATGAGCTTCCATGACAAGATTTTTGAAGTCTAATACCAGGAGTGCAAAATTCTTCTGTTTCATCCTCTTTATCTGAGGTCTTTTTTTTTTCAGCTGAATTTAATATCGAAATTCGTCTTACATATTAATTATGGCATGGCAATAAGATTTTTTTGTTTTCTTTTACCATGCATTGTGAGAATTTTACTGTTAATCACAAATAAAACCTGGTTTAGCGTCCAGGACGTTGTCTCTGTGTTACAAAAGAATTGGATCGTCCCTTTGGCTCTGTGTAAATAGAGTTATGGATGAAAACTTTGGAGACCAGTCAAGAAGCCAGAGTTGTTCTTGCCTGACCCTCCTTGAACTCTTATGCTTTTCTCGTGCGCTCCAAACTTTCCACTTGCATCTCTGATGTTGACGTGTTGATTGAAGAGGTTTAGAACTAGGTTTTTATCAACTTTTCTACGTCGAAACTTGGTTGCTTTGCGATGCAATATCGATGACTATAAACTCTGCAGATGTTAAATATATTGGATAACCTGCATACCAAGCATTTCTGTGGGGTTGGGAGCAAAGAAAGACAGAGGAACAAGATTGTCGGTGTTTTGCGCGCACGAAAAATGGTGCGAGAGCCAAAAAGAGGAAAGAGGAGGAGGGAAAAGGGAAAGAAGGAAATGCTTGCAGACAAATGCCTGGATTTTGAAAACCGCCAACTTGACCTTTCTTGTCCGAAACAACAAGCTCAAAGAACGGAGAAATCTCATGAATCCGAGCGACCAATGCAGGCTTTGAAATTGCAATTTCAAAATTAAATTTGGGTGAAGTTTTAGTACTAATCTGCGAAAAGTATTCAATTGGCATTTGAAATCCTTCGATACAAGGTACTACCTTGTATCCATATACAGTGATCCACTTTGTAGGAGTTATTGCTCAGGTTTGTAGGAGTTCACTTGCTAAGAGTCTAGTAAAGAAGCTTTTGCTGGACACGCCAGAGGGAAGAAGCCCGATCGGCAAATCGGTTCAAGTGGTGTTAACACCTGTGAAAAACACACAACCGAAAGTCTTCCCAGAAAACGTTGGAATTTGGACAGAGGGGCTTCAAACATCTGAGAAGGAAAATAACTATAATCTAGAACAGTATCTGAATATAGATCATCTTCCCGAAAGCACTTGTTTCTGCATTAATGTGCAGGCTTGGATATCCCAAAGCGTCGGCATTGCACTGCCGGATTCTTTTTCGTACTGTTCCACAGCAGTGCAAAACACGAAGATCTCGTAAGACTGAATCGTAAGACATCTCAGATCCAGAGTCTCCATGTCTCCAACACGCATTTACATCTCCTCCTGTGAAGAGCTGTTTTATGGCAAAATTTTGTCAACCAATCCTCGTTCTGTGAGAAAACTTTAAGCCTTTTGTAAACAACCTTCGAACATTTCAGAACTTTAAGCTCTTTGATCGACATATGTCAATAATCTTCGACTATCCCAGTCAATCACGAGCCCTGTTCGGTTTTCAAAATCCAGGGGTTTTTCTGTGGGCGTTTCCTTCCTTCTCCTTTCCCCCTCCCCTTAATTCTCAAACCCCACGGAAAAGTTATTCGCAGCATATTCACAGATACCATTCTCAAGCCACGTAGATTTGAAAATTTCAAGAGTCACATCTTTTATGAAAGTGTGATAAACAGCAGAGTTTAGGTACCGGCGCTCAAAGCTTCATCGGATTGCGTTGTTTAGTTGCGTTGTTGCTGCATTGTTTGCTATACAGTAGACTATAAAAATATCTCGAGAAGTTCAAGCAGCCGTACTTACAGTTTTTATTAAGCTTAAGTCTCGGACGGACAGACTGACTGACTGATTGATTACCGGTAGTTGATTGCCATCATACGAAAACGGTGCATAGTGTGTGCATAGGCCTATTTTACATCGTAACAATTAACGTGTTATGATAACAAGTTTTTTTAGTGAACGTCTACGTACAATGCAATACAGTACAGTACAGCTAGTTACTTAACTTGTTTTAGATCAGTACACTACATTATCAATACAGCTACTTACATTATTTACGATCTAAAACAGCTTTTTTACATTTGTACAATACGTAAAAAGCAACTTTGCATTCTGTACAATACCAAATCGCTGTGTTATGATATTTGCAAAACTGAATGCCTAGTTTTGTTATCTTTCGATACATTGGTTATTTCAATGAGACAATTATATATAGATGATAACGAAATTAAAACTAACAAAACATAAATAAAAATGACGAAAAGACGAAGAGGAAAAAATAGAGGTGGTGCATCCACACTGACAGAGAAAATTATATTATATTTAGGGCAGCTCGTACACATAGTATACATAAAGAACATTATCGTGCGTTCGGAAAGAATCTTTTCTTTGAGTAACAAGTTGAAATTTAAAAGCTGGGAGAGGCTTTGTTTAAACACAAAAGAAAGATGTGATATGTTGCAATAATAATAAAATGGTTAAGTGCTTGAAAAAGATTTGATTCTGGGTTAAAGGCTTACAAGATATCATCAGTATGTAGCATTTTAGGTAAAGTTTTCAGATCACATTTTGTTTGACCAGGCGATTACCATTTGCCACAAAGTCTGAGTTTTGTGACATTCATAAGGAGGCGAACTAAATTATCGTGGGAGTGGCTACAGCAATCACATCTCGGAGATGTTAATTTAATTAGTTGCCATTACTATAGTAGCACTCAAATGTAAACTGACAGTCGCTCAAAACTCATTCCACTTGAAAACCTTCAAAATGTCGACTATCGGCTTAGCAGTTGTATCATGAGATTCTTCAGTCAAGAAAATAAGAAAACGAAGGAGTTATCTACTTATCTACTCATCTATTGCTGGTTGCTGTATTATTTCTATTATTTGCAGGAATTATTATATATTCTAGAAAGAAATTGTTTCCTCATACAGGCCAAACAGGTTAAAAATTTGCTGAAGACACTGACAGTAATTTCTCGTATTCTTTTGTCTGTTGTTGCTTTGGTCTCGCCAAGAAGTCCACAACAATGGATCTCACGAAGAAGCGGGGTAAGTGTTTTAAAGACTTCATAAATGATAAATAGCATATTACTGAATAGTATTGTATTGTATGTTGTTGTTTGTTACCTTTTTTCATGGATTGAAATGATACTGATATCAGAGGAATTGAACACAAGTCCACGGAAAATATTTCCGGGTAATTCATTTATTGCTTAAAAATTTAGGCTCTCGTGCCATCCTGTGTACATCTGTATGTACACAGGCTACTCTTGTGCTACATGTAAATTAAAAAGTTTCAGTCAGTCCCCTTATAAAGATATAAATATATGGTGTTTTGAATCTTTGCAGTGTTGTTGAAACTCGTATTTTCAAAATCAGTAGCACCAAACACTTTCAAGTCATTATGGGTTTTATACCTGTCTTTTGTAACCAAAACTGATTAACCCACAAGCGGCCTGAACCACCCTTCATAGGAATCTAACATTAGGAACACAAAGAATGGTTACACAGGAATTTCTTCCATACGGAAGGAATGTTCCTGATTCTCTCCGTACTCTCTCATCCACGTGACATTTGCTCAGGTGGACACGAGGCCAAATTCATGACGTTTCAACCTCCGAAGTCATTTTTAAGTTCGATTAAAAATATTTAACAGTTAGACCCGCAGCCCGCAAGGGCTACGGGTCAATAGCCCATGAGGCGAAGCCGAATGGGCTATTGTCCCGTAGCCCTTGCGGGCTGCGGGTCTAATTGTTTTAGTATCACCTAACTAGTCGGACGGTAAAAGCAATGATATAGTTAGCAAATGCAAGTTGAAGAAAGAACCCATTTAATGTTATGACCGGATGACTTTATATGATCAGCAATACTTGAAGAATTGTCCAATTTCTTTTGTAAGGGCCTTGAAATGTTCAGTGCGTTGTCACTGACAAAACAATAGGGCAAAAGGGACAATTTTGGAAGGCCGTATAAAATACCTGGGGAAAATCCACTGGGTAGAATCTTATGGAAAACTGTGTTGTCAATAATGCGGCCATTCTTTCTTAGTTTGCAGAGTTAGAAAGAAAGGCTCTCTTCTGATCTCTAGATTTGGATTCTGTGATAATAGCCTGAATCTAGTGTTATCGAAAATAAGCTGCTTCATTTTGTTGAGATTAGCAAGTCTGCTAACAATAACTAACATGAACATGCACAATTACAACCTAGCGTCTTTCCTCTATGACACACTTCAGCAGATCTCAACTAATCAGCACACTGTTAAAGATTCATGTAGTTTTGCAGACTGGGAAAAACACTACAAATGTTATGATGAGATAATGTGCTCTTTTGATGTTTGTTTTATGTTTACAAATGTGCCACTTAGTGAGACATTGCAAATATGTCTTGACAAGCTGTACGTCTTCTCAATCCTCACCCTGCTGTAAAGAAATTACTTGTGTTTGCCCCAAAGAATGGCCATTTTATCTTCAATGGTCAGTATTATGACCAGATTATTGGTGTTGCCATGGGCTTACCTTTAGGCTCTGTTTTGGCTAATATCTTCATGTGCCTATTGAAGAAAAAGGCGAAAGACCATCTTAGATTACCCCCGACGCTCTGGTGTATATACGTTTGCTCTGTTTGTAGTATAAAGAGCTTCCCATAAAACCATAACGGTTTTAAAATGTATGTAGGCAAACATACAAAACATTAAGTTGACAAAATGAGTATCGTAAAATTGTTTATCACCATTATCATTCAGTTTTCTTTTTTTGCTAGACCTCTTTTACAGTGATAACAATTAAAACGGCTCAACTGATTACTATAAAGTTATGCTGTGCCACGCAGCTGTGAAAAACTCCTTAAAATCTTTTTGACCACCCTTGCAATATGTATAACATGAAACATGACCGTTTCAAATGTCACAAGTGGGCTTAAAAAGCCTTTTTTCCCATTACCAAATCAGAGCTCAGTGATCTTTTTTTGTACTTGAAGTATACTACTGATGTTTATTTTTTGTAGGGGAAACGCGCCAAATGAAGGTTATGTTGAAGTGAACAAAGGATATGAAGGCAGAACTAATCGATATTCTGGAGGTGGCAATCGTTCTTCAGTGCCCCCAGTAATTTATGATACTGCTCAGACTAGTAACAGAGAGGCGGTTAAGGAGCCACCACAGTATTCTGTGGTTGACAAATCTAAAAAGAATCCGAAGGTACGTATATCATTGAGTAAAGCAGTTTCAAATTAACGGTGCATTCTGACCAGTATTTCAACTTACAATTTTGATAAAGTACTGTGATATGGTTGCATTATGTGAGGTGTTTAGTGTTGAAATTCAACTGTAACTTGCTCTGTCTTGTTACTAGTTTCTTAAAATGGCCTAGGTCTGTAGCATTGAAATACAGGTCACCATGGCTGCTGTCAAGTTTAGTAATCTTAATTTTACTGATATAGTGTTAGTAGATTGCAGTGCCAAAAGTTGGGAAATACTGACCAAGGTGAAAGTGACTAGGCAGAAACAATAGGGGAGGAGCAACATGCAAGGCGAAATAGTAAATTAAGGTTACATGTACTTCAAACCTTTGCGGGGCTACATCGGTCGATTTTTTTTTTTAATTCAATAAAATTTAAGTCAATCATTATCCAAAAAGAATTTAGGTAAAATATAAAAACGTGCGCAAGTTATCGACAAAAAGAGATTTTTTAATAAAGTTAATAAACCGCCAAGGTGTCATAATCCTCATAATTCATTGACTCCCCAGCGACTTTTCGCTGCAAAGACCCCAGTTCAACTCGATAGCATTTTTTTGTTTACACTCAATAACTGTGGTCACGCTTTCGAAACCAATTCCTTTCGTCAAAATGAAATGCTCTGGAATGAGAAAATCGATGAATTTCATAGTGATAGAAGGCAAAATCTTGCCGAAAGTGACAAGGGCTCGTGGTTCAATCGCAGCTAATCAACTGTCAGAAAACGAAGCAGCTAATGCTTCATCTCTGAATGTATCAGCAGTCAGTAAGAAAAAAAATGGGAAGCAGAAGAAAGTAATGTTACTAGAGAGTGACTTCCAAAAACGGGTCTGGATTATTCTTCGTCGTCGGATTCTTCATTGTACAAAACGAATGCCTCCTTGCATTTTTGAAACTGCACTGCGGCACTTTCTCCTCGGTTTGTTTTTGTTTTGTGGAAGTACGTTTTTTTTCTCTATTGTCCTTTGTTGACCACGGCAAAAACGTGTGCCTCTTTGAACCCGCGCTGCGGCACTTGCCCCTTGGTTTGTTCTTGTTCTGACAAAGGATGTCGCTTTCGTTTCGCTATGCCCATAGTTGACCACGGTTAAACCGTGTGCGCCTAGAACGTGACTGTAACACTATCGCTTTCCCGCGAAGCTCAGGTTTGCATATTGTAAACGCTAGGGGTTCTGTTATTTCATTGGCTCGCGGCTTTTCAAGTTGACAGATTCCTCTGTGAAGGCGTGATATGTTTATAAATCTTTAGAAGGCGAAAACGCACACTCGTTTTTTGAGAGAATCTCTTTTCTTTAAATGAATTAATAGGGTATGCAGATTTGACGGTTTTCCGTGAAATTTGGTCAGAACATTCACTGATAGATGTGGAACAAAACCGTGTCGGCGAATTCCATTATTTGAAATATTTTTCTCATGGCGGCCTTTAACATAACAAGTTACGCGAATTTTTCGATATTCCAACTTGACAGATCTATAAAAAGATAACCAATAAAAAGAAAAGAAAATGCTGACACGGTTTTGGAGATTGATGCTTTGTGATTAACACTGCAAAGCTATTTTGCATGAACAAGCGCATTTGATACCCGATTAATTCGCTGGAACATCAGTCAGTCATTTTGGAGTTGACGGCCTCTGCCGCCTTTGGAAAGCAAAATCCAAAACAAAACATAATTTTATCAA
>OMLO01003940.1_pt1 | contig 12321 bp, 4 predicted proteins | sample 1674811 | NCBI WGS metagenome assembly OMLO01 (sample SAMN06265003, study PRJEB25207) | coral metagenome | isolation source: Coral host | place: Mexico:La Bocana,Puerto Morelos, Mexico | collected 2008-11-13
CCAATTTGACTAATATTTTAGGCTTTCTGGCCCAGGCGTCATTAGGCCTCAGGGAGTGGTTGGGCCCCCAGGGCTCTGCTACTTCCTGCGAAGGAAGGGTGGAGCGTCCACTAAACCTTTTGTGGTAGCCCTCCTTTCTGGTTTTCCGTTCTTTAGTTTGAGTTGTGGCCATGGAGTATTTTGATGATCTGATTTTGGGGCTCTCATCACATTGGGGTCAAAAGTTGCGTTCAATCCTAATTGACTCCACGGGATCTCATCCTTCTTCTTGGAACATCGGACAACAAGTTGAAGCGTTTGGTCAAGTGTTTGCCATTGATGATGGCATTTGGTGCACTCCTGCATTCTTTCAGCCATTCAAAGGTGTAGACACTTTGAAGTTTGACAAGTCATTTCAACTGGTTGACGAAATCAAGAGCAGTCAATTTCCAATTGGGTCATGGATCGGGTTCAACAATGTTGAAGTGAAACAAATCAATGAAGAGAACATCAAGCTCAATGCCGGAATTGCGTCAAATATTTGGATACTCTCTGAACGATTGACTGGCTTCCCCATCAATTTCACGAACGTTTTTTGCGGGGCTTTCTGCGGATGGGAGCGATCCATTCAATGGCTGCAGGCCAAGAGGTTGATTCATGTCCAGAGAACGATCTCAATAGACATCTGTGAGCAGACGATGAAAATCTGGCAAATGCGTACCAAAGCCAGCGTTGCTACATCCATCGAGCAGATTCGAAACCAAGACCATGCACAGACATTAGGTATTCAGATTGCTGCAGGGAACGATCAGTGGCTTAGTGCGATCAAAGCTCAATCAAACAATGTCTTCACGGGATCTCCTCCGTGCCAGCCGTGGTGCAAAGGTGGTACTCATGGAGGTCTGCAGTGCGACAACGGCATCGCTTTCATTGAGTTCATCCAAAAGGCCAAGCAAGCAAGACCAACAGTGGTGTGTGTGGAATGCGCCGACTCCACGCCACAACACGAGCACTTTGCTCTACTTCGGAAATGTTTCGAGTATGCTGGTTTTCGATTTTACTGGTCAGACATTGTACAATATGAGAATCTAAGCTCTATGTGGAGGACACGATGGCTAGCTGTCTGGATCCGAAATGATCTTCAAGTTGATGGCTTCAGAGGTAGATTTAGGCTTTTTGATGTACAGAAAAAAGGGTGGAATGATGACACCTACTGTTTCGCTGTGCCAAGTCAGATCCAGCATCAATTGATCCTCAAAACTGACCTTTCATCCATCTATGGTGATTTTGATTTACTTCCACAAAGTAAAAGATCTGCTGTTGGTGACAAGAAGTCAGTTGATGCTGTTTTGCAAGCCAGATGCATTCGATCCGACCAATGTTTGCCCACACTTGTGGCATCATATACACAACAGCATAACCTTGCCAAACATCACCTGATCGCAAAAGGAATCTATGCATTCCTTGTGCAGATGCCCAATGGGTTTGCATTCGTTGATCCGTTTCGTTTTGCGTCATTACTCGGAGCTGTGTGTGGTGAAATCATTCCTTTGCCTGTCAAAATTGAATATAACTCATTTAAGAATTTGGGAAACGCCATCTCTATCCCTCAAGCTCTTCTCACCATTTTGGTTGGGTTAAGTGCTGTCAAGTTCATCAGTGGCAATATCATGAGTATCATTCAAGAGTGTTGGAAAGACAGAGTCACCACACACAATTCCATTGTTTGCCGGAATCAAGACTTTGCATTCATCGTTCCGCATGCATTGGTTGCCAAGACAATAGCAGAATTTTGCATTCGAGAGTGCATTCCCCAGACCATTCCGCATGTCGTTGTTGAAAACTGCAAGTTTCCCATTGCAGAAGTCGAAACCATTGGAAAATTTTTGCAGCGATGTGGTATTGATGTCCAGAGTCAAAAGGGTTTGTTTTGCATGCATGATATCACCCAGATTCCTTGGAGTTTCAACATGAAATCAATTGTTGGACAAGAATGCATTCTCCTGAACAAGTATCATACTGTCTTCAGATTCACTGTTGTTGAACATGCATGTACTGAAGAAATCTATGAATGTGATTCGCTTGATCATGACATTGAAGATGTTATCAACAATCTTGAAGCCGAAAAACATGTTGCTGACCAAATTGATGCCACCATTCCCTATGACATTCAACAATCCGAAGACGATCAGAAACAAAGTTTCTACAATTGCGAAGAACAACCTGGTCAAACCAACATCCATTCCACTGACTTAGATTTGTATGAAGTCACCCACTGGAATCACTTCAGGAATTGCATTGACAAAATTGACGACATTGCGCATAAAGTTGTTTTTACTGATGGAAGAAGAACACTAAGCTTTTGTGCCATTGCCAAATTGCCTTGCGATTCAGTTGCTGCTCGCCTTCCTTTCTTTGATCCGGAATGCCATGAACAGTTTGATGTACATGAAGTCAAATCATTGGCTCGTGATCGGTCGTGTGTGTTTGTTGCCAACCCCAAGAACAATGCAGCAATTGTTGGCACACCCATTGTTTTCCACGACCTGAACAACAACCAATGCATTGCTAAGTGTGTATGCAGCAGTGAAATTCCTTGGAGCATTGTTGCAAGAGATTTTCCGACTGTTTCAACAATCAAGATCAATGAGGGTTACTGTAATCCCTTCATCAAGACGTGCTTTTCTCCGGGTGACCTCATTTCAATTGAGTGCAAGAAAAGGAAACAAATCCCAGATACTGATGGAAAAGTTTCAATTGGCAGAACGCAGAGATTTCTCACCGATGGAAGCTCACTTGCAACTGATGAGTTCAAATGGGTGCTTGAGAAGTTAGCCCAATTTTCATGCAATTGTGTCCTTCTGCAAGCTACGAACATTGATGGTACCATTGCAAATATCATCAACACAAAGGTTGATCACCGAGTTGGTACTGTCATCCTTCCCATTTTGCATGATGGTCATTGGTGTGCTGTTGAAATTCAACAAGGAACAAAACCCAGAATCATTGGACTGAATTTCCGCAATGATGACAAGAATCGTCTCGTTCAGGGTTTGCAGCAAGTTGGTTTTGATGGCCCACCTGTTGAATTTGCAAAGTCTCCTGTCCAAAATGGATTTTGTGGATGGATTCTCGTGCATAGATGGTGCCATAAGCATCCTTTTGCGAACACCCTGCAAAACCTTCCGCAGTTAGAGCAACTGACTGGTTTGAAGGCATTCGAAGTCATTGGATCCTGCCCAGAAAAAGGACCAGATGTTCTCGTGTGGTCCTTTGCTGCACGTATTAGGTTGTCATTTCTTCGCTGGCATGTCAACAAGCAAATCGCAACTGATATTGAAATTGGGTCCGCTCCTGATGCTACAGATGTCAAGATGACTCAAGATGCAAGTGATCCTATCTTTGAGAATGATCCATGGGCACCCCCCAAAGATAGGAAAATGTGTAAATGGGAAGATTTGAAAATGCCGAACGATCATTACTTTCGCTTCAAGGATGGAGAACAAATTGCCCAAATGCATAGACAGCAGTTGAATAACAATGTGATTGGCATTGCTTTCGGAACGAAAGCCCATGTTGTAGATCTTTTCACATCAGTTTCCTCTGCCAAAGTTGGTCTTTTGATTCCAGCAAGTGATAAGCCGAAATTTGATCAACTGCCGAAAATCTCTATCACTGGACCATTTGAAGTTGTTGTTCAAGACTCTGCACTTGGAACGATTTACAAAAGGCAAGTGCTGCTGATTCAACATGGCAGTGAAATTGACTTCAAACTTCCAAAAGCCTCGTACTCAGCCAATCCTCCTGCTCTCACTGAGTTAGTTCTTGAGATTGATGAAAGAATCATCAGCAAGGAAGTCACTGCACAACTGATTGACAAGCCTCTAGATTTCTTCAAGAGAAAGTTCATTGAGCAGCTTCCCTCGGTTGAATCAAAGCAATTGCATATGTATGCATTTCGTACTATCAAAGCAGAATTCAACAAAGTGTCGCATCGAATCTTTCAGACGATGACAAAGATTGCAAGTGACAAAAGGGCAATGTGTATCGAACGATCTGGTGTTGGAGAGCTCTTCATCCGTGACTTCATCCCCAAAGGAACAACAGTTGACGATGTAACCACACTGCCGAGATTTTGGAATCCAGACAAGAGTGGACAAGCAGATGCTCTTAAGGCATCAAGCAACGTTGAAGGCTATGCTGGACTGACTCTCACGAGGCGAGGTGTAGCGGTAAGGGCCTGGTGTGCCAAAATTGCTCCAATGAGAACTGCCATTCTTGCTGACGATGATCGGGTATGCCAGCTGAATCTTGGAACAGTGCCAAGGGTCACTGTTGAATCGACAGGGTGGCCTGCCTCAATTGGACCTTCTGAAGTCGTAAAAGCTGTTTTTCATGAAGTCAAAGCCGCTCCGATACCAACACGTTGTTACAAGAGTCTTGGTGTAACCACCTGGTCCCTGGCCTTCGAGACCAAGCCTGCTGTCACTCGATTTCTGTGTCAGTTGAATGGAATTTCGCATGAAATCATCTTGACACCTACATGTGACAAGCAGATTCCACAGGAATCCAAAGGTGGGGGAAAAGGAAAATCAAAAACCAAGAGTGATGCACCACTGTCCAATCCTGTTGTCAGACAACCCGTTGACAGTGCAGATCCCAGTGTTGATTCAAGACTTACTGCCCTTGAAGTAAAGTTTGGATCGTTAGAACGTAGGCAGGACTCACTTGAGTCTCGGATCACGGATGGCTTTTGCTCCGTTCAGGATCAACTTCGTCAGGTGTTGAACGTGATCCAGCCTCGACCTGCCCATGAGCATACTGGTGCTACTCCACCATCAAAACTTCAAAAGATTGGAGGTTGAAGCCAACTGGGCATTAATTCAATGGGGTGGTTTGCCACCCTGGTGACATGTGTGTTTTTGCCTTCTAGGTGCACACGATGCATTCGTTTCTTTGTGGGTTTGGGAAGGATCATCCCCTTCCTTTGTGGGTTTTCTGAAACATCTTTCCATTGCTTTTTGGATTCTTGGAGTTGCATGCCAAAAGATTGTCAGTTCGAGGCTGTAAACGCTAGGACTCAATCCTCTTTTCGTCCTCCGAATCGTTGTCTTGTTGTGTGGGCCTTTTCCCATGCATGGTTGAGTTCGGTTTGGATCTTCGTGTTTTGCTTGTTTTCCATGATGTGCATGTACTTCCAGATGAATCACTGTATAATGGATCGGGTTCAGTCTTCAAATGCGTTTTTGGGAACATCTCAAGTCTACCGGCATTTTGTTTTTCATGATGATGAGTCAGGGGTGTACCGCAACTTCCTGAGTTGGGATACGAGGCTCTCAAGCTATGCCAGGTGTGTGAGAGGTGAATCTTTCAACAAACAGCCATTGCATTTTGTTGTTCACTTTGCCATTTTGGAAGTCGGTTTTGTTGTACACATGCTACAAATTTGTTTGACTTTGGCGAAGAGAACTTTGCAAGGCACTCCTTTTCAGTTCACTAGTGTGAGTGTCCGCCCATCTGTTAGTTGCCATTGCCTTTACTCCAACATTCTTTCTCGGTTGCGTTTGGTGTGGCTTTTTGCGTTTTGCTTGTTGGTCAATAATTGCTGTCTATACATATCATGGAGCTACACCTTTGATCTGGGTTGTGCCATCACATGCTACTATCTTGTTAGACAAACACAAGTTAGAATGTTCTGTGCCAGTCATGCTGTGCTACATGAGCAAAACTCGTGGCAATGTAGGAGTATGATCTGGTCTTATTCCAATATCCTCCGAGGATTTCATTGTGTATTTCATTTGCCATCCGTCTTGTCCCATGGGTCCAAGAATCTTTCTAAATTTGTTGGTTTATACCACCATTCCTTTGTCCACTGTGTGAATCCTTCCAATATCTTTATGCACTCTTTTCCATGCTTGTTGTTTCCGCGTGAACTTCAAAGAAACCAGCCAAGAAAAGGTATTCCGCTTGTGTGTTCTTTACTGGATTTTTCAAAAATCAAATTTGATGCTACACTTGGTTTCCCTGGGGAAGGACCATGGAGTATCATAAGTGCAAATGTAGATTCCTTTCAATCCCATCCTGATTGTATCCACTGGGATGCCGATGTCGTTGCCATCCAAGAATCAAGATTGTCCAAGCAAAACATTACCGATGCTAGGCATAAATCACTTGAAAATGGCAAAGATATCTTTTATGGAAATTTGCTTACTGAAAAGAAAGATATCAATGGAGTTTATAAAGTTCCACATGGCGGCACTGCATGCCTTGCTGCAGCTGAATGCACTAGAAGCTTTCACATTGATGATGATGTGACTGGAACTTGGACTAAGCTTCAAAACACCACACGTGTGTCAGCGACTTGGCATCAGGTGCTTCCGAAACTTCGTGTCCTCCTCTTCAATTTCTATGGACAAGCATCGCTTGCACATGATGCACATCTTGCCATCAACCAACAATTGCTTGAAAATATCCTCCTTGTTGCCTCGCAATTTGGTTCAATTCCTGTTCTTATTGCGGGAGATTTTCAAAGTGACCCTGATTCTTATCAAGCCATCGCTGATGCAAAAGCACTTGGATTCTGGTATGATCCACTTGTTGCGATGAACGAAGATGGTGAATCTTCTCGTCCAATTACTTTCAGTCGTGGTGGCAACTTTAAGAATCCCACTGAACATTTTTCTTCAATTGATGGTATTTTGATGAATGATGTTGCTCTTTCTGCACTGACTGAAATTCGGGTGTGTTATGAGCACAGTAAACAACATACACCTATCAGAGCTGTCTTTCAATGGCCCAGGGTATTTCAAAAAGGATATGTACTTGTTAAACCTGCAGCCTTTGATTTGACTAACATCCCAGTTGAAGATGGTAAGCCCATAAACTTGGATCCAATTGCAAATCAAATTTGGGAAGATAAGTACCAAGCTAAATTTGAAACCGCTAATGATGATGATGCATGGAAACTTGTAAATGACCTTGCAATCCATACCTTGAAACATGCAGGTGCGAAATTTGGTAGAGGACCAAAATCTAGAGGTGACAAACCTTCATTCAGACAAGTTGTGTGTTGCCCTGGGCAACATAAAACAGGGATTGCTTTTTCAAAACTGAGTTGTGAGCTCTCCAAAACATATCAACTTGTCACCGAACTTCGTCTTCGACTTTCAAGACCTGCAGTCAAATATGCAGATTACTGTAATACTTGGAATTTGCAACAAAAAGTTCAAAAACACCTTCAGAAGGTAAAGTCGTGTAAGTGGTGGCATCCTGAGCATCACATGCATGATGAAGCTCTCAAGTGTGTTCTTACGTGTCTTCATGATTCCATCATCAAAGCCAGAGACAAAGAGAAAAGACAACGAATCGCTGATTGGAAACGCAGAATGGCTGAAGGAACCAAATCAAAGCAGATTGATAAATTCGTATTTACTTGGATCAAATCCAAAGCACAGAGCAACACGCCTAATTTGATCAGAGATTCTGATGGTGATATCATCACCGACCCAGAACTTGCAATAAGTGAAATCAACAACCAATGGGACCAAGTGTTTGCTGCAAATGTATTGCACGCAAATCCCTTTGATGTTCTGAAATTTGCATGGCCGCATATCCAGGATTCTCGTGAAGTTGCCACCCTGCCTTTGTTAACAGGCAGTGATCTGCGAGCACAGGCAATGAGGCGAAAGATTGACGCTGCACCTGGATTAGACGGGTGGAGAACTTCTGAAATGAAGATGCTCCCGACTGCAGTTTATAATGTTGCTGCCAAGTTCTTCATTCAAGTCGAACAAGGGATTCGTGAACTCCCCAGTTCACTAGTTCTTGCAAGACAGATCATCTTAGACAAAAAGGGCGACTCACCACTTCAAAAACGACTTATCTCGTTGTTGCCGATATTTCTTCTTTGCTATACCTCACTTAGATACAGGCAATTGCAACAGTGGCAACAAACACAAATGCCTCAGCAACTATTTGGAGGTATAAAAAATAGACAGATGTCTCAACTGCAGACCAAGGTCAGACTTTCCCTTGATGATGCACGACAGACGGGTAATCACATTGTCGGCATTAAACTTGATAAAGCAAAGTGTTTTGATAGACTTGTTCCGAACATTGCAAGTGCTCTCATGATCGCTTTTGGGGTACCAGTAAATGTCGTTCGATTCTTCACTCAAATTTATGCAAAACTTCAACGAATCCTTTCGTACAAAAATTGGACATCCACTGTTCAGACAACTTGTGCAAATGGTGTCGTTCAAGGTGATAGCCTAAGTTTGATTGCCATCAATGTACACATGGCAATGTGGAGTAAATTGATTGACAAACTTCCTGGAATGTTTGCTGCAGTTTATGTTGATGATTCCTATCTATGGACAAAACTTGATAACTGTAGAATCCTTCGTGAGGCCATTGATCTTACGATCAAGTGGGATACTCTTACAGGTCAGTTGGTCAATTCCAATAAATCTTCAACATGGGCTTCCAACACTGCTGGAAGAAAAGCTCTTGCTATTGAATTTCCTGATATGGTTCATGAAAAGATTGTTGAAGTGCTTGGTGCTCGAATTCAAACGTGTAATCAGAAAATAACAGCATGGGATACGTGCAAAACACAAAAAATCCTTCGTGACTTGAAATCCATAAAGGCACTCCCCTGCCCAGTGGCTATCAAAGAACATATAATTGGATTGAAAATCTCACCACAGCTTGCTTTTGTTCCGCATTTGTCCGCAGTGCCAAAGAAAGATCTTAAAGAGGTTCAAGATCAACTTGTCTCTATTATTTGGAAAAATCGTCCCATGTGGAGGTGTAGATGGCTTATAATTGCTTTGTTAGCCAACCCGCACAGGAGTGAACCTTTCCTTGCCAGAGCATTCAATTGCATAATTGAGACAGTGTGTTACTTGAAGACGTGCCAACCTCATGATAGACAAATCTGGCAAAATCAATGTCAACACCAACAGGTGTTCCCAAACAGCCTTCTTGAAAACTTTCGTCAAGCGTGTGTGTTGTTAGGGATTAAGCACGACAGCCCTTTTCACATTGCATTCTTTGAAACAATCCCTGTTTGCTTTCTTGACTTTGGGAAAAAAGAATTGCGATTTCTTCTCAAAACGGTTGTTAGGCATCAGGCGTATAAGTTTGCTACTCAAGTGAAAAGAAAAGATATCAAACCATGCCAAGGTATCTTAAATTATCCCCTTACACAAAAATTTCCGAAATCACTTCAGAAACTTTATGTTGACGGAATCTCACTGAAATGCTTTTGGGAAAGTCAAAGTGTTGGGTGTACATTGACGAATGACAGAAAAGCAAAAGCAGGCCTTTGTGAATCTAACCTCTGTAGATTTTGCAAAGAAGTTCCAGAGTCCCTTGAACATATCATCAATGAGTGTTCGAATCCACCACATAAAGAGCTAAAACCACAATGCCCAGACAACTGTGGTCCGAACTTTAAATTGTTAGGAATTGTTGAAACTACACCTGATCAGGTTGCTTCTCGTCTTTCAACTTCGTGTGTAACCTGCATACCGGTGCAATCTTGGACCCAAGACAACATGCACTTGTTTCAACAAATTTGGACAGATGGTAGTTGTGACCATAGTGACCTTTTCTGGGAAACTTGTGGGGGATATGCTTGTGTGAATGAATATGGACAATGCGTTCATTCGGGGCCGGTTCATCATATTTGTCTTTCATCCTACACCACTGAACTTTGGGCTATCTTATGGGCATTCTGTAATGCGAATCATCCAATTGAGTGTAGATCCGACTCCAAGTCTGTTGTTGATCAAATCCAAATTTTGATTGATACCCACGAGGTCTCTCCAGAATGGATGCATTTTGAATGGTGGTGTTTCCTAAAAACCATCATACTACAGAGATGTCAGATTCATCCAACTCCCCTCAAAGTTACATGGATACCTGCGCACGTACTTGAGGAATTGCCGTGTGAGTTGATTTCACATAAGCTTGCTCAGAGTTATAAGACAACGTGGGATGATATCTTTTGTAATAGAAGGGCAGACAAATGTGCAAAAGAAGCATGCAAACAAAACAAAAGTGACAGTGGTTGTGTGCTGCAAGATTCTTTTCAAAAAATTTCCAAGTGGCAACACTGGCTTACACTAGTCAGCTCTGCCATAGCATGTAGGGAGCCTGAGTCAAATCCAAGTGACTCTAGTGGTTGCAATGGAGATGCGAACATTGAAAGGGATGCTCCTGGAATTCCCCCAAGTGAACTTACGGTGTCGCATCCAACTTCATATTTTGAAGCTTGTCTCCCCAAGTGGTTTTGGAATCCTCCGAATGGAACAATTTGGGTTTCGGATTTTCCCTTAGATACCTCCTTAGTGAGTTATGCCTTGATCCCTCAGAATGATTGGTTTAAAGCAATAGAATTCTTTAGATCACTTGAATGGATCACCAATGGCAATCACAAAACCGCTTTTTTAGAGCTTGCTTTTTTGAGTTGGGACCAAGGTTTTCGTTTCGAGAAAGGTAATAATCCAGCTGAGTGTGCCACACTCTTACGTAAGTGTGCTAATCAAGCCCTCAAGTACCACAAAGACTTGAAACTTTTTCCAGGTGAAATTTCCAGTAAAGCCAAATCTAATGGTAAAACTTTCCCGGCTGGAATGATTGTTTCTGCTTACCCAAAAATCAATCAGATTTCCTTGAAAAGAATTGCAATCCATTACTTCAATGGGAAAACACAGTGTCTTAAAGATTGGAAGTGTGACTTTTAGTTTCTTTCGTCATTGGCCATGTGGATGGTGTGCAGTTGCTTTCGGCTGCAATTGCCTTGTGTTTATTTTCTTTCATGTGGATCGCTGGACTGACGATGGCATCAGTTTCACATTTTGGATGGCCCTTTGCACAGAAGGTGCTTGGGCTGCGTCGAGAACAGACTCGCCGCCATGGAGTGAAGAAAATTTGACTAATATTTTTCAATTGGGTTGAAACCACCAACTAGTTTTCATTTTCAACCCTTGAAGTTTCATGATCCAATTTGAACTTGCGCATATTCTTCAAATGGCTTGGTTCAACCACGTACCAAAGCTGCCAACCGTCGACCGATTTCAAAAAAAGATCTCAACTGATGGATGACTAAAATAAACTTCACCCAGATCTATACTTTGGCGGAATGTTTTTCCCCTGTTTGTGTTGGTGCTTCGTTTTTGAAAACCAAAAAAGGAAAGCGTCACCAACAACCTCCCCCTTCTTTGGGGGGCTTCAACGCCAAGCGTAAAATCCCATTGGAAACCCACCGGCTGCACCTTCAGGGGGTCCAAAATTTGTGCCTTCGTTTAGCTGATTCCTGGTCACGTTGCTTAGCACTCCGTGGAGCTTTGCAGACATTGCTTCGCAAGGCGCCTTTCGGAGATGTGTTGTTTTGGGGAACCGGCGAAAAAACGTTTGGGGTTTTTTGTTGAGATCCCCAAACGGAAGAAAAGTGGGTTGTTTTTTTTGGGGGGGGGGTGGGGGATCCGATAAAGGATGGGAGTGTACGACACCCAGTTTTGGAGATTTTTGGGAGTTTAAGGACGATGTTTTTTTTTTCCCGAACGTGATGGTTTTTTTCCACGAAAGCAAAAACAACGGTTGCGTTGCATTGGTTTTTTGTGGTTTATCCCTAGCGAGAAGTGGCAGCGTTCAAAAAACGATCAACTGTTTTTTTGTTGTTCGAGTCCCGAGTCCCCAAAAACCTAGAAAAGGCTTAAAATTTGAAAAAGCAGATGCCAAAATAGTTGATGTACCCTCCCTGAAACTATCATACAGAGGTGCAATAGCACCTGAAAATAGGGGTTGGAAGATGAGTTTATTTTCAGGAAGGTTTCCTTTGTGTTGTGGCGAGCTACTAACTTTGATGGGGAGTATACCAGTTCATTTTTTTGTTTTGGAAGGGGTTGGTTTACCTACTTCAGTCAAGGTGATGTATTTTTCAATTAGGGTGGTCATTTTCTTGGGTTCTTTTCACCGGGAAAAAGTTTAACTTACTTTTTCCTAGCATCGAAGAAGCAAATCCAAGTGTACCTTTGCGTTTTGATCATTTCTTCCTCCCATAATCATGGTTCAGTGGAAAATTGTCCTAAATGAAAAGGAAACGATCCTGTTGGAGATACACCCATTTTTCACTTCTGTGTTTATAGGAGGAAGGGTAATTTCTTCCCAGTTTCAGGCCTGTAATGCCAACCAGTGGGCTTACGCTTGCAGTAGTGCTTTTGGGGAGCCGTGTCTTGGTGAGAAGCTGAGGTCTGGTGTGGTGTTCTTTGAAGGACACTTGTAAACAACAATGACACTAGATCATCATAGATCAGCATCATTAGCAGCATCATG
>OMLO01003941.1_pt1 | contig 12320 bp, 11 predicted proteins | sample 1674811 | NCBI WGS metagenome assembly OMLO01 (sample SAMN06265003, study PRJEB25207) | coral metagenome | isolation source: Coral host | place: Mexico:La Bocana,Puerto Morelos, Mexico | collected 2008-11-13
GCTAGTTATTCAGCTTGTGTGGTATATACTTAAACAATTATTCACCTCAGTGTCGGTGAAAGTGGTGGATATTTACCGTGTTTACACTTAACAGAGGACGTCGTGCTTATAAGGTAGAGTAAGAGAGGCTATTCAAAAGGAGTGTCTTCCATTTTGTTGCTTACGGAACTTGGGTTACCTGTGGTGACTTAAACACAGCCGCTAAACTGTCGTTGGGGGAGGAGTGGGTGGGGTGATTGGTACAGAAAAAATGCACTAGACAGAGAGAAAGAGAGCGAGGAAAAGACCATCTCCAGTTCCTTGACTGTGTTCTGGCTCGCCTCTTCAGAGCTCTTTTCCATGTGCATAATCCAATAATGATATTTTCGGGCAGAAGCTAAAAAAACGCCGGATATTGCCTCACAGCTGAATTATAGTGTAACCTAAATTAGAAAAGTAAACCCTGAGAAGAGAGAATCCCCGTGGGAGGGGGTATTCCCTGAAAAATCGGGTGGGGTGTGCGGCCCGCTTCCCAAAACTCGTACCCTATTTATGCTGTCGGCCTGTTTTTAATTGAGCTGAAAGTGATAATGGTGACATGATAAATCGTATCAACTCAGCAGCTCATCGATAGAAGCGTAATCATGACATGTGGCTAATTAGGTTATAAATCACTCACAAATTTCACTCAAGAATCGAATTACACTTTCAGACAAAAAAGTAAACCGTCAAGAAACAAACCGTGTTTGAAAATATACGAAAACATGTAATAAACTCAAGGAGTGTGAAAGTCACGACGTGTTCTGACAGCAAATCAATCTTAAGTAACAAGCCTTATTTTCATGGTGCTCCGTGCGTATACAGAACAATATTACCGTCCTAGGCTAATTGTTTTCAAACAAGCTGTCTACGGTCATTTTATCAGGTATCGAAATATCAGGTCTATTCTTATACGCTGTCATTCATTGGAATAATTCTTGTACAACTGAATACCCCTTACTATTTCGGAAGAATCCTCTAGCAGAGGTCCTCAGAAGAATTTCTTGCGTGAATGCCGAACATAGCTGCGTTTTTTTTCGCATAGCATGTCGCCTTGTTAAAAGAACATTATCGCGGAGAGATCTCATGTGTTATTACACATTTATCACTGAACTGATAACTAACATATCAATCCAACATGTTTAAAGCTTACAGGGGTCAGAACCCATGGCATGAAAGCTAGAAGAGAAATATCTTCAAAACGCCAACTCCCTGAAAAACGACTAGTCAAAGTTTTCTTCAAGGCCAGTCAAGAGGACAACACCGACCCTTAGAAAGTGAAGGATTTCTTTCAATCCATCGACTCATGTTTTGCATTTTTTAATGAAATACACGAAATATAAAAAACGGGAATCGGAGAGGAAAGATTCCAATAAAATTAAACACCCATGTATTCTAATCGACGTCTAGACTCAAATAGATTAGTGTAAACTACTCATCAACATACCTAGGGGTTTGGAAAAGAAATCCTTGACGTTAAACAAACGTTTGCTTATCCCTGGAAGCCGCCCCATCTGAAGAAAATATAAACCACGACGGCATAATTAAGATTCGTGAAGGAAAAGCGATATTGCAGTAAAAGGATTGAATTCCAAACCGCCCGAGACCTTTCGCATTTCAGTCGAGGTGCGACAGTGCTTTGTTTTCCAAAGGCAACATCAGGTAAAGGTACATTTTTTTGAGTGTGTTTGGGAGCTCAGAAGACGTGTTTACGGCGCTATATAATCAATTCAGTTTTCTCTGTATACGTTGTGATATATTTTGAAATTAACTTATAGGTTGGACTGCATTCGGAAGGAAACTGAGTTTTGATGCACCGTCGAGATGGCTCAAATATTCTCACTGCAGTTGTTCATTGTTTTAATCTGTTGCACGCCTCTTTGTCTATCCGCATCCGAAGGTAAGCTACTTTGTCTGAAATAATATTGTTGCCCATTGTTAAACTCATTCGGAAAACGCCTTCATCGGTCAATTCCGGCTAGTTCGGTCTCACAATCCGATCTCAGGTCAGCCCTGTGTAAAAACGATTTAGAAAAAGGAAAATTGAGAGGCCAGTGACCCGCGTGAGAATGAAAAAAGCAGATGATTGTAACAACACCTGTCTTCAAAGACGTTTACTTAGCTGCTATGAGTAACCATGAGGTCCATAAGACAAACACAAAATAAAATAAGCTAATTTTTAGGCTTAAATTCTCCGCTCTTCTCGGGGTAACCTGATCAGCAAGTTCTATACTTAACTTTTGTTAGTTGATGCTTGGCGCTAGTGTTAATTGGACAAGCAAAGAAAAAAAAACCCAGAAAGGCTAATAAATCTAGTATTGCACGGGCAAGCCGTTTGCATATTGCGTTAACACCCAGCCAAGGTGTGTGGGCTTCAAGCGTATTTTACAATTCCGAAATACAAGTTGAATTGTCACTTGATGAGATATCGGTAACATGCAGATACTCGCAGATATCGCATGGAGATAATGGCTGTATACTAAAGTCAGCAGATATGATACTTGTTGTCAAATTAAAGGAAGGGAGTAAAGTTAGATAAAACTCGGAGAAAACTAAAGAACTGATAACATGACGACAAAACATTATTTTATTCAAGACAAAAAAGATATAGAATCTTTTCTACTGAAGCTATGGCTGTTGAACATTTCGACGTCAACAAACAATTATCAAGTAAGACAGATATAAAATTTGCTAAAATCACAAATACCATTTGTTGTCTGCTACTCAGGTCATGTGATAAACTACCGATCACTACCGTTTAGCATGTAGCTGGCCTGTACATGTGTTTGGCAGCGGGTCACCCGCTCTACTCTCTCCATAGCCTGCGTAGCAAGCGTTTCCGTGGGGTTAGGGAGCAAAGAAAGTCAGAGAAACGGGACTTTCGAAAAATGGTCTTTTGTTTTTTGGCTGTCGCCCCATTTTTCGCGCGGGAAAAACACCGAAAATCCTGTACCTCGATCTTTCTTTGCTCCCACGGAAACGCTTGCTACGCAGGCTACTCTCTCCAATTTTTCTGAGGATGTCAGGGCGGACACCTGTCTGATGCAGACTACACCATGCAGCGAGTATAACTCAACAACCTCAGAGTTGTTTCGTTGTCGCCTTCACCTATTACCAAATTCTAAGAATCCTTTCCAAACGTCTTAGTTGAAATCATTATATATGGGGATTGGCAGCTCATTGGTGTGTATTTGATCTTCAATTTTTTATGGTGACCTTGAAATTTTACTGAGTGAGAATGGATTGGAAGTCTTCTTTTCTTTCAAACATCTAAAAAAGGCTTATAGCCAAAGCACCTGGGACGATAAAGGCTTTGAGAAAGGTCACTCGACTATTCAACTGTAAGGTATATCAAACCCCGAAAAAATTGACTCAAGCTTTCGTCAATCGAGAACCTGAAAAAATTCTTGTGGTTTCCCTTGCCGAATATTTCCACATAACTATCATTTTTTAGCGTATTTTCTTCTCAATATCCAGAAGTGGGGGGCTAAAGATGCAAGGCAGATTCGGCTGATTGGAAACAGTCTGGAATGCTTCGGGTCTACTGTGTACTTTATAATCTACTGTCACTTCTCATCCTATTCAGTTATTAGTAGTCTTCGAACTAAAATTTGGAAGTGACTTCTCCATAGAATTCTCTAGTAGCAGAGACAGCTAAGGACAGCTACCTGAAAATATTTAAATTCTGTAAACGTGCATGAATCTCTTTCGTTGAGGAGAAGTGCGTGACGAAACCGAAAAACAAACGGCAGCTTAATTAATATAAAACAAAACAAAAGAAAAAAAAAAAACACAGATTAAGAACTTCCGCAATCATAACGGAGTGTTTTGACTAGGAATATTTCAACTAGTGTGAGATAAAACAGTCGAAGGTTTTGACAACACTAAATGTTTACGGTATCTTGCGTTTGGGACTAGGGCTCTCCGCCACGATTTCTTCTTTGTTCGTTCGAATGCCGGTGTAGAGATAACTTGCAGGTCTCCTGCGTAAAGAGGGAGGCCGGGGGCGGGGGGGGGGGGGGGGGTTGTGGTCTCATGGCTAGAGCACTCGTCTCCTGATCGAGTGGTCTGGATTGGACCACTGGCTGGGGGCTTTGTAATGTGTTCCTGAGCAGGACACTGACCCTCCTATTTGTTGTCTGCTACTTAGGTCATGTGATTCTACTGATCACTACCGTTTAGCATATTAGCTGGACTGTACATGTGTTTGGCAGCCAGTCACCCGCTCTACTCTCTCCAATTTTTTTTTGAGGATGTCAGAGCGGACAGCTGTCTGACCCAGGCTACACCATGCAGCGTGTATAACTCAACAACCTCAGAGTTGTTTTGTTGTCGCCTTGATCTATTACCAAATTCTAAGAATCCTTTTCAAACGTCTTAGTTGAAGTCGTTATGTATGGGAGTTGGGAGCCCAGTGGTGTGTATTTGATCTTGAAATTTTATGGTGACCTTGAAATTTTACTGAGTGAGAACGGATTGGATATCTTCCTTCCTTTCAAACGTCTAAAAAAGGCTCGTAGCCAAAGCACCTGGGACAATAAAGACTTTGAGAAAGGTCACTTTACTATTTGACTGTAAGGTATATCAAACCCCGAAAAATTAAACGTGAATCAGGCTTTCGTCAATCGAGAGCCTGAAAACATTCTTGTGGTTTTCCTTGGCGAATATTTCCACATAACTATCATTTTTTAGCGTATTTTCTTCTCAATATCCAGAAGTGGGGGGCTAAAGATGCAAGGCAGATTCGGCTGATTGCAATTGGAAACAGTCTGGAATACTTCGGGTCTACTATATATTTTATAATCTACTGTCACTTCTTATCTTATTCAGTTATTAGTAGTCTTCGAACTAAAATTTGGAAATGACTTCTCCATATAATTCTCTAGTAGCAGAAAGCTAAAGACAGCTACCTGAAAATATTTAACATAATTATGCTGTAAACGTGCATAGAGTCTCTTTCGTTGAGGAGAAGTGCGTGACGAGACCGAAAAACAAACGGCAGCTTAATTAATATAAAACAGCAGCTCCTTGACTCTGAAGTAAACGGAAAGACATACCAGGTCTGATACCAATTAAAAAGTACACACTGATTAATTTTTCTACTAATTTGTTACGTCTGCATCCAATATCAATTTAGATTCCAAGTTCCTAAGATAGAATTTATAAACAAATATATACGAGTTCTTGTGATGCATGTTCTTTCGTTCAAAAAACAAAACAAAAGAAAAAAAAAGAAAAAAAAACAGATTAAGAACTTCCGCAATCATAACGGAGTGTTTTGACTAGGAATATTTCAACTAGTGTGGTATAAAACAGTCGAAGGTTTTCAAAACACTAAATGCTTACGTTATCTTGCGCTTGGGACTAGGGCTCTCCACCACGATTCTTCTTTGTTCGTTCGAATGCTGGCGCAGAGATAACTTGCAGGTCTCCTGCGTAGGGGAGGGGGTGTGGCCTCGTGGCTAGTGCGCTCCTCTCCTGATTGAGCGGTCTGGGCTGGACCACTGGCTGGGGGCATTGTAATGTGTTCTTGAGCAGGACACTTACTCTCAGAGTGCTTCTCTCCACGCAGGTGTATAAATGGGTACCGGCAAATTTAATGCTGAGAGTAACCCTGCGATGGGCTTTCGCATTCCATCCACTGGGGAAAGAAATACTCGTAGTCCCTTCTGCTATAGAAACCACAGATACGCGGCGGCCTGATGGGCCATTTGGGTCGCATCATGAGGCTTTATCTTTACCTGCTGTGTGGCATTTAACTCGATTGAAGCTGTTTATCATATTGCAGATGTACAATGGGTGGATTACTCCCCATTTTGGTGTACACCATTAGGCCGAATTTTGATCCTCAGAGGCACAACTAGAGAGGAATGTAAAAGTTATTGTGGTGAAGGATGTGGAGCTATCGAGTGGTGGGAGGGTGGGAGCCAAGCGTGTTACCTCTGCACAGATTTAAGCCTTTTGATGTCCTTCCCTCACGCGAATGACTTATCCTATCCACCGCATGTGGCCATTAAACAGCCAGGTATGTTTTATTTGCCATTATCCTTTTAATTCAATTTCCGTAGTAGCTTCCTACACGCCGATTTTTACTGTATTTAACTGTAACGCAGACAACATGCTTCACCAAGTGTACTCACAAGCAGCAAAAAGATGTGTCTTGCCGGTCAATCATGATCAGGTGCAATACCAGCTGAGATTTAACTGTTGTTTAGGTTGTTCCAACTCAGCTGTTTTTCGGAACGATTTAGAATTTTCAGAGCCCAAGGAATGGCTTTCTTACCTATTAGTTTTAGGCAGTTGTTGCAAAGTGGTTTAAAACGAGAAGAGAGCAGTACCAAAATTGTGGAAGCCTGCCAAATGAAGACTGGGCTCGAAATAATAATACTTTCTAGGTTAAGACACTTACTCTAACAGTGCTTCTATAAAGCAATCTGTTCAACGTCACCCATGTAATATTTTCTTATTCAAGCGTAGAACAGCAACGAAAGGGTGTTCCATATTAAGCAGTACTGCAGAAGAAAAAAGCGATGAAAGTGAGAAACCCTGATGTATAGAATAAGAGATATAAAGTTATGTCTATTCCGTCTGTTGAAAAATGCAGGTGTGGAAGCTACACCTACCACCTTAACAGCTACGACTACAATGAAGCTTACACCAACAACGTCTGATGAAGGAGTACCAACAACCTCACCTCAAGACAAAGTGACAACTTCTTTCATAGAAGAAGTAGCCATATCATCTACAATAACAGATGAAGAAGATATATCATCTACACCTGATCTAGAAAGTACAACATCTTTATCAAATGAAGAGTTTTCATCATCACCAGACCAAGAAAAGCCATCAACAACACCTGCGCTAGTGACAAAAGGAGCAACGCCTCTCTCAGATAAAAAAACGTCTCCACCAATTCCACAAGGTACGACTTCTTTGCAAGACCAAGGAGGAACAACCTCTGCAAGAGATCAAGGAGAATCAACTTCTACACCAGATCAAGACGCAGCAACCTCAGTGTTGGGAACAACATCTTCACCAGATGTAGAAGAAAAGACGTCATTTCCAGATGAAGAAGGTACAACGTTTTCGCCAGAGGAACAAGGACCAACGTCTTCGCCAGCTGAAGAAGAGACGACGTCTTCGCCAGAGGAGGAAAGGACAACTTCTTCCTCAGATGAAGAAGAGACAACCTCATCGCCAGATAAAGAAAGGACACCGCCTTCACCAGAGGAAGAGGAGACAACGTCTTCTCTTGTTGAAGAAGGGACTTCTCCCTCACCTGATGAAAAAAGAACAACGACTTCAGAATACGAAAAAGGGACAACCTCAATGCCAGATGAACAAGGAACAACGTCTTCGCCAGTGGAAGAAAGGGCGACCTCTTCACCAGTTGAAGAAGTAATTATAACAACGTCTTCGCCAGAGGAAGAGCGAACAACCTCTACACCAGAGGAAGCAGGGACAACCTCTCCTCCAGATGAAGAAGGAACAACGTTTTTGCCAGAGAAAGCAGGGACTACCTCTTCGACAGATAAAGAAGAAACAACATCTTCTCCAGATGATGAAGGGACAACGTCTTCTCCAGATGAAGAAGGGACGACGTCCTCACCAGGGGAAGAAGGGACAACGTCTTCGCCAGAAGAAAAAGGACCGACCTCTTCACCGGAGGAAGAAGCAACAACGTCCTTGCCAGAGGAAGCATGGACAACGTCTTCGCCAGATGAAGAAGGGACAACATCTTCCCCAGATGATAAAGGAACAACGTCCTTGCCGGATGAAGAAGGGACAACGTCCTCGCCAGATGAAGAAGGAACAACTTCTTCGCCAGATGATAAAGGAACAACGTCTTTGCCAGAGAAAGCAGGGACAACGTCTTTGCCAGATGAAGAAGGAACAACGTCTTTGCCAGATGTAGAAGGGACAACTTCTTTGCCAGAGGAGGCAGGGACAACGTCTTTGCCAGATAAAGAAGGAACAACGTCTTCGCCTGATGAAGAAGGGACAACGCCTTCGCCAGATGAAGAAGGAACAACGTCTTCGCCACATGAAGAAGGAACAACGTCTGCGCCACATGAAGAAAAGACAACGTCTGCACCAGATAAGGTACGATCATTGCATTCTTTGTCTTTGGCAAGCTTGTTTTATCTCGTATTAAAACATCTGGTTTGCTTTAATTATTTCTCTAGAGCCAGCCTACCACTGCATGGACCATTCTCCCTAGTGTTCCCGTGAGTATTGTCACCAGGGCTGTCTCAGACACCGAGCTTGAGGTAATCTGGGAATCACCCCTTCAAGGAAGTGAAAATATTGTGTTTTACAGGATCAAAGTTATTAACGTCAACGAAGGTAAAATATATTCTGCGTTTAAAGCGTTGCATATTCTGAGTTGTAACTAGTCCTTTGATTAATTTGGCATAATTCTCGATTCATATCTCACCCTTTATTGAGGAAAATCAGGGATTTAGCACCAGGCATAATGCGAATGCCCCTGTTCCAATGAATGCGCTTCACAGTACACTCATCGTCTATGGTTAGCGGTACGTTTAAGGTGCGAACGGTGGGATTAGAGGATATATAGCAAATAAGGAAAATAGGAATTTAAGGCTCAAGCTTTAAAATTACACTGATTTTTCAATTGGTAAATGACAAATGGATACCAAAATAGATCATCCCAGACTGAAGAGGTGGGATGATTTTTCTTTTTTTGTCCTTATACAAAGTGGATTTAACATTGTAGACCTTCCGGATAATTAGCGAACTACTCACGTAGAACAGGACAGAAATGCCAATCGCTGTAGCTTTCCTCTCCTTGCAGGTGGGCCTGGTAAGGTATTCAAGGTGTCTGGCGATGTGCACTCAATGACTATTGATTCGCTAACCCCTGGAACTGAGTACGTGTTTTTGGTATCAGCTGCTAATCAGCATGGCATCGGACCATGGTCAGAGGAAGTTAACGGTGCAACGTCTTCCGTTGAAGCGAGAACTGAAGGTAAAACAAGAAAGGGCTCTATTCTGAGATCACACTTTGAACAAATGCGCAAATTTTTCCTATTGGTCTATCCCTTTTGACTTACAAAGAGTAGCACATGGTTATAAAGCATTACTTTGTCCGATCAATTCAACGAGGTTTACATGTGATTAAAGGGTGAAAGTTTCTAAAGAAACTGTGGTGCTGCGTCGGTGGGGGTAACAAGTTAGTTTTGTTATATCAACTAAGTTGAAAATGTAAATTGGCCACTGTAACGAGTTATAAAGCTGACGTTTCGAGCGTTTACTTAGCCCTTCGTCAGAGCGAATGACGTAGGGCTAACGCTCGAAACGTCAGCTTTATAACTCGTCACGGTGGCCAATTTACATTTTCAACCTGTTGATATAACCAATTCACATGTGATTAGCCTTATCACAAAACATAACATGTCAAAACATTGAACATTGCATTATTTTATACACAGTCTACTGTAGCTGATGACGCGAGCGAAGATCCAGGTCTCTGATTTAGTGGCCGAGCTCTTTATTTGGTTGTAGGCCTAAAATGTCGCTCTTTTTGCAGTTAAATTGCCTTGACTTTGTTTCTTTCGGTTTTCATCTACACGATGGAACTCTTTTAAAAGTATTTAGGAATGCAATTGCTTTTTTTGGAACAGTGATCCTATTTCTCTCATAGAGCCAATCGTTCAGCTCTCGCACGACAACGACTTTGTGGTTGCTGGCATGGACAAGAGTACCAGAGCTATTTGTTTCATTCGTGGACAGGAATTTCTCGGTTGGTTCAAATCCAGTGGAGAGCAAATCGCGGGGACAGGCCCAAGCGACAGAATATTCGTTGAGGTTGAGGACGACAGCTATTCACTCGTAATCCGGAGGCTGATGTTATCCGATGGTGGCGAGTATGTTTGTCGAGGAAGCAAAACGAGTGCAACTTACTCGCTTTATGTTGAATGTAAGTGCCCCATATAGCTCCCTATATACCCTATTACCCATCTGGTTATAAGATTGGTGGGTTTCTTCCTTCGCGATTTCAGGGCCAACCGAGAGGAATGGCTCTTACCATTTTTAACTCCTTTCGCCAATCCACAACTTAAGTGAAATCTACTCAAGAGACTGAAAAAGTAATGAATCAGTCTCGTCTGTCGGACGAAACAGATTTTCCATTTGACTTCCGTCCAAACTCCCAGAATTTTTTGCATGATGGTCAACCCTAAGTTAATTCACTCTTGGTTTCTTTGACCGATTTTAATTTAGCCAGTTATGGCTGGAACTAGCTAGCAAAAAAGATTGCAATCATTTTCTGAGCCTAACAGAGCTCAGGAATGTTTTTCTAGTGTAGTATTATTCCGGCTCATGGATAATTTTCAACAATACAGTCTCTGTTGACGATCCACCGGCAAGGCAAGTCTTGTGGTTAAACAAAGAAGGCGAGATCTTTGTTGGTGTCAAAGTCGGCTATCCTTCTCCTGAGTACCTCTGGAAGAAAGATGGCGTCAAATTTGACGCAAATTCAAGTCGCTATAGTCTTCGACCTGACGGAACTCTTACGATCAGTAGAGTATCTGCTGAAGATGACGGGGACTATACCGTGAGGATATCACAACTGAACAGACGAAGGGAAAGCACTGAAAGGATTAAAGTCGTGGTTGTTGGTAAGTAGCGCACTTGTTTTTTTTTTTCTTTTTGACTCGAACAATTGTACATTGTTACTCGTTAGGTTTTTGTTCTGAGCCGAGCAATAAGCCAGCGGAGGCGCGGTGGCTTTATGGTTAGTGTGTTCGTCTACGGATCGAGTGATCTGGGCTCGAGTACTGGCTGGGGACATTTAATTGTGCTCTTGGGCAAGACACTTTACCGTCATAGTGCCTCACTCCACTCCGCAGAATTTAATGGGGGTAGCCCTGCGATGGGCTATCATCACAACCAGGCGTATAATGAGCACGGGTCACTTGGCTCGTATGCAGACTTTTTCCCTTTAGCTAAGCAAGCAGCCAACAACTGCACTCACAAAGGTCGTTAGGTTCTCAGCTATGTCAAGGTTTTGGCATGACGGGTTAAGGTCGATTTACATAAACGCTTGACACACAATTAAAGCACTTGTCGCTGCTTGTTAGATAACAAATGCTTGACAAAGCTTCACTGAATACCTGCACTGTTTAGAACGGATACCAATTTGTCGAAATTGAATATTAGAAAAATTCTGTTTGCTCTTTAGGTAAGGAGGTCGAAAATATTTTAAGCATTACCGCATTAAAGAAATCATCGCCGTTGTTTTTCTCATTCGTAGACCCCCCGCAGATCGACACGACACGTCCAACAGAACGAAATCTAACCTTTGGTTACCCGGCTAAATTAGAATGTTTAGTTTCCGGCATACCTAGACCGGAAATCACGTGGACGGGCCCAGATGAAAAACCAGTCAGAGTCTCCGAATCAAACTCCCGGATATCAATGGACAGTCAAGGAAGCTTGATATTGTCGCAGGCACAGCTGTCGGATATCGGCCCGTGGACTTGCGAGGCGATAAACTCAGTGGGGACTGCCAGTCGACAAATCGAAATTCAGGCTATATACAGTAAGTTTTCTTTTTTAAAGGAAGTATCTCAGGGCTACTGCATCGATCTTGAAAAGATTACCCTACATTTTACAAGTTCGTCGTTTGTAATCCGTGTTAATCTCCTCCATTCTCAACTATCCTTGTTCCTTTTTTGGTTTATTATTATCTCCTTGGTGTTTTTCTATCTTAGTAAACTATCATTTTCAGGTTCGTTTAATCAGAAAGTAATTTAAATTTGTACGTACGGGGGTACTGTGGCCAAAACATCTCCAAAATACCGCGACTGAACTCGTCATCACACTTTAAGAAACAAACTTTAATCATCTCTTTACGCATAACTGAGGAAAAACAAATTTGCAAAACATAGCGTTTTTGCGAGTATATATTGGAATGACTCTTGCAGTTTAAAGCCGGAATAATCACAACAAAAGCAGCACCGAAACAACTGGTAAATTAACTAAGACGGTTCGTAATCTTTCTTTGCCTAAACCTGGAACTCGGGGATTCGGGGATTCGGGGCACTGTGTGGATCTTTGATTTTCCCTGAGCTACGCTAGCGTACTGGAAAAAATCGAGAAAAACGTTTGGAAGAAGCCGGTTCTTATCCCATAAGTGAGTAAATCTTAAAGCATGTAAGCGGCAATCTTTCTTCAAGCTTTTGTTCAGTCCACTTAGTACGATGCAGGACTTTAGATCCGCCGCGATTATGAAATGTGTACGTTTCAGAGGTTGATTAATTTAGGCTCGAAAGGAATGT
>OMLO01003942.1_pt1 | contig 12318 bp, 10 predicted proteins | sample 1674811 | NCBI WGS metagenome assembly OMLO01 (sample SAMN06265003, study PRJEB25207) | coral metagenome | isolation source: Coral host | place: Mexico:La Bocana,Puerto Morelos, Mexico | collected 2008-11-13
ATCGCTCCGTGAGCGGGCAAGATCGAAAATTTCCGCCCGCTCCCGGAACCAATCAGATTGCAGGATTTAGAGAATTCTGCCCGCTCACAAGCCAAGAAAAAAATAAAGGATTGTATCCCACGAGTTATTTTTTATCTTTTATCGCGTTCAGATTTCTGGAACAACCAGATGGACGGCATTGTGAGAGGAGCAACAAACATCCCAGCCTCCCCTTCGGCAGTGTCTCCAAACGGCGCTTGTAACACAGCAGACTTACTGGGTTAAATTGACAGCGTGTTTAAAGACACCGTTTATATGGAGATTCGAAAATTGTACGACTGGAAATGGTTTATTCGCAGTTTAAGTGACATGGCCTGAAACATTTATTATGATATTTGAAAAATGAAGGCGCATAGTATTGTTGCCTGGATATGAACTTTCACAAAATTTTTTTTATAGATCGATACAAGGAAATATTCTAATTCTACTTTACTAAGAAATTATTTTGATCCAACGGGAAGATTTTAATTTTAATTTTGGAACGAAATTGTAATTCGCGGTGCCAAATCCTTGCCGTTGTTGTATGTAGTTGCGTGACGTAGTCTCCGAAACCAATCCGAGTCACGCAATCAGTGACAACAGTAGTTAGTTTGGTAAGCCTTACTGGCAAAGTAGGGTTGAAATGATTTTTTGTATGCTTCCTGTTTTATATGCGGTATTAGATTGCCAGCCCTTTCAATCGCTATGAGCGGTAAAAGTCTTAAATCTCCTTTAGTACACCCTTCAAGACAGCTTACGTTGTGGATGTCGCATTTTATGCTGTCTATATGTTCCTTAGCGTTACCCGAGCACGATCTTTGCTCCATTTTAGTGTAATCTAACTCCGTGGTTGTTGCATGTTTTCTACATTAGTAATCGATTAGTTTTAGTGTGTTTCTTCCATGTAAAGGTCGTGCATCAATTGGAGATATGATTTTCTACCTTTATCTTGACATAGCTCCCTTAATTAAGCAAACACGATTTGGTGAGGATAAATATCACTGTTAATTGAATATCTTGATCTGCCACCAATTTCTCAATACTATCATTTAGCAATTGTTAGGCAATTATTAAGGAGAATTGTGCTTTCGATATTAGGGTGAAGCGGCTGAGTGCCTGTGTACATGTGCGCAAATTGTTATTGTTTTAATATAAATCTTGCCATGACCGTCAACCGGCGGAGATCTTACTAATTATTATTGCTAGAGGAAGTTCCTCTCAAACATTTGTAAGTACGAGTGCAGGTCATACGATTATTTGTATTAATGTTATTGCGCTATAAGTAGATTGATTTCACTTGGTAAAAAATGGATACTCACTAACCCAAAGGCAGCTTTTCTTGAAACATTTTCGTTAAGAAACGTCGCGTCGATTTGTTTTAGTGAAAATAAACAAGTGAAAGCGCTTTGTTGTAGTCTCTTTCCTGCGCTATTACTTCAAAATGATGTCTACGGAGATCTTTCAAAGACTGCTCCTTCTTCAACCTCGATCCCAGACTCTCTCTTTTTTGCCTCCTTTTGTTGCTCTTCTGTCGCTCTTCAGAGCGGAAAAACGTAATAAACTTGCGTGAGTATTGGCAGCGCGCCAGACTCCAAGTTTGAAAAAATGGCAGTAATTTCGTCGATCTTGTAAACAAAAAAAGTTACGAACTTAATATGCTTTCCCATATTTTCCCGCCAAGCAGCAACATTTTGACGTCACGAAAGGAAAGCTGTTGTGTTGTTGTGATGAGAAAATTTTTTTCGGACAAAATTAACCTAAACGAGGTTTTCAAACCCTTCCCCCGCGGTATACAAGAAAGACACATTTTCCACACACTTGACATATTGCAGCAGCAGTGAACACCAGTGAATATATAAACAAGAGAACCTAAGAGGAGCTTTGTTTTCTTAACTGTGAAATGCTGAAGAAAAATTCATGCTTGTCCAAGCGACATACTCGCGCACCTTATTACAGTCTACCGTCCTTTCCACCATTGCAACCTGTTGTGACTAAAATGGACACCTTAAAATCAGGTTGGACACCTTATGTTTATTACACAATACATCTGTTTTCCGTCTTATCTATGACTCCTATCATGTATTTTGAGTGAAGATGACAACCTTATTTGGAGTATCTACTCTAGTGACAACCTCTCCGGAATACTCTAAGAAAACCTTGTTGTGTAATAAACGTAATGTGTCCAACCTGATTTTAAGGCATCCATTCTCACAACCCATTGCAACTAGTATTATAACCTGAGCCCGCACGTTAGCTAGCCGGGGATGCGCAGAATGCCGCGCACAACGTTCCTCTGCTCCTTGACGACGAGGGAGGAAATAAGCGAGAGCCTTGGATCGAGATTGCACCTCTTTTGAGCCTGAATTAACCAGAATCTTGGCCAAAAAACATAATGCTCCAATCTAAAGTTGGTGAGCGATACAATCTGTTTCAGATATTTGAAGTCCAAAAGATCTTATACATTTTGAATACAGGCCGTTTCCTTTGTGTCATTTAAGAATTGAAATTTCAGCGAACCGTTTCTTTATTCCGGTAAAACTTGAGACGAAGTTACGAAGTCAAAAACTGCAGGGAACCTACCATGAATTAAATGCCCTTCATGTAAGCATCGCGGTTTAAGGAAGAGAGAGGACTGGATAGAAGCCCCTTCCCCAGACCACTCCACATGTAAAGCGTTCTCTTGTACCCATACCTCCTCTTTGGATTTACTTGTAGGAAGAGAGCTCAACAATAACCTGGAAGGACTTGTCGCGCTGAAAATTGCATTTATAGCACTACACGTACCGGCGGTGGTCTGTGATGCACGCCACTCAGCAAAATACCACAATCAAGGAGTTTTGTGGGATATTCTTTTACTTAAATTGAATATTTACCTAATATTTAATGCAGCAAAAGTGCATTTCAAAAGTCCCTAACTATAAACTTAACGATTAATATATTTATCATCACTGGCTTGAACAAAGCATGCAATAGGTCTTTCCTGCTGTGAACTTGTGGGTGATCTTTCGTGCATTCTAACACGGGGTAGCTTACAACCAATAGCCGACTATGAAAGTGAGGGAGTCTTTGAATGTCATCATTACAGACTGTTGCATTTTGTTGGCTTGTTTTTCCAACAAGACCTACACAAAGGCTTTTCGACGAGACGGCGCACTCCCTTCCCTGAGCTGGTTTGACAGAGGAAGCAAATTCTTCATAATTTGCGTTCCCCGTCATGCTTAATAATTTAGCGCAAAAAAAGAAGGCAGTTTAACTCTACAACGCCGTATAGGAAACAAATACGACTGAACTCTATGGGACTCTTGGACAAAGGGGTGAATAAGTTGCTGTCCGGCACACACTATGACACAATCATGACGTGAAGATACGAGACACTACCTTGGGATTTGTCTGTACAATCGAAAACAAATTATTGAATTATAAAACAACGAAACTCAACGCGAGGTGTCCGCGACTCCTTTTAAAGAGAGGTACATGAAATTGAGACTTGAACGTCGCCACAGGCTTAGTGAGGTTTATACTACAGTTAATTCAAGTGAAATCCCTTCTCTCTTGTGGCTGCTAGCAGTTTCTCTCGCATCGCCTCTTCAGAGGAATATTCGGGCAGCTTCAAGTAATGCACGCATGTGTTGACGGAAGGAAAAGAACCATCGCCGTCACTCTCCTTACGCACAACAGTGAGGCGAGGATGAAGATTGGCGAGTCCACCAGGAGGAAGAGATGAACAACCTGTGGTGAACTGGAGAAACGCCTGAAACCAAACAAGAAGCAGGAGTAGTTTAAGTACCGCGCGCGGAGGTCGTAGTTGTGTGAAACCCTCGGTAAAGTACTTTCGCTCTTAGCTTTCAAAGTACTAACTAATTAACGAGCGAACAAAGGACGGATGGACGAGCTGACAAGTGAAAGAGGGAACCGGGAGTGAAAGAATGAACGTCATGAGACCAAACGGAACAAGTTCAACTTTCTTACCTTCCTCTCGTCGCCGCTCATGCTGACTAAAACGTTCACAAATCTCTGAAAGCCAGGCGTGTCTCGCGTGTATCCAAACTTGGGTTCAGTGTAGTTCAAGATGTCTTCTCTGGTCCACTGAGGAACTTGTTCTCCACTCAGCATCAGCTGCAGCTCCTCTGGAGTAAACGGACCAAGCTTTTCAATCGGAAACACAGAGTTAAACCCATCTGGAAGATAGACATCAAGTTAAAACTGAGTTGTCAAATATAACAGAGTCTGCGTTCGAGTCTTAAAGCTGCTTTGAACAACTGCGCTGATGTGTGTCTAGCATACCCAAAAGTTCTACCTCACTCGTTTAATAAATCGCCATAATAAAGAGTTTTTTCGGGGTATTACCTCTAAATGCATCTAACTGTCGTTGAACACCGGTGTATAAACAGAACTCCGTCACAAGCTCGATGTACTCCTCAGCATTCTCTATTGCTAGCACCTGTTAAAAGGAAAACGCCGAAATGGTAAAATACATGTACACAATTAAAAAAAATGTATTAGTACAAAACAGGTGAATTGGCAAGTACAACACAAACTTACATCATACAAACGATATAAACACGCACAAATGTGCCATGTAACATGAAGTACGGGGTCATAGACTAATCTTGGTTACCGCTTTGCACTCGAGCGGTCTGGGTTCGAACCGTGTCATTGTGTTGTGTTCTTGGGCAAGACACTTTTCTCTCGCAGTGGCTCTCTCCACCCAGGTGTATAAATGGGTACGGGAGAATATAATACCGGGGTAACCCTTTGATGGGCTAGCATCCCATCCAAGGGAGAGTAACAATATTTCTAGACCTTCCATGCCAAAGAAACCGGAATAAGCACAGGCCTTATGAAGAGTCTGGCCTGATGCAGACTTAACCTTACCTTTTCTCCGCCATCCTTTGTCAGGTCAACTTCACTGAACCCGTACACTTTGGAAGACGGCGAGAATTGGAAAGTTAATCTGAAAGAGGAATACAAAAGGTAGCGTATGGATTAGGCATGTTGATCTTTATTACAGGATGAAAATGGCTGTGAAAATGTACCTGTGTCGAGCCTACCATCAGCATTGCATCGCTCGCGAAACGAAAACAAGAAACATGGGCTACTTTTCGCCAGTGTTTCTTCGGAACTCGTTGACCAGAAACACGCGTACAGATCTAGTTTAGCCTGACACTTGAAAAAGGTATTGCTTGCTCACTTACAGGTTCGTTAATAGCAAACTTGTCAGCTTCTTGCAAGCTGGGATTGATAACATTTTTCTTGTACTGAATTTTTCCTGTCAGTTTGAATATACCACTCACCCTAAATCATCAACACTACATTCAACACCATGAGCTGTCTTCAACTTCAGCTCAGATATTCTGGCTTTTTTCTGGTTTGCTGTCAGCAAATCGTCTTTAAGAATGTCATTTTTCCTGGCGACCAACTGTTGGAGTTGTTTTAGAAACGTCGCTCTGTGTGGATCCACAATTTCCATATCACTATCATCCAAGATGGCCGCAAACCAAGACTTCGTTGGCGGTGTTAAAGGAATGTCTTCCACACTTTCTTTTGTCTTACTCAGTTCAGAATTCTCTTCTTTCGAGAGTTCCTCTTCCTCTTCAATAAGTTCTCTTTCTTTGCTGGATTCCCAGTCTAATTTATTGATTGCGTTTTCGTTCTCCTCTAAGCTTGGCTGAGGTTGATCGAGCTCGTTCATCGTGTCCGAGCACTGGACTATATCGTCGAGCGAACACGAAGCGTCATCGATTACTTGCAAAGTGCTGCGACTATGGGACAGTGCACTGTTGCTGCTTGACGACAGCGCACTACAAGACAAGAGTTTTAGAAACGAAAGCGATAGAGGTATGTCTACTAATCGACTGTCCTGCAAGCTCTTAGCCAGAAAGACACCAAGGATATAGAAGAGCTTTGCTACCCTCTCTGTATCAGGGGCATCTTGAGGGAGGGGCGCTGGAAAGAGGCCTCCAGCGCGTTGCACATAATAGCCCCTTGGACGAATTCCATGTCCAATGTCCACCTGAAAGTCAAAATAAAAGAATTTACGCTCTGAAGGTATTCGTTCGACAGAATGACAAAACTGACTTCCAAACAACAGTTCTCTTCAACAAACCTCTCTAGCAGTCTCGTCCACTATGACGTCATCGCAAATCCACATACCCAGACTCTTGCGTTGAAGCTCGGCCGCCACAAGTGCATAAAATTCAAGTGATGGCCCCAAGCCTGTGCCTTCCTCGTCCTCAAACTCCACCTGAAATATGAGATTGCGTCATTTGAAAATCAAGTTTTTTTTTTATCCGTCACGCAATGACGTTTTTCTGCGAAGCGTGAAAGCCCGAAAATTCTCCGTGCAGTTTTTATACATTGCCTACTGTTTGCTTTGGTGGAAACAAGCTATGAATCAATAACTTATGTCTGTATGAGAGGATTAAATCGTTTTGTTTCTCATGACCTGCGCGGTTGGGTTTAAGACCTTGAGAGAAGTCAGGAGTTAACCCACAAAATGAACAAACCTCCAACACGGACTTGCGTTCAGCATGGAACTTCAGAACGCTCATTGCCCAGTCTAAAAGCTGCAAGGTGAACAAGAACAAGATACGTTAGTCAGAACGAGAAACCAAAGCAAACTTTATACAGTACAACTCCGTTAGTTCGGTCACCAACAGGCCACAAACATCTGAACGTATTAATGTGGTGGCCGTATTAAAAGTTTTGTATTAAAAAAATATATATGAAAACGGCTGACTGAGCTGTTGTTTGGGCGTAATAATGAGTTGGCTGTGTTAACGGGGTGGTCGTTAGGCGAGGATGCCGGTTCCACTGCACAATCTCAGTGAGCTTCATGGGCGCTGCCAATCACATTACTACACGACCACTTGCGAGCACACCGGAAGTCGTTAAATCAGCACGAAGTCACAAGGTTACGTCAAGTTACTAAGCAGCCAATCCATCTAAAAACGTTGGATCACAACAGTTAGGACCTTGCTATCGGTTATTTCGAATTCCGCGCCAATTCGAACTCAAATCATTGGGTTCGAAATACTTTTTAGTCACTTACTATCGGCTGTGTCGAACCCCCGACAGTTCGATCTATTTTTCGTTTCCGTTAAGACTTCAAGATAGCGGAGTTCAGCTGTACTTGTCTTACCTCGTCTCCTCGTGGTACTTTTACTCTCTCGTGTTTTAGTCGTCCTACTCTGAATTCGTGTTGCTCTTCTCGCCTGTGGCTCGGAGGACGGCTTCGTTCCAGTGCTACGTCGCGTTTGTTTTGCAGCCATACGATTGCCCTAATGAGACAGATAACTTGTGTGAATCCGTGCAAAAAACCAGTCCTCATACTTAAAACAGTGTGATAAAACAATCCGATTTCCCTCTAAAAATGAAAAAAAAACCCCGCAGTTTTGGATTCGAACGGGAGCAGAAGATGGGACGTTTCAAGCAGCGACTAAAAACAAGGTTTCCATTCAGCAAGTCCTGCTTTACACAGACATCGTACGTAACGGAACATTTTCAAGCGGACATGTGATTAAGTCACGTCTGTGCACTATACAACAGAAATACAGCATAAAGCGGAATTCCAAGAGCACAAAATCAAACGCACAGCTGTAGGAGAGGTAGTTTTCGTGTCTTTCTTACCTTGAGCTTCCAAAAGCCGTGCATGCAAAGTAAAGTTGTCGAGTTTCAAAAGGAAATAAGAATGAAAACGTGCTGGTCAATATTCCACTCCACTCTGGTAAAGCGTTACTGGACAGCACTAATGGATCCTGCAAAACAAGCAAGACGATAACAGAGTTTTAAACAAGTGCGGGAGAGACTGGTTACGAACCCAAAACACAAGGAACTATTGGAAAAGACGAGGTGAAAAATGCTTGTGACTTCGCTTTTTTAAAGCACTTTTGTCGTTTACTTTTTAACGTCGTTCTAATTTTATTTAGCTTTGGAAACACTCCATTTCACAAGAAAACCCATCTTCCTTGGCGCCCCCATTTTTTGACGCAAAATAGGAGAGACGACTAGGTACGAGGCAGACTGCTAACGTAATTCAAAAATACGAACTAAAACTAGATGAGCAGATTACTAAAGGGGAATACATGGGTTACCTCAATAAAGAAATAAAAAATATATTGACCAGTGAATGGAAGGACATTTTGAAGGACATTTTGATGGTCCAGTACTATAACTCCAGCACTATAAAAAGTTTCTTACCTGAATCTGTTGCATTAGTTTGGTTGTGAGTTTTTTGCTTGTAAAATCATCATTGCTTACGATGAATCCGTATTTCTCACTACCTGAAAAGGGAAAAGGGAAAAACAATATTTCAATGTTTTATTTTACTCAAGGGCTATTAAAAGTAACAAAAAGGAAGACCTAATTGAAACTTCTGACTTTTCCTAGCATACCAACTATGAAAGGAAAAAAAACATAACACAAGACTGAAATAAAAATGTGAAAACGTTTAAAGCTAACGCCATTTTAGACTTTACAACCTAAAACATGTATTCGAGTTCTTCAAATTTATAACGAGCTTTTTTCCAAAATTACTGAAGAGGTGTAAGACTGAACGGTGATTATGAAAACACGAAACTAGAGAGTAACGCAGAGGCCGAAATCCACAGGGAGGAAAACCTACGGAAGGCGTGGAGGGGGTTGGGGGAAGGAGGGCGGACAAGAGGAATTGCCAAGACGGCGGGCGTCAGAAGAAAGACCCTTCTCCTCCAGCCTGCTATTTCCCCCTCCCTCAATTAAAAACCTACCATCTCCAAAGTCGTACGCAGAACTGGTTGATATACTGTAGAGGGCTTTCAGGAGCTGCAGAATGTCCTGAATAGCGGACATGTCATTAAGAGCAACTGGTGTGGGAACAGTGGAGGTCTTGTCCTTTGGCGCTTCCGGTTTTACCTCCTGTTTGACTTCCGGTTGTTCAGGAGTAGGGGAGATGGGTGGGGAGGAGTCTAGAGTGTTACAAAATTCCTGTTGAAAGAAAGACAGACAAGGGTGAATCACGACAGCCAACTGTACGGAGTAAAGGAAAGCCTCACTGAAAGTTTGCGAAAGAAATAGTTTAAACTACGAGAATAAAAGGCAAGTACATATCAGATATCAGACCGATCGAGATGCCATGTAATTCACCGATCGCTTGTGAGGGTCAGGTGAATACGACTTTCAAGTCCCTGTTAGAGTGTCTTTAAGTACCTTGTAGGCTGCCACGAGTTGAGGACAGTTTCTGTTCTTTCGTATACTCTTAGGAACCCCTGACAACTTCCATTTTCTCAAGAATGCAGCATCAGCATGCCTCTGAAGGAACGAGATCACTTCGGACTTCGGCAGGTCATCTGTTCCTAGATAGCGCTCCACATACGATATAGTCCAGTGAACCTGGCAAACCAATCAATCAATCAATCTATTAATCAATCAATCAGTCAATCAGACAATACATCACTGAGTCCCTCAGTCAGTTCTTCTCCCCTTCCTTCCTTCAATCAGCCAGTTAGTCACTCAAACATAGCATGTGCCAAGCAAATAATGTGAATACAATAACCGAGCAAGGAGAGCAAAACGAGGCATCATGAATTCAACAAAAATATTTCCTCCTCACACTACAAAATTACAGCGTATAAGAAATCAGTTCTAGATGAAACAACAATAACTTGCTATTTGCTAGCTAGAGCAAACCACAGAGGTCTCTTTTTTTCCAATTCTTTAAAATACAGCCTGATTCAACCTGTTTGTGGATTTATTTTGCAGCCAAAGCTGGCCAGTAAGACAGTACATGTAAATGCAATTAAAAGTAGTATAGTGGTTACCGTTGTTTCTAAGTGTTCCTTTGTTTCACTGGATCGTTCCGCCTGTTCGGTTTCGTGAACCTCCCGATAGCTGATACTGAAATGGGAGGAAAAAACAGCCACAGTTGTAATTACTGTCATCCTTCTTGATGAAATGAGGTGCCGACAGAAATATGTAGGACGGTTTGTTTTTGTCTTGCAAAGCCTAGTTCACACTAGCGTCTCAATGATATAAACAGGACATAAAAAGGACCTTACGTGGTGTTTCCAGTGTGGACATAACGGACACACAACAGAGTGAACATAACAACATAAGAGGAAAAAACTGACCTTTTCCTTATGTTTTCACGTCGATGTTCACATTACCAACATAAGCGACTTTAATGTTATGTCGTTATGTCGCTAGTGTGAACCAGTCATAAGCAACTGAGAACAAAGCAAGCTTTGCATGTCATTTTCACTGCAAAGTCAAAACCTCTTAAATTTCGTTTCTAGATAAAGCCGTATTTCTTAGAGAAAACTCACGTGTAGGTTGGTTCCCAGACTCTTCGAACTCGCTCGTTCTTAGATATCCCAGCAGCCAATGCAACCTTTTGTACGTAGGAGAAAATGGTGGCCTTGGGATCATCCAAACACACCTCGACCTCTGACTGCTGATAACAAAAAAACAAAAACAAGAACAAAATAAACTATCAGTTAAGCCACAGTCACAAACGACGACCTGCCTTCACTGAGTTAACACTTAAAGGTGATAGTTGAAAACGCTTATCGAGTAAGATGACGTCTTGGTAGAGGGTCTGACTTGTTATATAGAAAAGTTGTACAACAACTAAAAATATGTACCGTAAGCGATGCAGGTCCCTTAAGAGTCAACACAAGGTGTGGTTCGAGTGTTGCAGCGGTCATTTCCGACGAAGAGCTCTCTAAAGATCCTGTCACAAAAAAGAAAGAGATGCTTGTTACACTAAAACAACACGTGTACAGTACAATGTTTGTCATTCAAACACCAACAAAGACAAAATGTTCCTCGAAACCACTTTTACCAATTAAATTTCTCTTTTTTTAATTTAAATGTAGGTAAAAGTAAACGTTTTAGTTAATATTCTTGAGGTTTTGATATTTTCTTAGAGTTTGGCCCACAATGCAGTGCGGTGGAGGGAGCATAAAAATTGTATTTGTTACTCAAAATGGCTCGCATGTAGAAAGTTCTATGTTCCCATTTTAGTGAAACGTTTGGCTTAAATGTTAACAAACGTTTTAAGTAGAATGGTCATTGTATTACGATTCTTAAAGTTGACCAGAACACCTTACCTGGCGCAGGAATGACAATGTCCTGGGTTTGAGCAATGTTGGTTCTTCCTGGTCTCGGGTCAAAGGCAGGAACCAGAGCAGAGAACTGTCTCTTTAGCACGTGCTCGTCATCCCATGTGCGGCGACGCCCACCACGTGACTCGGGCTCCTCTTCCACCTGAAGATCGAGAAACCATGCAAACATAGAGTCAGACAAAAGCAAGACACTTACACTGATAGAGCGAGGGCAGTGTATTTTGTTATAATATACACTAGAGACCGTTTTTCATCACAGTTCCAAACACCTAGAAGTTCGTCACTATGCTCTGCTGCTCATCAAATTTCCGGCTCTCTTCTCAGTGTTTCTTGCAATGTGTGAAGAAAGACTGTCTCTATTATTTGGTTACTTACAAGGTAGTACTTGTTCAAGATTATAACAAGTTTGTAGTGTAGCGGCTTAGTAAGTTGGTGGTTAGTAGTTCTTGAGTCTCTTTCCACCTTTAATATCTATCATTTTGTTATCGTTTATCTCCACACTACGCTTTCATTGTATTATGTAGGACGCATGTGTACACCTAGTAGATGGCTTAGCTCACCATGAGTCTTGCTGTGGCTTGTGGTTAGAGCGCCCAACCGGTATTCGAGACATCGGCTGTTCGAACCCCGTCGGCGAATACGTTTTGTTCCTTTGTCCCACCCTCTCGACAGTTTCGAGGCTTGCTTAATCAAAATGTAATTTTGTACACTAGAAAAACAACATAAAACATCGCGAAGCAGCTCCACTCCACCCACCTCGTAATCATCTTCATTCTCTTCGTCGTTCTCGTCATCATCGTCATCGTCGTCGTCGTCATCATCATCGTCAGACGGTTCAGGAAGGTCGTAATCATCCTCCAGTCCCGTCAGCAGTCCCGACCCTCTCATGGCCACGTACATATCCAGGTCAGAGGCCCGGGTCAGTCTACTGCCTGGTGAGTTGGCTGCGTTCACGGCTGAGCTTAACAACCTGTTGGAAACATGCAGACGCGTCAGAGACTGGAAGCTCCCGAACCGAACAGACCTACGTTAAATGCTTTGTTCTGTTACAAGGCGAGCAAGGACGAAGGGTCAACAAAAAGACGCGCAGAGAAAACCACGGCATCGTTTCCTCACACTCATTAATAATAAACTCAAACTCATTAGAAAGGAAGTCATGACTGCGACGGTGTTTGGACACCTGCTCTTTATTAGCATA
>OMLO01003946.1_pt1 | contig 12310 bp, 10 predicted proteins | sample 1674811 | NCBI WGS metagenome assembly OMLO01 (sample SAMN06265003, study PRJEB25207) | coral metagenome | isolation source: Coral host | place: Mexico:La Bocana,Puerto Morelos, Mexico | collected 2008-11-13
GGAAACTACCAATATGTCAATATTTCGAACAAAAATGAGTCCATTGCTGTAAAAGCTCGCTGTCTCCTTACGTAGACTAAAACATTTAAACATTTCACCAAGCTGAAGATTGGCAGATCGATGTATATTTGTATATACTCACATAATTCATGTAGTGCTTGTTACTTGGAAAAGCCAACAAGACTTTCAAAAACAGAACAAGGACTTGTGATTTCTATATAGTTACCTGTTTAAAATGTAAACATCCAAAATTATCAACATCCCCAAGCAAAAACAACCCAAAAAACCCGTGTTTTTTTCTCAAATGTCTCCCCATTGGTTTTTTCATCAACAAAAAGATGCTCCGTTTCACCTTCCGCCCACCCTCCTATCCAACTGGGAGCCAAGCAAAAGGCGCTTCATCGAGCCTGCGTGGATTTGACTGCCAATTCCCGGGTCGGGTCACCAAGGGTCCAGTGTTGGATCATTGGGACCCCTTTTATACGGGGTGAAAATTAAAAAAAGAACATTCGAGTTGCCACCACCTAGGGATTTTTTACGCGCCAGGTATACGCAGTTATAGTTATAAGTTATAGGGCCATTTTATAGTTATATAGGTTCACTTTATATTCTTGTTGCTTTCGATCCTCTTTCTAAAAACAAGCTTAAAACCCCACCAAATGCGATAGGACAAAAGGAACATGTGATGTGGATGGCATGCATGTTCAAATCCATGTACTGGCAAATCTACCCGCATAGAGTTTCCTGTCATTAGTCTTTACATTGACTCTTTTTCAGTCCAACCCTCAACATGAAGAACCATGCAACTATCAATCTAGTAGCATCTTGCCCAACTTATCTGACCTTACCCAGGACGTCGTTATGACAAGGCTCCTACATAATATGATGACTGGGGTTTTTGAACGTGCTCATCTTTTGACAATGCCCATGTCTCCGCTGGTGTTTTTGTTGCCGGATTTTGTTTCCATTAAATTTAAGCGGACAAACATTTTTTTGAAACAGGAAGAATGATGATGTGTTAATGACAAAAAACAAAAACTGACGCATGGAAAAAGCAAAAAAAGCTGTTGCCTAGAACTGATGTCATTACCCTCCAGTAAAGTAATATGTTGCAAGACTCTCTGAAAAAAAAAACTGCCCTAAGAATCATCGGACCCTCCAAAATGGAGGGGGGTTTGACTCTCTTTTTTGGCAGGATTCTTTTGGATCTCCAAACCACCGGTGACTTGAGATCCCATGATTCTTAGGGTGGTACCAAAAAGCTAACGAAACAAATATTCCAACCACTAGCCTGGGAGGGTCCCGTGGTTGTTGGTTGTTGGGGAAGATCTTTCTTATAAGATGTTACCCTCGTCAAAAAGGTAGTACTATGATATCCCATCTATCCCTGGTTTTTCTAGGGATGCACTCGCTTTCTCAATGTATGATTAATGTGCCCAATTACATCTAAGCTGCACAAACATCCCATCTGCCACGCTGTGGTTGAGCTACTTTTTTGAAAACAGGAGTCAAATTATGTAGGGGAAAAAACCTAACATTGCTAGAACATCCACCTCTTTTTCTTGAAAGCCCATGAACATGTAGACTTTCTCACCAGCCCAAGGACATTCCAGCGGGTTTTCGTTGTTTAAGCTCCAGGTGTATTTACACCCCTGAAGTTTACTGTAACCCCGTGAAAAATTGTTGGTTTCCTGTAACCCCGTGAAAAGTACTCCCAAAAAAACTAAGACGGATACCAAAAATCCACATTAGTTAAAAGGAAAAACCGTTTCACAACCATGACTTTTAAAGGATCGATGTTAGTTTTCGGGAAAGTAGTTCTTAAAGATATGTTACAACTTCAAAATTGTAACCATCATCTAGAACCTAGCTGGTGGTTTCAACCCATCCGAAAGATATTAGTCAAATTGGAGCATTTCTCGAGGTAGGGGTGAAAACAAAAAAAATATTGAAACCACCACCTAGTCATTGTCACTTCATAAAGAGCCATGACAGGAAAGACATATCATGGCTAGTCAACCTACCCTCCCCCAACGTACCCCCCCCCCCAGAAATAAGGGCTTAATAAGGGCTTATTAAGGGAAACCAATGGTTAATAAGCCCTGATCATAAGGCCTTATTTCTGGGGGGGGGTAGGTTGATTAGCCATGAAAATAGCAATGACCAGTGCAACCCCTGCCTTATCATGTGTCCGCTCTCTGGCACGGACACGGTCGTTTTTTCCAGCACGGATGACGCTGTTGGTGAACTGACTTTCGAGTTGTTGGTCTAAACCTGCCGGCAGTTCAAGTCTTGGAAGCGCAATGAAGAGATCCAAGAAAATGTAAGTTCTAACCTGCAAACTACCCCCCCTCCCTCAGGAAAAGGGACCATTAAAAAAGAACAACGTCATCTTCAAATCATCAATATTCAGGGGATATGTTCGTTTCAGGGAGGGTAAAACAAACTCAAACATCCGCTTTTAAATGGTTGGAAATGGTGTTGCACAACCAACAGGTTCCATGCAATGATTTGGAATCATCCAACAGGTTCCATGATACATGGTACTATCAATTGTCCAATGTTTTTGTTTGGAATCCAAATGAGCCACGAAAAAAACCGTATTACTTTCCATTATACTGCTTGGTTAATAGGGATCCTTACAATGCCTTATTACAATCCCTATATAACTGGGTAGTATAATCCCCTATATAATATAACCAACCAGGGTTTTTTTCATTGCTCAAATGTTTGGGTCGACCTTCCAAAACATTGGAACCACGTTTATGTACGGCGATATGTAGATATTGTTTTTTTCAAGTAAAGTGCCACGAAACCACGCTACAAGGAACAATGGCTTAATGACACTTTGCTCTTTTTCTGGGGCGAGAGAACATATTGATATGATATATTGATGCCTTGTATAGTGATATAGTGATACATTGAAATATCGATCGATTGATATAGTGGTATAATGATACATTGATATATTGATGTATATATCAAATGTATGTGTATATACATTAATATAGTGATATAGTAATATAGTAATATAGTAATATAGTGATATACTGATATGTTGATATATCATATTGCAGAAAAGTCGTTCCAATGTATCATGTTCGAAAACCTGCTCCCCTCCCTGAAACTAACATATATAGCACCTAGAAAATGATGGTTGAAAGACTGGTTTCCTTTTAGGATGGCCTATTGTCAGGGAGTGTAGACGTTCTAGTGTGCATCTGGACAAAGAACAACTTGGTTTAGAGTTTGGATGGTTGGACAAAGTAGAAGCTACTCCCTCCACAAGGAAAATTTAAGAATTTCATATAGACCCAAAAAAACAAAAAGCAACAAAAATCCCTAGTGCTCCAAATACCTTGTGAGAATGTGTTTAGGTACCCAAAACCCTCTCAGATGGGATTGGAGCATAAGGGAATCCAAGAAAACATGGCTCATAAAAAGGATCTGGTCTGACCGATTCGCCACATAAACATAAACCCCCAGTTTCAACAGCCTGTGAGCAAATCCCAAATCTGCTGAAGACGTTGTCCCTGTGATTTTTCACCTGCGATTTCGCAAGATGAATCTGAGAACATCGCAACATCGACTATCTACGGCTTCCGAAAAAACGTAAATCCTTGAGGCCCTGCCTCGCAAAAAATTCACAAATAATTAGAGGTGTGTTTTTGTTTTCCGAAAGCCAAGTTGAGAAATACCCTCCAGGGAACTAACATATCCCCCAAAAATGGCATTTTGAAGATGATTTTCCTTTTCCCAAGGTGGGATATGTTAATTTATTGGAGGGTATTTGCTGCCTCAAATTGGATTCTTTATATTCTTTTCTGTTTGGCCCAAAAGGTAGATCAAAAGTGTGTGAAAAGGAATACTGCAGATGTTTTTTTTCTTAACGCAGGCCCGGCAAAAAGAAAGCCTGATTTCTGGGAAGCCCAAAACATCAGTCGTCAACTATCCATTTCCAAAAAAAAATGATGAACAAATGCAAGAACCTCTCTCGTTGGTGGTTTCAACCCATTTGAAAAATATCAGTCAAATTGGATCATCTTCCCCAGGTAGGGGTGAAAATAAAAAATATTTGAAACCACCACCTAGCCTCTCATCACAAATCACGGTTAAATGTGTTGGTAACTTACCACCTTACCGCCCCGCTGTGACGTCACCTTCATTGATCGCTAGCTGCAGGGGCACACGCAAGTGTTGCAAGACCAGCTTAAGACCTAGTTCGAACTTCGAACCCATGGGGTGACCTTCAACTGGGGAGGCTGCCATACAGCCCTGATTTCATCCGGGATCCTTAAATTTCCATAGGGGATGATCATCAACCCAATAGTGGGGAATTATATAAACATTATAAGGATGTTTTTCAGGTTGGTGATACTGTTGGTGGTTCAGAAATCCCGGTAAACTCACCAGTTGAGGTTGGTGGTTTATCTGACTGATTTAGAAGGTTTTATACATAAACAGTTGGCCCCTAAAAAAATGACTCAGTTGGAAGATTCCTTTCAAAATTTTGGGATTTGGTAATTTTTCAGGGGGCAACATGTTAAACTGGTACACCCCCGAGATCCTTAACATGACTGGCTGGAAAATCCACCCTGAATGAAGATGCATTTCCTATTAAAACTGCGGATTTTCCAATGCCATGTTAGTTTTCAGGGATGTAAACTGTTTCAACTTCGTGCGATTCAAAAAAGCAGGCCATTCAATGACCCACTTAGAGGTCAAGAATCACCGTTTCAAAAGGTCGTCCGTCGTTATTAAATACGTACTTGATTATCGAATAAAGCTCACAGGAGAATTGGCAGGAACGGAACATGTTGGCAAACCTTTGTATCTTTGGTGGTAGAATTCAGGAATCAAAATTTAGATATCCAAACAGCACTTTCAGCTTCCCGGGGATCACTGCAGAAACCAAAAAGAAATCCTGTGATCATTACCAGTCAACCTACCCACCCTCTGCCGGTACTGAGATATGAAGGCGAACAATCGAACATTACTTTCTGTGAAAATGGTAGGGAAACCAATCATAACTCCTTGTTAGCCAGAGGCTTTTTGATTCGTTGCTAACGTCAGAGTGGGGAGTTGGAAATGGGACATGATTAGCACCAGCAACTACTGTTGATGGAGGAAATCCTGCACCACCTCGGATGTATAAAACCCTAGGAACCTCACCAGAGCCCTCTAGTAAGAAAATCCAACATACCCAACCCGACACAGGTAAAAGTCACAGTCTTGACGTAGTACCTCATCACATGAGATTTTAGTCCACCAACCAGGTTTGACAAAAAATCCATGTTCCATCAAAAACATCTATCCTTGGGAACTCCCCATGTTTCTTTTTTCGTTATTTTTTTTCACAAATCTGCGTTTTTTTGGGGTATATATTATATAATCCCAACAAATTGAGGCACCAAAAGCCTACGATGGAAGGGGCTGGTACTTTGGACCACTGTGGCGTTGCTTCTTTGCTTTTGGCCAGTGGACAAGGCCGCGACCTTGTCGGTTCTGGGGAAGGTTTCAGATGAATTTTTGTGACCCAGTTTTGATGCCGTAGTTTTTTTTTGTGGATTTCAGCAGAGGTTTCTTTCGAGCCACAAAAGAATCCCTCCTGATTTCATGGCCATTCAACCAAAACCCACCCCGATGCTTTTTGAATTTTCACCTATGTGCGGAAGAGAAGATTCCCAATCGTAAACGTTTTTTTACGTTTTAAACCCTGACAAGTGAACTTTTCCTATCTTATCCATGTGATTTTTTGTATATTTCCCTACGTTTTTTACCATAAAAAAATCCACCAATCATGTACTAGGTGGTGGTTTCAAATATATTTTTTTAATACACCTATTTGGGGAAGATGCACCCATTTCGACGTGCATATTTTTTCAATTGGGTTGGTTCAACCACCACCTATACTATAGATGTAGTGACGTTGACTTTCTACGGATCGAAGATGATCGGCTAAAATCGATGTTTGACTCCAAAACGTGACTATCAACTCAAAAACCAACCAACAGTGGCAGTTGCACGGAGGAAAAGAAGTGAAAACTGAAGCCTAAATGATACGTACCATTTCCCATTTAAAAGAGCCACGAAAAAGAACAAAAAAACTTCTACTTGATCCATGAAATACTGGTTGGTTAATTCCAGGATCCTGAAATTTCAGGTTTTATGAACTAATTCCCGAAATATAACTGGGTAGTATAGTCCATCCCCTGTATAACCCCAACCAACCGTTGGTATTTTTCGTGGCTCCATTTGGATCCGTCACACGGAGACGTCAGGCCTTTCCACGAGCCCCTGACTTGGTTTCCCTCGTGACGGCTCCCCTATGTGACTTGGAGTTGTGGGACTTATGAGACTTATGAGACATTGGAGACTTGGAGGTTTTTCAGCGAATCTTCGTTGGCAATTGTAGTATAGTCCATATCCAGAACCAACTTACAGTGATTAATTATGGTTATAACCCAACTTACTTAGTTGCTTGCCAACTACCCTATATACATTATTGTTATTATTATTTACTGTATGTATAGATTATACTGATACACTTTTCAGGTCATTCAGGTGTATGATTTGGATAGATATCAAGATATGCAACTGGCAGCTGGCAGTATGTTGTTTTGGGGTTGCCGAGATTGGAACTTCTCGAGACAGTCGGAAGACTAGTGGGTACAGTCGCATTGTTTGAGTCTAAGATATCATCTACATAGCCCTGGAAGATACCCCGGACCCTTCACCAACAGTTTCTGAAGGAATTTCTTTCTTTGTGGGGGTTTGGGAAAGTCTACCTTCCCAGGGTATGTGCACAAAATCATTGATTGCGTTTGTGGGGGAGGCCAACATGTTGAATATTGTTGAATTGATCATCTGCAGTTATCATTTTTTGTTATCAAGTCGATCTCACGTATGCGCCACAACCATCGGATACAAATCCATACAGATTGGTACAGAATCGATTCGGAGTCCATGAATGTCAAGACTCCTCATGACTGGCTGAATTTTCTTAAATTCCATTGGATCGATTTTCATGACAATCAGACGAATCCCGGCTTCATATTCATCAATCCAGCATGACCCTTAGACATCCAAATGCCTCCTGAGGTTTGGTGTTTTTTTCGGTATATTTTGGTGCTTCAAATGAACTTCTCCCTCAGTTTCGGTGGGACTGGATGTCTAGATATGAATCAATCATCCATCATCGGTGGTGACTTCTCTCACGCCCCAAAAATCAACAAATTCTTCAGGTTCTGGTAAAGCGTGGTAGGTAGTAGATAATCACCCAATTGGCAGTATATACCACTTATATACCAGGATATATATATTGCCTTCTGGGCCGGTTATATGCTACCTACCACCCTTTACCAGAACCAGAATTCATTCTATGAAAAAAAAGTTGGGAGCATTGATCCGACATTTTTCAAATGGCTGGTGATTTGAGGTCACCCTTGGTGAATTATGGTGGAATCAACCCTCGCCACCCTGAAGGAACCGTTTTACCCCCCCAGAAATAGCTGGCCTTATGAGTCGGGCTTATGAAGGCCATTGGTTTTTTTCCCGTTTTTTTTCGGCCGGCTATTATATAAACCCTTATGAATCTTGGGGGAATGGTAGGTTAGGAGGGAGGGTTGGTTGAAAATCGCCATGAAATATAGAATCAATTTCACTGCCTTCAAATCTTCACCCGAAAACCCCAAACACGAAGCGACGCTCGAAACTGGCGAAACCAGGCAGCTGGTGTAGTGTGGAAACTGTGAGAACGATTCCCAGTGATGCAAAGATCGAAGTGTCTGAAGCAAAAGTTCATCAATGTCTTCTGGCACACCAAGGGCTATGCTTTGCGGTTTACTTGGAGGATCATACCTTGTAACTTGTAAATGGTCAAACACCCATTCTTAGTAAGTCATGGCCTTTTCATGGCTTATACATGGGGTTTGCTGACCACTTACAAGTCCTGGGATGATCCTCCCGAGTATGGGACTTGTTCCCCGGTTTCTTGGGGAAAAAATAGGGGATGGGAATTTCTGGTGAACATGTTGGATGCCGTAGGCCACACGGGCCCGAGAAATTAACTTTCAATTTTGAACAGGAAAGTTTATCCTTCCCTAAGAATCCAAACCCTTTGCTAGAGTGTTTTTTTTCAGGGTTCCAACCCCATCCTCAGAATATCTCAGGATAGTCCTGGATTCTTAGGGCTTGAAAAAAATCAATATATCCCTGACCAAGGCATGTTTGAGTCGATGAATTTTCCTTGTCCATGTGATGGTTTCCTGGAGGGTACACCTTCAGGGTGAACTCAGTAAGATCCAAATCTGAAAATCCCGATGTCTGCTGGTGTTTTTTTTCACTCTTGAACCATGTAACCATGTAGCAGTTGTTCAAATCTCTGCAGAAATCGAGAAATCGGTGAATTTTATACCAAAAACGCTATCCAGAAGAAGCAGCTCAAAAACCTTTCCTGGCCTCCATGCACCTCTTGGGAATTCTTTATTTAAAAATACAATACTTTCGGGGTGCCTGGAAAACAAGTTGCTGGGAAATTTATATTATCAACTTGAAACCATCTTGAAACCCCTAAAACCAGCAGTTGCCTCCAAGCAAATTGGGTACTTTCCTGTGTGTTTTCCGGGGTGGAGTTTTTTTCTTTGTCCAAAAAGTGAGTGATGAGATGATCTGTCCTTTCTTTCCCTTCAGTTGGGAGCTGAAGGTAACCTTTTCTGACCGTGTTCTTTTTTTTTGGGTCGGGAGTGTCCCAAAAACTCAAGAAAGCTGAAGGATTTTTGTTTCTTGTAGAATCTCCCTATACCTGGAAAAACCATAGCAACTTGTTTTAGGGCAACTGGAAATACCTGGTGCTTTTCGGAGTGTCAAGTTGATGGTAAATAACTATTGGTGATACTGTTGGTGGAAGAAATCCTGCACCAGTTGATATGTAGTTTTTCCCAGTATTTACAGCCTTACTAGATCCGTTTTTTTACACCTGATGCCAATTTCACATGAATACCACGAAAATCACCATGGTTTGAAGTATAGTTACCTTTTTCCCCACCACCATGTTCATCCATTTTCAATTTGTAGTATCTATTTGTCAAATTCTGTGTGGGGTATGCGTTAAGGCATACGGTACGCAGTTTTTTTCTCTGGGCGAATCAGGGTATGGCTGTGTGGAAAAATTCCGTGCTTGAGTTGGGGAAATGCCGTGTAATCTAGTTATAAATGGAGTTATAGGGCCTCTAAAAATGGCCGAAAATAAATGGGTAAACGGTACTTATAGGGGTATTTCACCCACTTATACCTCGTAGGGGCCCACGTTGTAGAATTCAACCAGAATCATGTCTTTCAATGATGATCCTGCGAAAAGGTATGGGAAAACACACACTCTGTAACACTTTGACTGTTGCAAACGGGGAATCAAATTGACCATCTTGGTGTCAAAAGCTCGTTTTTTGTTGGGAGGATGGTATCATGACGCCCATAGCTACTCCAAGTTGATGCTTCAGAAATCTGGCTATGAAACAAGTTGAGTTTGGTTCCTTATTTCCCATATTTGTGAATGTTTCAACCAAAATACCAACCAATTTTCGGCCCAATTTCTCAGATTTTGCAAACGCTTTCTCAACTCATCCGTTGTTCCCTGGAGGGTACCATACATGGATCCTATGGATAACCCCAAACAAAGTCTTGGGTATGGTCAGGTATTCATCCAACTGCACAGCAAAATAAAAAAAATAAGGTATCCAAGTCACTCAGAAGCACCATCTGTCCCAGTAAAAGATCAGTAAACCTCAAGGTTGACTTTGCAGTCGTCTTACTGTTGATCTGGCCAAATTGTAATATTTCACCAACCTAGGTTTCCCTGAAATAAGGGGATTCCCCTTACTAAACCACCATTTGGGGTGAGGTCGTGTGAGGTCGCTATAATTTGACCAGGTATGTGTATATATATATATAGGTAGATATAACATCCTTCATCATCATAAGTTCCATCCATAATCAGACTCTCAGAATCATAAGTTCACAATCATAAATCATAATCAAATACCATCCTTTTTCTGTCCCTTGGCACCTTAGATCATGTAAACTTTGGTACACTGGTGCAAAACGCTTATGTAAATCCCAGAGATTTTCCGTATGTCCTACTGTTTTTGCTATCACTTTTAAAAAAAAATGACACCCCATCGTGTTCACCTAGTATGAACTCGGCTGGGGAAAAAACAGGCCAACTTTCGCCAAGCGACACTGGTGGTACTCGTTGAGCTCGTCGAGGTTGAACTGCTACTAGTGCTGCTGCTACTGGTGCTGCTGCTACTCGTAGAAGTGGACTCAGTGTTGTGGAAGTTCGTGGCAATTTGATTCGTTGTGGAATGGGTCTTTTAAACGTTATATTTATACAGTGTTTATACTGGATACACTCCAGTAAACAAATATGATGCGGTATGTCTTTACTGATGGTTGAGAAAAATCAGACAAAAAATAATCGTGGATTATGATTACTGGCAAAAAAAAACAGCACCTCCTCATTGGTTCTAGGTATTTTTTGAAAATATCAAAGTATGGAAATCATTGGGGTCAATGGCGGTATGGGGAAGCTTCCTCTCTACTTCTACTGCCTCTTGGGATCCCATAAAAGGCCAACAAAAATGTCAATCTTTACACGTATTTAATAATATGGACAACAAAAGACATAAGGAAAGATATGTAAGATATGTATATGTCTACAGTATGTGTCCTCATGGTTTGTCTTCCTGCATGTTTGTTCATCTTCCTGGATGAGTTTTCAAAAAAAAATGTGCATTTGGTCACTTAGGCAAACCAACTTGGCTTTCCTCAAAAATCCATGGTTTTCCAAGTTTCAAATCTTCCCTTCAAAACAGGTAGGTGTACCTTTCCAGTGTCGTGAGTATTTTTTTTTTAGCCGTCCGAAGGTACGGATGTTGAAGTCGAAGAAGTGGAAGAACTCGTCGTTGAACTACTGCTTGTCGTAGTACTGGTAAAACTCGTTGATGATGAGCTTGTCGTTGAGGTACCTTGAAACAAAGGTTCAAGGTAGGTGGCAAAAATGGCTTCATCCCATGGGGTGTTGTTGAAACACCTGCAGAAAGGTTGGTGGTGATTTTTTCAACCTAGCGACCTTTTGAGGATCTTGTAAGGGGTTTGGGGGAAATTTAAGATGTATACCCCAAAAACAGCCAAAAAGTTGAAAGGAGATACTCTTCCAAAAACCCACGAGTTTTCGGGCATCAATTGGGGTATTGATTTTGGTGGGTATAGTATAGATGTCACATTGTTTTTCCATTTTTCTGGATCTTCTTGTTGCAACGTGTGGTTTTGATGGAAACCAAGGCACTGGTGGTGGAACTGCTGGTACTCGTGCTAGTGCTACTCGTGGACGTTGTGGAGGTGCTCGTCACACCTGAAATGGCAGGAAATCAGGGAAACCATGAGGAAATTTCCCTGAAAACTAATTGTTTGCACCTGAAAAATGGGATGGTTGGAACATTCGTTTCCCGTTGGAAAGGCCTCTGAATCGAAAGGATATGTTATATGTTGGTTTTAGGGAGGGTACATCACAAAGATCAGCAGCTGTCCATTGTTGATACCATAGTCATGACCATCATGTAACATGCTGTACAAGCCTCCTTGTCGCCATCGTTGTCGTAGTCATCATAACGGTCGTCGTGATCATCATCACCACCACCACCACCATCATCATCATCATCATCATCATCATCATCACCATCATCATCACCATCATCATCCACGATCTATCAAAGTTCATCATGTTTCATCATCATTCATAATTAATTGGCCACAGTTCATGTTTTTGTCATCATTAATTATGTTGTGTAATTCATCATGGTTTATCATCATTGATTTTTCTCATCATGTGTCATTCATCATCATCACCATAATTGGTCAACCATCACTCATCATTCAGCGTTCATTATTCAACATTATTGTTTATCAACCATCCATCGTTCATCACCCATCATAGATCGTTCATCCATCCATTCATTCATTCATTCATTCATTCATTCATTCATTCATCCATCCATTCATTCATTCATACATTCATTCCTTCATTCCTTCATTCCTTTATTCCTTCTTTCCTTTATTCCTTCTTTCCTTCTTTCCTTCTTTCCTTCTTTCCTGCTTTCTTTCTTTCTTTCTTTCTTTCGTTCGTTCGTTCGTTCTTTCTGTCTGTCTGTCTTTCGTTCTTTCGTTCTTTCTTTCTTTCTTTCTTTCTTTCGTTCTTTCGTTCTTTCTTTCTTTCTTTCTTTCTTTCTGTCTGTCTGTCTGTCTGTCTGTCTGT
>OMLO01003947.1_pt1 | contig 12309 bp, 6 predicted proteins | sample 1674811 | NCBI WGS metagenome assembly OMLO01 (sample SAMN06265003, study PRJEB25207) | coral metagenome | isolation source: Coral host | place: Mexico:La Bocana,Puerto Morelos, Mexico | collected 2008-11-13
ACACTGTATATGGTTAATACACTGTATATGGTTAATACACTGTATATGGTTAATACACTGTATATGGTTAATACACTGTATATGGTTAATACACTCTATATGGTTAATACACTGTATATGGTTAATACACTGTATATGGTTAATACACTCTATATGGTCCATGCAATGTATGGTCATATGTATTTGAAAATTCATCTTACCTCTTCATCCTTATACCACGAAAGTGCTTCGGCTAAAAATAATAATACAAAAAAATACACTGAAGATTTCTAACGCTTGGAGTTTGTTCTGGAAGTAACGTACATTCGATACTTAAACCCTAAATGCCAGCTTAGTTAAGAAACCAACAAGCAGCAAGCTTGTCTAAAGAGATTCAATCTAGAAGTAAAACGCTACTATTTGTCACTTCCACTTTCAATTCCCCCGGGGGGAGTATATCCCCTTTGCAACTTACATATTTTACATATTTATTACATATTTTACAGAGCATTCAGTTGAAATCTATCGAACAGAAGCACGTAAATACTGTATAATTTCATTTATTAGGCGCTACATGAAAATGACAAGAAGACTTCCTTTGGTGATGATTTATTATTCATGACACCAATTATGGGATAGGTGAGAGGGGTACGCTTTTCCAATTAAAGGTATAAAATGATATACATAAGGGGAAGGGGTTGGACCTTGGGGTGGAGCCTTCCCGTCTAGAACTTTTCCTCACCACAACAACAACTCTGACAGCCACAAAAAAGCACTGAAAGCAAACTAAATCAAAGCTAGGCGGCCTTTACACGGCAAACTAAAGTTGGCAAACGCGTGTTGACAAACTCAAGTTGGTGTGTGTGAACGGCATAAAAACAGTCGGCAAACACGCTGGCAAACTGTTGGCGACAAATAGAACTTGCTTCTATTCTCGCCAACTTTTTCACCAACTTTTTCGCGTTGGTAAACTCGTATTTGACGCGTGAATGATTGGCAAACGTGTGTTGGTATTTGTCAACCAATCAAAGCACGCGCTCTATTCACGTGATTTGCGTGACACTTCACAAAATTGAGAACGGACGTGAATACCATGAGACAACTTTTCAATTTATCGAAAAAGTTCAAAATTGTCCAGATCTGTGAGACGTTTCGTCTGAAGCGTGTTGTACGCCCCAAGGGTGGAATTTCTACTGATATACAGTTTCGTCCAAACCTTTCTATTTTTCCAGCGCTTTCTTTTCCTTCTTCGGCGATTAACATACAATAAGACCAAGACACAAGCGGCAGCTATACGTGAGTGCCACTGCACTTCGTCGGCCATGTTGCAAATTACCCTGTGTTGAGATTTGACACGAGTTTGACGTGTGAGCGCACGAATTGGCCAACGTTTTGAAGTTTCCCAGCAAGAGTTTACCAACTTAAGCTTGCCGTGTGAAGGCCGCTTTACTGTAGTGAAAACAGAAGTGAGATCTTAGTTGGGCCCAGATTTAGAACATGTATGTAATTTTGTCTGCATAATGAATTTTAACTAAGTGGCAAAGGTTTCCTTAATTCAGCAAAAAGTACTGCTCTAAGGCGTCATTTTAGTTGACCAAACAGCAATATAATACATACACAGTTTATTTATTTAAGCAGGTTACAAAATAGGACTGAAGTCCAGACACATGACTTACCTGTGAGTACAAACCAGTACTCTTTGCTGATTCCCTTCATAAACCCAGCATTGCTTATTGTGAGCCACCCCTTCCTAATCACCTGAGAGGAAACAATACAAGGTGAGTGTTAATTGGTTGTGGAGAGATAATCTTAGTGCTTTGCTCAACAATTTTTTTTTCCAACATTTTTAGAGAACAAAAGTCTATAAAGAAAACAACCAAATAAAACTGTCGGACTGAAAGTTTACATAAAAGCACAACAAATGCGAAAAGTTACACAATGAATATGATTTGTACACATCCAAAATTAATCTCAGAGTCAATTTTGCAAACGCACCTGATTTGACACAGTTCTCTTTGTTTTTCTTTCTCCAGGATTGGTGCTATTTGATGCCCTATATGAAAATAACACACATCAATGACAATTTAGCTTCATTGAGTAACTACAGAACTGACCAAACTGACTTCAAGCTAAGGGAGTGTGATTGCATTATATCAGACTTTTGTCAGTAATTCACTATAAATTGTGTATCTAGAAAATTAAATGAGTAATTAGTGGCTTGTGGAAATTAAAAATGTAAACTGGTTAAATCACAAACCAGTGGATTTAATTTACAACAGTACTGCAGAAGTTGCATACAAATACTGTTGATCGTGTTTTTAAATCCTTATCACGCAGTTTAAATATATTATGTTTTAATTTATAAAAATTGAATTCATTCATATTTTCACAAATATAAAGGGATATAGCTAATTTTCATCATGAAAGTTCCCAGTTGGCTTGATACATTAGCTCAATTGGTGGGGAAATAATTATTACATTGGTATTGCAGTTCTACATCATGGGTTTAGATCCCATTCACACCTAAAGTTTTTTTTTTCCAGGCACTAGTTTTGCATGTATTTACATACATGTAACTACAATGATGCCTTATTTCTTCAAGTCTGTCTCCTGCAATTCAAATATTTGATAATTCATACCTTCACTTTCATACAGCAGTGGGAAAGAGTGTTAACAAAATCAAGAAAGCTATCTCGAAACAACTGGGACCAGGTCTCAGTTGTTTTAAGTCACCATCTGGTGGTCTCAATTAGGGGCAGCCATTACTTTTGATCCAGCCAGGAATCTTAGCAGAGAGGAAGACAGGCTAGGTGTGGCAAGGTGGGAAAAATATATATTCCATATAACTGTAAAAGGGCTGCCTGTCCCACTGAATAGTAGCCATGGATATTGCTTTTGTCCACATCATAACAATCTCAAAGCTCAGTGTCATTTCAGACAATAAAATAAAATTGACTTACTCTGCATAACCAATAAAATCAGGATGATTTGTGTTGATGTAAGCCAGTTCCATGTCAATAAATGTTTTAACCTGCAAAGCAGTATGGATGATACAGCTGTAAGTAATAGGTTTTTAGTAAACGCCCCATGTGACACATGGTGCATAAGCAGTAGCACTTAGAGGTAATGTCTTGGCTCTTCATTGGGTCAAGGTGTGCCATGCCACAGTGCTTATTGCAGTTTTCATGGCATAATGTGAGGGAGCATTTCTATTCCCTCCTGGATAGCAGCCAAGTGTCCTGCCCAAAAAATGTAATCACCCTGGAGAGAAGATGAATGCAAACTGTAACCCCCTGCAAGAATTTCTGACTGCACAGCATCACCCATGGCTCCAAGCAGCTTACATTTCAATATAAGTACCTGATCCTTGGATTTAGCCTCTCCTTTCCTTCCATGTTGAACAACAATTTTCTCCACCTGGTCCCTAAGCAGAGGATATTTGTCCATCTAGAATTTAGAGAATTTTATAGAACAATACTAATTATAATATTAATAATTGATGCACCATCAACACATTCAGATTATTCTTTAGTTGATTTGCAGCATACACTTGTATTACAAAATGACTACACAATACATGCAGTTAAAGTTTCTGTAAATAAATCTTCCATATTTTTAATATTATAGCTAATGATATCATTTAATTTTGGACTTACATGTAATTGTCTACGTGAAATATGACTTTAATATGATTTTAGGTTTTACACTGTTACAGTAGCTTTTTTTTTCTTTTCCTATATCTCTTTCTTTCTTTCTCCTCATACTTTTCTTTCATTCTGACCAACAAATTTTGATCAAATATTCACATGTCATTGAGCACTACATCATGCTTGCAATCATGATTTCAATGTTTAACTGTACATAAAATTAATACTTGTAAGTAAGTACTTGTACATGTGGGACTAACAATATATTATCTAAGAAATAAAAAACATGTACTCTGTCTCTATGAAGTTTCAGTATAAATTTACTAGCATTCTATCACGAATGCCATTCTCTGACTCACTACATTGTATCTATTCTGTGATAGATAGTTTTACTTAATAGTACTGTAGTGTGTCCTTGTTAACAAAATGATGGCTGCTTCTTGCCGTTTTTGAAGTGTCTGTGAAGAGGATTTAGATAAAACTTTGAACGACTAGCAGATTTATAATAAAGCAATTAGATTATTTACGCTCGATTTTTATGTGTGATAACTGAATGCAGCTGCGATCAAAATCTCGAACTCATGATCTAATTGTTGAATAGAAACATGATTTTAACCAATCAGCATAAGTATTTTCTAAGGCCATTATCTAATTTTTAAAAATGAAATAATATATAGATTAATTCTAGATTAATTAATTATCAATAACATTGCATTAAGCCTCCACTTCACCTGGCTTGTACATTTCTTGATGACATTTGTTAATTCTGACATGACCATGTCCACGCACTTCACTGCTGGGTTTCTGAGTTTCTCAATCTGACGTTTCACTATTGCCTCAAAGGCCATATCAGGTGTGAAGAGACCAACCCTATTTCCAGAAAAGAAATGTCATACTGATGCAGCAACATTTTCATGAGTACTGCTACACAAAATAAAATTCACTGTGTATTAAACAAAGAAAACAAAAAAATCTCAAAACATTATTAAAAAGTGCACATACTGTACGAGAGGAAGTGTTCAAACACTTTTTAAACAAAATTTATTTTTTTTGAAAATATATTTTTTTAGAAAAAAAATGTTTCAAACTGAATACAACAAGGTAAAAACCCCAAATGGTACATTGTAGGATGCATTACCAGCTTGCCATTTACAAACTCAGCTGTAGCCTAAATTAAAAGTTATGTCTAGCTACAGTAAGATATGGTATATTTCAATCCATAATTCTAATGCTTATGTGTAATGTGTACCACACTTTGTTCATGTACATGTATGACCATACCAGACTAGAGGATAGATAATTTAATTGACTGTATGGTGTATAAGTGAACCCTTACCTGATACCATGAATGTTCTTGATGGCAAACATAATTTCTTTCCTGAGCTGCTTCTCATCAAATTCCACCTACATGTATGATTCCACAACAAAAGATTATCAATTGAAATTATTATTGCTATTGATCCCAGATGTCTGTTTTAGGCTGTCACATGTTGGTTTCAGCTGCAGATTCAAAAAAAGTGATCATACATGTATGATGTCAAACATCTCTTGGCTACAGTTTGCAAGGCAACTGTCTCAAATTCCTCAAAAGTAGCAAGTTTGAGGTCAATCTTAACAATTCAATGGAATTTGCATTTGCCGAACTCTTCTCTGTAACACGTCTTGAATTGCATCTTGTTAGAAAATGCAAAACTCTGCAACAGGCATGTAAACAAACTGAGAGGCACCTTCCCCCAGCCTGAGGATAGATTCATTTATCACAAGATTGTGAAATTCATCATCACATGATCACATTTTTAGAATGAAACTAGATGGTGCATACAACAACCTGAAAGAGAGCCATTTCATTTCATTTTATTTCTGGGATCAATAGTATAGAATTTTTTCTTGAGCAACATCACCTAATGATGTTTGTCTTCTCTAGACTATTACTAGCAGGTTCAAAATTGGTTCAAAAGAAAGTCGATTTATTTTTTTAATAAATAAGATTTCAGGCTGTCAGGCTTGAAATTAAAGACTGGTCAAAGACTAGCCCATTTTACGGATTTCTGTTCAGTAGTCTGACCTTTGAATAGCAGCTAGGCTGCAGGTGACGTTCTTTTGATAAGGACCTAGTAAATAAATTCCTTTGTTACATGTAAATTAAGATGTTCTTATGCTAACTAGCTGAAAAAAATTAGACGAGACAATCAAAGAGGTCTGTTTCAAAGCAAGGTCACCTCCAGGTTACCGATACCTGCATTCATAGGCCAGGTACATGTAACTAAGCAAACAACATTAAAATGGCCTTTTGACAATAAGTGGAATGTACTTGCAATGGATGAACCGGTAATCTCACAGACCGGGATGGGACACCTCAGACTTATAAGCCCACTCAACCAACACAGAATTTGGATATGGCTTTGGGACAATTTATCATGGGTTTGACCAAAATAAATGTATATTTGACCTTTTTTCATCAATTTGTTCACAAATTGTATAATTAATTATACTTACCGGTAATGGTATTAAGTATAAATTAAATCATTATTTTATTACCTTGACTAACTCGTAAGGAAATCTTTCATGAAAAATGCGGTTTATCTTGGCTCCACCTGACAGCTCCTTAGTGTCAATTGTATCTCCAGAACCCTCAATGGCTTTCTCAAAGTCTGAATTGAACTGTTGAATCATCCTGTCAGAGTGAGACAGAAATTGCATGTAAGTCATCTTAATTAAGTAAAAGTTTTTATGGGGGTTTCATAAGCACTTTTAGTGGTAGGGCACCTGGTGTTTACAGGCAGGCAAAACCTTTTGACAATAAAAACTTTTCCTACAGACAGTGTAGATGGTCACACCAGACAGGCAAAATCGCCCTCAGAGCTGGTCAATTTTCTGGTAAATTTGGGACAAGTTCTAGATGTTATTAAGCTGGGGCTGGGGTAGGGGCTGGTGGGTTGGACTCATGGCTCCAGTGCAGTTACATCAGACTTATAGGGTGTACTACTGACCTAGGTTTAGATCGCAGGTACCAGCCCCTAAGCTCTTGGGCACTCAGCCTCTTTTTTCAATAAAGGTATAGCAGAGGTTCAATTTCAAATTGTGTATTTTGTTGCTCTGTAGTGATCACTTACTGCATAAGGGCTTTGGTCTTCATGGAAGGGTCATCTGGATTATAGTTTTCAAAGCCTTTGACTTCTTTCTCAATTTCCATAATGTTCTCTTCCAATTTGCTTCGAAGAGCTGGTAAGGTTTCCCTGATATGATTGGTCAATTGCTGGAGAATGAATCATCACTGAACATTACAAATCTAAGCCAAATTAAAGATCACCTGCTAGAGAGAATAAGTCATACTTGGTTATGTAAAAATGCAGTGCAATTGAGACAAGACTTACCTGGTTAAGAACCTTTTGTAAATAAGAAGTTCCCATTTTGTCTGCTAAGTGCCTGGAATGATTGTCATTGAACATCAAGAATAATTTATTGAGATAACAAAATTGACCTACAGGAAATTATCAGACACACTTGCTAGAAAAGACATTTAAAACCAAACTGTAACAGTCCATGGAAAATGGCAGTACCTCTCCCAAATTCCCAAATTTCAGAAAGCAAAAATTAAACACTGGAAGCATGGATGTGTTTGATGAATTGAAAAAATAACAAATCCTGAGATTAGGCACTCGGATCTACAGAAATCTTTAGAAATCATTGGAAGTCTTCCAAAATGATGGTTGGGTTGTTTTTTAAAAATAAATTCTGACACTCCCGGGATAAAAAAAAACACCCACCTGGCCCCTTTGCCTAATTGGAAAACATTTATTACCAGTTCTTATCATTATGCCATCATGCTGAAAGAGCTGATGATTGAAAGACATGCTCATCAAATTGATATACATACATGTTATTATACATGTATCTTCCAATAAGGGAGATTGCTAACATTTGAGCCTAAAATCTCCATGACAATGACGTACCCAATTACTAGACAGTGCTATAGTAGTTACACCTGGCTGGCATCTCTGGTTGGTGTTTCTTGGTTGTAACTTTCACATGGAAGTATTCTATGCAACCACACATGTTGTTTGAATGCACTGTAAATATACTCACCTATAGCCAGGATGGCTAAGGAAGAATTTACGTTCAGAAGCCAGGGCTGACTTGATATCCTTTCTACCATCAATGTCAGCTTGGCTTCTATTCACCACACCAACGTAACCTTCAGTACAAAGAGAATGCAACATTTATAACAAGTCTACAAACTAATTTGTCAAAGTAACATTTAAATTATTTTAAAGTGGAAGATATGTTAAATGTACCATGATCATAAAACGACTACAGTGTACTAACTAAAGAAACATTTTTTTTCAACACAGATGCATTTTTTAGATGAACACATTCTCGTGGGACAACTCAGAACATTCATCAAAACCTGCAATAAAGTTTAGGCCAATTAACTCAGCAATAATCTTTTATCTCTTATTTTCTTTCTGGGTTCTGTCAGTCCATAAGAAATGCTGAGCAATCAAAATTATTGATATTTGGAAATTTTGAACAGAGCATGTTGGGTGTCTCTTTCTTATATTAATGTATTTCATGCTGTTCATAAAAAACCCTGGATAATGAGTGTGCATCAGAAGAAAGGTAAAAAAATTCAGGTGTAATAAGGTTTTACAAATGTACCACTAGATCTACATGTAGTTACCATTATGATGCCTAAAACAATAATAAGAACAGTACAATTCCCAGTTAAGGAATACAGAACATGCAACCTAGGATGTCACAAATTTGAATAGCATGAGGCTTCACTGTCTGTTGGAGTGCATGGTGTGTGTAGGAGGGTTAATTTTGCCATTGACTGCAGGAGTACATGTAGCTGGCCATGGTCATAAAGTACATGTAGATGGTGATTTTTGCCAGCCACTGCCTTCTTTTGACAACCCTAGGAAGCATTGATCACTGTCACCCTTACTGCACCTCTTCTCAAGGGAAGGACTCTGTTCTCTAGGATTTCTCTGGCATCTGTTCCTTCATCCATAAGATCTAATTTGGTTATCACTCCAATTGTTCGCACTCCTAGATTAAAAAAGTAATAAGAATTATCATACTGGGAATCATGCCCCACCCATGTCAGGGCAAGAAAAAGCCCGGGTCCAATTGCCCCGGATGAGTAGCATTTGCTCTTGGGTAGATCCACGGCCTAATATGCAAATTAAAGTAGAAATTCAACATACAGATTAATTGAGATGCAAGCATACCATGTTCTCATTTGTCCTGGATTGTTACCGCAATGTCAGCTACAATTAGCAGGTAATATTTAAATTTAGGAAAGAGGAAGTGAAACTTTTTGTCTTGCCATACATATTCATGTATTGAGGGCAATGAGTGCCTTAAGGTGACTCAAAAAAATTTCCAGCTTTTCCCAAGCCTTGGGACTTTGATGAGACATTGCAACCACTCTTTTTCAGTTGATGACACAATTATGGTATCAAAAGACTACCCAATCATTTTGTGACAAAATAGGTTACCATAGAAACACTATGACTTGCTAAAACACCCTTAATTATAGCTTTAAAGGCTTATACATGTAATTCAAAAACAGCACTTTCATTTTTTTTTTTCATTTACATGTATTCATCAAATTTTGATTAGCAGGATAAGATGCAATGTTTGGCAAAGTTAAAAAATTCAGTATATAAGGTTCAGAGACACCTTAAAATTTCAAAACTTTAAGGTGGTTCTGAACTCTACACATAGTCGATATTTTTAAAAATTTGCCAAAAGTAATCCAGTACTCTAGCTTACCCTCAGGATCAACCTCTTTAGCAATCTTCAGTGCATCAGAGTTGGCCAGATCTGAGTTTGCAGGTGACACTGCCAGCACTAAACAGTTTGGTTTGGTAATAAACTGTAACAACATGCTCCTTATCAGGATTTCAATATCAGGAGGTTGGTCACCAACAGGAACTTTTGTCATGCCAGGAAGATCTACCAGTGTCAAATTCAGAACTGGAAAAAAATGTAGATGTAGTAGGAGTACACACTGTATAACATACTGTGCACCAGTACATGTACATTGTATGTGTACATGTACATGCAAAGCAGCTGGTACAGGGATGTGAGCTTTACTATGCTGCGATCAAATGTCTGGGTTCAACACCTGGCCTGGGTCATTGTCCTGTGTTTCTACATTTAAGTAACACATATAATTACTCTCACAGTGACTCTCTCCACCCATATGTATTGAGAAGGGACTCGCAAAAATGAATGATCTGATGGATTGATATCACATATCACATAGGAGAATTTAGAAATACTCCTAGTCATCTATAGTTGTACATGTAACTTGATACTACTGAAACCAAGATGAGCTCATCATACAAGACAAAGTTATACTGTCTAAATCAGTCCTTCTAGTGCCTACACTCACCATGAGGAGAGAATACACGCAGGTTAATTGGTATAGCTGAGATTCCTTTGTTGCTGCCAGTTTCTCTGTCAGTCTCTGCAACAATCTCTTGCCTCACTTCTTCAAAATCAACAAATTTCTTTCCCTTGCAATGTAGAAACTCTGCCCACTCTAGAAAAGTTTCCAATACACATTTATCAGTACCTGACTATATCAGTGGCACAAAGGAAGAGGTTTGAGCCACACTACCCCATTGGGCCAATCCCGCAGTAAACTTTCAATTCCCCTGTTAGAAAATGTAAAATACGTCATTATTTTCCCCTTTGAAATAAGTCTAGAGTAAATAAATAAATGACAAAAAATAATAATGTCTGATTAGAATTGTTGTTCCAATATGTACTGGTATTTTACAACATTACAACAACATGTATAAGATTAGCAATGATAAAAAAAAATTATTCTCAAAACATTTATTGTTTACAAGCAGCATTTGTTTGCTAAAAGCTATATAAATATTCTTCTACTGTTACCAAAAAGAACAACCTACATTGTACATTGTATCTCATGATCTGTTCTCCTAGAGGTTAATGTTCCAAGACTCAGTGATGGAGAAAAAACTGTGAAGATCTTTTGACAGAAGCAGAATGTTTGTTTCCCAAGTGGGTGACAGTGAACCAGGACCCCATTTCCTTGCATTGCATTACATGTATATTGCGTCAATGACTAACCAATGTGACCAATGAGTAAGCAATATGCTAATCGATTTAATCAATGACTAATCAATGCAATCAATTGCTGGAGGAACACCTTATTTGAAAATAACAGCTCTTTGTGGAGACATTGAAAATGGCTCTTTTCAGAGCCATCAAACAAACTGTAAAGCATATTGTACTGTTCTTATGTAACAGCCTTCTGTACCACTTAGGCATGAAGAGGATTGTGTACACTGTATAAAAAGAATGTTCTTTTTTCACATTGATTTCGTTGTCATTGTCTCATTGATAGGACACTGGGAAAGAAAATATCCTTATCATGGATTTCCACTACACACATTTCAACAATATACATGTATGTCACTTGCTTTTTGAAAACAGGATACCCCAGTTCCCTCAGTTCATTAGAGGTTAAGTCCTTTGGGCAAGGCAAATTAATGTCAGAGAAAGCTGCTTAAAAGCCTTGAAACATCACTAAACAAAAAGAGAGGTTTCTGTTGTAAGACTGAAAAGTCACAGTCTACTAACTACAGTGACATCTTTGGTGCACCAACAATACTTCAGATAACCAGTTGACATTCAAGATATAGAAAACATGTACTATGTTTCTATTAAGTTAGGGAAACACGGATGGAAGTTTGGGAGAACAAGAAATTCTGTACAAGCCGACAGACGACTGTTTCCACGGCTTTTTCAAGTTCTCACAAACTTTCACAAGTGTTTCTATAACTTGATAGAAGCACAGAGAACATGTTTTCTATTTGTTTCAGAAAATGCCACAACAGAAAAAAGAAAAAGAACTTGTTTACTTTGATTATCAAAATGCAAATTCTCTTTGCTTGTCCCATCATTGCATCAACAGCTTGTTTTAGTTCTATGTTTCTACTTAAAAAATAGATTCCATATTGCCTGCATCTGTTCAGTAATAGATCACAGATGACATCAAAATGTAGTAAGAACAAAAAAGTGGCACATGAGGCAATAGCCTCAAGCTTCTCGTGGAATGCAAACTTACAGCAAAAGCAGAATTGAACTGCCAAATCTGCAAATGTTAAAAAAAATGCTGGAAAAATCAACTCAGTTTTTGTCATCAGAGCAGCCTTGTGGGCGAAGAGCTTGAATGTTTCCTTGAATATTGCTGGAGGTGAAAGAATACGCTTGGAAAACATGTGGTTGCGGTCAACACTAGACGCCATTTGATTCGAGGTTTGAACGAAAGGAGGGTTACCAACGGTGGAAATTTGTATCCTCTGTAGTTAGTGATTCTCAAATTAGTTTGACATGGTATTGGAGACACCTTATGGCTGCAATACAGTTAGCCGCAAGCTCTACTGAGCTATACTTTTCTCACTGTTGTGCCCTGAAATGGACTGGAACATTCGCGTCGGAAAGTAAGGTTACATGTTTATTTTAACTGAATTTAAGAAGTGATGATTTTATGTTTCATTCCTGACATCAATCTGTGTAAACATAGGTGAGAACCAATCAAAATGCGAGAATAACTTGGTTTATTGTATAACAAATTATAGAAGCATAGTTTTTGTTGTTGTCCGAATAATTAGCATTTGCCCGAAAAAATTCATGA
>OMLO01003948.1_pt1 | contig 12308 bp, 6 predicted proteins | sample 1674811 | NCBI WGS metagenome assembly OMLO01 (sample SAMN06265003, study PRJEB25207) | coral metagenome | isolation source: Coral host | place: Mexico:La Bocana,Puerto Morelos, Mexico | collected 2008-11-13
AACATATTCCATACAAATTGGTATATACAAGGTAAAAGTAAGTAAAAGAAATAAACTAATTAAAACCTATTTCAACATAGTCTCCTTCGCAGCCGTTTTCTGGGATGTCACGCAACGCTCTCCCCAAAGAAACGGCTGCTCACATCCGAACATTCCTTTCCCAAAATTAGCCAATCACAGCTTCGGTTCCACTTTTGAGAACACTTTCGCGCCAGCTTAGCCGTTGGAGATTTGTCCAATCAGATATCTTTTTTTATCTTTATATTATATGGTGGGAAGTCACAACAAGGCGACAATGGCTTTCCTTGGGGTTTACCAAAACGCTGTGGCTAAATGCCCGGCAACCGGGCACGCTCTTAAATAGACTAAATGCCCGGCAGTCGAAAAAAGCTCACCGAATTTTCACCAAATGGCTCTAAATGATTTTTTAGCAATGTCAAGCGTTCCTAAAAAATATTTTGGTTTTTTAGTTGACGAAATATCCGAGCGTGGGCATACTATAAAATGGCGCAAACCGAATAGTAAATATTCACTTTACGATTTCCGACTGAAAGCCTCATTTAAACCTATTGAAAGTATTTGATGTTTCGTTAGAAATGTCAGGCGATCCTAAAAATTATTTCGGTTTTACATAAGACGAATTTACTGAGTTCGTGTATAGCATCATATCGCTCAATATCTGTGTTACCAGACGGTCTCAAATATGCACAGGCTCAGATATTTCGTCAACTAAAAAAACCAAAATAATTTTTAAGAAAATCCTGTGTTGTTTAAACGTGCCGAAATACTCGATATCTTGGACCAGCGTTTTGCATCGGTGAAAGGACATTACCAAGCGGATTTACCCCAGCAGCCGACTGCCAAAAGAAGAAGCAGGAGGGGTAGAGATGTTGTTGCTAAAAGGAAATGTTCTCGATGCCTTCGCTCAATTTATTGATAGCAGTGATAGCGATCTCTGTACGTCGCTTATTTCTTCGTCATTCCCATCTGAAGGACAAGCCCTTGGCCTAGCTTGAAAGGCGTCAGAGTATGATGTATGATACAGTATGATGTCTTACAAATAAACAAGTTATTATTCGTATCGTAAACGTAGCAGTCGGCGTCTATGTTGTTAAGCGCAGATTTTATAATTTAAATTATGGCTACTCTTCTAGAAAATAAAGATGTTTTTCATCAGCAGAAGGCAGCGATGAACACATAAAGCTTGAGACTTTCATTTACAATCCGGGTTTACAATTTTTTTCGTCGTTTCATATATATCATAAGAAACTAGAATGAACAAAATGTATATTGAGCAAAGTGGCATCTTTACCCGCAACTAGCTATCATGCAGTTAATTCTAAATATGTATACTCAGCAACAAAACAAGGGATGTCATGTATTAACACTGTTGCAACAAACAATTGACTTTGATTCACTCTTGCGACTTTGGCTAAAAAGCGTCCAGGTTTTGTTTTTGGGGCCAATGACGCTATTTCCAAAACCCATCGATTTAGACAAACATCATGAAAGACAGGATGGAGGGTTGTACACCGATCCTCTAGATCCGCATGGGTCATAACCTCCCCCACACGATATATTTCTTCGCAGCAAATGCATTCTTCTGCTTTAGATACGGCTTCTATCGAACAGTGCAAATATTTACTGCTAGAGGTTTTAGTAAAATAATTACTGAATTGGCAAACCCGCACACTGCAGCACTATTTACTCAACCGTTTTGTAACCTACGAGGTGGCCTAAACTAAAAGCCTGGTAGTTACTAGAGGTCACCTCGCAAACCAATATAATTAATATATTAGGCAAAAAGGCAAATAAACAGAATCTTGAATCTTGAATCTTACACCTATAATGGCAAAAAGTATTGACTGAAATGCCACGTTTCACTGCTTACAAAACAAGTTTGGACTAACAGCTTAGTAATAGCTATTTAAGTAATACATACCATGTATTGGTCTCGACCTCGACAGCAAAGCGGCGCTGATACACACCATCTTCTTCTTCGCGCGCAAAATTTTCTTCGTAATCTGTGGACTCTTTTTGGGTCGTTACCGGCTCTGAATTCTTATCGTAGGGCATAAATCCCCCTTCGATTATTTCAGTTACGTCCTCGTGCAGAGAACAACTCAATTCCGATTCATTATCAGAAGGAAGATAAGGAGAAACTCGAGCAAAAAGACATGCTTCTCTTCCTCTGTTTTCCTTCTTCGCGTTTATTTCAGTTGCTATATCACGTGTTGTGACTATGACGTCCCAGAGAAACCCGCGCGGGCGCCTCAGGTTTGTTATTCGGGCAATGGCGGAGGTGATATTACGGTTTTCTGATGCTTTTTCAGGGAATTGCGTCTCTAGGTTGTCAAAAATTTCACCGATTCAGGAAATTTAGGGTCCAAATAAGAAATTAACGAAAGAAAAACCGGAAAAGAAAATATTAAATTTTCGTCTCAGTAGCAATTTAAGCAACTGGAAACATCACTACTCCCCTTAGGTAAGTTTCCGTTTTGTTTACCTCAAAGAATATATATTTCTTGGTGTCTAATCCACGATCAGAACCACAGCTTAGTTTCGCGTTTCGCTGCAGGGAGTGACTAGAAGTACAGGTATCTACCCTGGATGGGAAGCTAGTCCCCCAGTTCCTTCCCTAAGCATTTTCCTTGGTTTTCCAAAGAGTTGGCACTATTGATGCATTCTCCTGGTTGCGCGGAGAGATTCCGAGGGGAGAGAAAAGTATCTTGATCAAAGAGAAAGAATAAAATAACCTGTTTTGTTTGTTTAATGGTTCAGTGGGGAGCAGCATAAAAAACTAGGGTGGTACAGTGTGGGAAACCGATAGAACACGGTCTGTCGCTCCCTTCCGCTTTTTTCTCCATGCCTCCAGTCTGAAGTCATTAATTAATTATCACAGTTAACGGGGGAAATAACGAAAAAAACATCTGAATGAAAGCCAGCCAACCTTACTTTTCCACAGACATTTGATGTGAAATAAACACCGTACGCCTGATGGACTAATTCACTGATCACGCCAGTAATACGCTCACCGATACGGTTGTATCTATTTTTCTTACCTTGGTTAAGTATCATTGTTGCCAGTTGAGAATGACCATTGAGAATAGCGGTGTGGAGTGGAGTCGTGTTATCTGCCGTAACTGCCTTGATGTCCGCTCCTTTGTCCAGCAGAAGCTGGCAGACTCTGCTTTGTCCTTCACTACAAGCCATGTGAAACGCAGTTTTTCCAGAACTATCCCTATCATCAACTTTGACTTTCGGGTGCTCTAAAAGAACTTTAACGATCTCGTCGTTCCCTCTGCGCGCTGCAAAGTGCAATGGAGTGCTTCCCTTTTTATCTTTGATTGAAGGGTCGGCAGCCCCTTGCAAAAGAGCGTCGAAGGTCAAGAGACCATTGAACCTGCAAAACACGAAGGAAGGGTTTACATGTCAAGTACATAAACACAAGCGCTACCAAAATGGTATTGGCAAATTATTTGGAATAGATGGGAGTTTAGAAATAAAAATGTTCTCATGGCCAGCCCAGGATCTACACCGACGACCCTCGCATAACCGCATCTGAAATCTTACAACTTCACCAACTTGAAACTGATGGATCGATTTCCGAACAAACAGCAGACAAGACATAAATTTCCGTAGAAACACGCAGTTCTAAACTTACAATCCATGTTTCGGATGTCCACCATCTATCTTCAGTTTTCAATTCAAACGAACCGGTAGTGGGTATGGTATAAAAGATTACATAATAATGTAATAATGCGAATACTAAATAACACCCTGAATATGGAGCGCTACAGAAAGTACAATAGATAGATAGATAGATAAACTTTATTAATGTGTCAAGGCCACATAGCCTGGGAAAATCCTATACTAATTTGGGGACACAGTTAACAGATATTAAAAGATATGTATAAAAATAATTCGAAATACTTAGAGCTATATAAATTATTTACTTTAAGCTATATAAAATGGTCATGATAAGCAGGTATTAGAAATATGTATAAAGAAAATTAAAAAATACTTAAAGCTGTATCAAATAATTGTAGAAAACAATGGGTATGATGGCACGGAACATTAAAATGAAAGTGTTAAATTAGCATGATTAACTTGTTTGTTTAATGAGGGGTTTCCCAACCGATGTGTATAGTCTCCTTGATTTTGAGTCGAAAAAAAGGTGGAGGCGGTGTCAAGTCAAGAATTCAAAAGCAATCTTCTGAGCACAAAGTTTTGCATGTTTGTGACTCATTAATATGCTGAAAGATGTGCGTGTTCCTATCGGATGTTAAATGTTCGCGAACAGGTATATCAAGATGTCGGTTTGTTTTGCCGAAATGACAGTCGCTACAGCATGAGCAAGAAAATTTGTCAACACATTAGGGGTAATATGAACGGAAAGAACATTTAAGGTGGCCGAACACAGTTTTCAAGAGCCTATGCCTAATTCACCGTTACCTTTAAGCTATTTATGCTTTGGCGCCCATTTTTTGCAAGATTAACCACAGAAGAGTTCATTTTCGCATTTTGGCTAGGGTGTGTGCTGTTACCATGGCAATGGGGCTAGTTAAAAACAAGGATTGAAAAATGGTTTTTGTTTATTTAAAAAAAATTCAGTCGTTAGATTTTTATTCATAATTTGCCCACTACGAATTGACCCTAAATCCCTTCTGTCAACACTATTTTAATAAAATTTTGATAGGCGATTTTCGTAATTCACCATAAATTGTTTTCACTGCATGTTCTGTATTGTTAAAAATTTCTGCAAAAGCAATCGGTCTCAATTTTTCGAGCAACTGCGCATGCGCTGCATTTAACTGGGTTTTTTCGGTAACAAAGAAAAAGCTGAGAATTGCCGGGTTCTTTGCGTCGTTACGTTTTCTAACATATCTTTGCAATAACAGACTAAAGCCATCAATACACTGCGTTCAATAATAGAGAAAAATAGCGCAGATAGTGCAGTTGTTTGAGTAAAAAAAGGATCGCTCTATTAACAGCATGTTTATTTTGCAATCCTTTTGCGCGCGCTGAATTGCATCAGCGAAAGCGCGCCCGAAAACTGTGTTCGGCCACCTTAACCGGACAGGACATTTAAAATCAGTAACACCTGGATTGGCTTCGAAGACAACATTAAGGATCTTACCAACATCCTGGGACAGAATCCAGTCTTACCTAATGAATAGCATTCGACTCGCTGGGGGTTTACATTAAAACAATCTGTGAAGTTTGCCTCATATTTGATAGAAATTGAATGATTATAGTTATTTTCCTCAGAAGTGGTGTGTACATAACACATTCAGTTTTGTTTTGGTTTTTTTTTATTGAAGTGCTCCAAATAAATAGTGCGAAGCTTCATGATTATTTTTAAAGTTAATGCCACCAATAAACGAGTTCTTTAAAATTAATTTTGTGATAAAAATTAACGCAAGTTCGGTAAAAAAAATACATTAATGAATATATAGTTAAAAACACTTAAGAATGTAGACGACGAAGTTACTTAATGCGCATGGCTAAGCAGAGTTTTTAAAATATATTTATATATATGAAATTATAATTATAAGTTAAGAAAAAGTGAGGAGACTTTAAAAGCATTTAAACCAAAAACCTAAACAAATACTTTGACACGGCAAGTCACAGACAGTCAAGAAAGTCAAGCTTGTTTAAGCACTCCTTCTCTAAGAATTCTTATGTTCTCTGCGTTGTTCTGTATCTGGACACTTTCCTTGTTGTTCTTGTAGGTGACGCCCAATTACTGACCCTTTTATGTTCTTTGATATACGGTGCAAGTACCGGCACGAACAGCCGACATATCACACAAATCACACTTAACTAACACTTTATTGTTGGCTCACTAGCTACTGGAGGTTTCTTTCGCCTTGACTTCATCTTTGATCTTACAGCTGGTATAAACAGGACGGATCATGGGATTCACCTCCTCTCAGATCACCAAGTTGTCTTCGAAGAGAGAGCTGATTTCTGCTCCTTGCGAATGGCAAACAATTTTAATAGGAACTTCCTGCTGGTCAGAGGACTTGTGCTGAATACACTTGTTCTCTGCTACAACGTCTGTCTCGATAAATTGTGGGATAGCGGTTTCTATGAGCGATTTTGCATACTGCAAACGGCAAAGGTAAAAGGTTAAGTCTACGTACGAGCCAAGTGGTTCATCGGGCCGGAGCTTACCCCGGTTTCCGTAGCATGAAGCGACTAGGAGTATTTCTACTCCCCCCAGGATGGAGTGCTAGTCAATCACAGCAATATATTCGCCGGCACCCATTTACACATCTGGGTGGAGAGAGGGGCCAAGAGAGTAAAGTGACTTGCCCAAGAGAACCACAAGGTTCCCGGCTAGGGCTTGAACACCGAGCGCTAGCTCTGGAGTCGAGCGCACTAACCACGAGGCCTTCGGGCCACCCACGGGCAAAGGTCTCCTTAAAAGGTTTGCATTATTGATGGAAAAGCTGCCAATTCGAACTAGAAAGCTTGAATGTACAATTTAGCATCGTTTTGAGCAGTGAATGTTTGTATTTCACATCAACATGACTTTGGAAGTGCAGTAGTAGACTTGGCAGTATCTGTCGGCTTCTTGTATACCTTTGTGTCCAGTTGGGATCCATTTTTCATAGTTTCCATTCTTAAAAAAAATTGTTGCTGTCTTCCCCTCCTATTATAAGTGAAACTGACGGATGGGTGGATTTCGTTCGATGTTGACAGGAAATTAGAGGCACCTGTAGCGTCGGGCATTTTGCCGAGAGTGCCAGCAACGTCAGTAACGCTTGCAATGCAGGCATCTTGCTTGCAATTTACAATGAAAATGACTGTTCTTCGCGATAGATCCTGCACATGAACGTGTCGGCCATTAGAGGCCCAAGTGGAGACCCCATGGTCACCCCGTCCACTTGTTGGTATAAATTGCCCTGGTATTGAAACAGCTGATTCTTGGTGGCATTGCTAACAACTCGATAAGATCTGGGTTTGTAATGTTGAGGTTTTCCTTCGCAGCTAACAGAAACATAAAGACAAAGTTGCTTTGACTTCTTCTAATCTTTATCTCGAGAATTCTGGGCTTCATTTTAGGAGGAACAACATATTTGCTGTATATGACACAACTATTTTCCGACCTTGCGACAGCGATCGAAGAGCGACTTGCCGAACGCGGGCGACCCTAGCTTTTTTTGGCACCAAATTAAAACCTTGAAGGCACCAAAATGAAGACATAGTTATCATCGATGTTATGTACACAACTTAAGCAGCCGTAAAATTAAAGCCTGGAAAAAACATTCAGGGATGAACGGGATTCGAACCCATGACCTTTGCCATACCGGTGCAGAGTTCTACCTGAACTAAGCTATCAAGCCAACTGGAAGCTGATCAGATTGTTAGTTGGTAATATACCCGTAGATGTTGTAGAATGCAAATGAATATATGAATATGATATCTGCGGAGAAAAATGCAGACATAGTTGATCATTAGTTCGTATAGTGTGATCGTCCGGGTGAAGGTAGTTTTGAGAAGATGTGGCCGAACTGTTGTTGGTGACTGACGTTTCAATAACCTGAGCGAAAGCCATCTTCACAGTCACGTGAATAGTGTTTGTCAGGCGATGATGTTATATGTCTGGTCCGTTGCAACTGATTGATCAGTTTAGCCATGATGGTATTGGCTGAAAGACTCGTGTAAAGTTTGTCATCAGTCACAGGTCGGTTTCGATCCGTCTATTGTAGTCGGTTGGACGTCCGTGTATTGTTAGTTACTGATATTCCTGGGTTCAAACCATTTACAATGCTACGTTCACTTGGACGACAGAGCGAACGGCTTGCGAACAAAATCAGTTTCAACGGACCGGACATATAACATCATCGCCTGACAAACACTATTCACTTGACTCTGATGATGACTTCCGCCCAGGTCGTCGAAACGTCCGTCGCCACAGTTCTTCTCAGAACTACCTTCACCCGGACGATCACATGCACGATACGACTGACTACTGATACTCCTGGGTTCAAACCATTTACAGTAGTTGATCATCGCAGATATGTACACAGGGGCTTTTCCCTGGCTTGGGGCGGGGTAGGCCAAGGAAAAGGCCTTGGGAACGAGGGTAATATATATAAAGAGTGACGTTTCGGCGGCTCCCTGTCATTCTCAAATTCAAATCAAACACACTATGTAGCTCATTATAAAATGATGCACGTGTGAAACTCTCAGTACGTATGATTAAGAGATAAAAATAAACAGTGAACTAAATAACAAGGGTGGTTTGCTTGTACTGTGAAAACAGTTCAAGCGCACCACACTTCTTATTTTATTAATCTCTTAATCATAAATCTTACTTGTAAAATGTTGATATTTCAGAATATTTAGAAATTGCACTCCTCATATAATTTACCTTTATAGAGCACTCAAATTCTCAGTGGTTCCTCGCGTGACCTATTCTTGGCTTGCACGTGACGTCATCATTTTCTTAAATCCAAAATTAAAGAGCTCCCAATGTTTTTATCCTCATGAGAGGGGGTAAATTGATATCTTAACCTGGAAACCAGCGCATTTTTAATTTCAGAGTTATGGCGGTGCTTGACATAAAGCTACGAGCACGTTTGTCAAAAAAAAAAATATTCTTATCTCGTGATATTTAGCCATTTTAGAGGTTAGAGTTTTAGGAAAAGTGCTTATATGCAAATGCTTGTTTCTTCATTGCCGATAATCAGTCGTCTAGATAGCCAAAGGGAATATCTGTATACCCGAAATTTAGAGTTCAAGTGTATTGTGTGACATAATGTCACAATTATGAGGTCACGGGATAGAGCCCATGCAATGAATTATCGTACCACCCTCTAACGTTCACATGCTCTTCACCAAAGATTAAGTTAATTCAGCTGCCCTTTCTTTTCCCCACCTCCTCCCCGTGGCCTTGCCGCTTGTCTTAGTCTTACGTTTTGGTGGCCCTCGCCTTTACTGGGCAAAATCATTATTTGTAAATTTAAGATAATATAAGTCCTTTTCACAGATTTTGTAACGAGGTGGCTATGGGCCTTTGCTCATAGCCATACATTATTTCAATTTATATAAATAATTAGACCAACTCAGTGTTTGTTTGTTTATCCAGTGTTTATCTCATTACCCAGCAAAAAGAGCGCGGAAAATGCAGCACTCAGTGTTGTTATGTATTTCATGGGGTGAAAGATGATTACATAAAGATGATTACACTATTTTGCGGCCACCGTGTTGGTGTGCCACAAAGGTACATGGCTCTATAAATTTATGCAAAATATTTCGACGAATATCTGAAGTTAAGAAAAACGCACACACTTCAAACTTGGGAGAAGTGACTTCTTTATTAATCTCTCATAACATCGATATCACAATTTCATGACGACTTTTTCTCTACCGAATGGTTTTTATTGCGTGACAGTGGAACCACGTCACCTGGAAGATTCTATTTACATGTAAATTTTAATCTATGTAAGACACTAACAATAATGGCTTCTATAATTTCGAAATGCCTCCCACAATCTAGATTTTGAAGTTTTAGATAAAAATATAAGAGATCAAGAAATCAAGAGATCAAAAGTCCAAGTAAAGATAAGAGATCATGTACGCTGTGTCTAAATGACCGGCAGCCGGTCAAGGTTTTAAATTCACTAAATGACTAGTCTGTTGCTTTTCTCAAATTTTAGGGAATCGAAGGGACCCATTCAATCCAAACTATCATATGTCGATTAACAACCGCCAAGTGATCCAGAAGAGCTGTATAGATCGCAGGTCTGACGCGTAGTTCATGCTCCGCTAAGAGAGCGAGACCCTGGTATGTGACATTTGATCTATACAGCTCTTCTGGATCGCTTGGCAATTGTTAATCGACATATGATAGTTTGAATTGGGATGGGCCCCTTCCATTCCTTAAAATATAGAAAAATATCAGACTGCCGGTCATTTAGTGATTTTAAAACCTTGACCGGCTGCCGGTCACAACTCCGACAATAACGCATGCCATTTTACTTGATTCGGGCATATCGTGAACGAAATCAAAAGGAAACTCTACCTTTGTGTGGGTTTGTCCTTGTTATTACAAACGAATCACGTTGTATTCACTGAAAAAAAATTTACTTACCTGGCAGCTAGGTGAAGGGATGTCCACCGGTGTTCACTTGTGCCAATGTTAACATCCGCTCCATGTTCTATCAGAGAGTTCACGATTCTGTGTAAGTTGTATCGAGCTGCGACATGAATTAGTGCAAAGCCATGTCTGTCGTTCTTACTAATTTCGTGCGTTGTCATGTTGCTGAGTTCTTCTTTGACGAATTCCAAATTTTCCTCACGGATTGCTTCCAACAGCTTCAGAGTATGAGCCGACACAGGTGTTGTAATTTCGCTTGTTTCCTGAGAATAGACAAATGAGGGAGGAGGTTTTGTGTCGGGTTCGCGTTCATCAGCTTCTTTCGGGTTCTTCTTGAACCTGAGGGGATTCCAACTAGAATTGCCTCCTTTTGGCTTCGGCTGCGTTCTCTTTTCGTCCGACATTTTGCTCTCCTGCTACATTTTTTTTGTGCGTGACGGCAACAGTACTAGAACAAGTGAAGCCAACCTACGTGGACATTAGTATGCATTTGCATAGTTTAACCTAGGTGTCATATGATCGACCAATGCCAGTCATTGGTGGAAATCTAATAGTTGCTCTTTGTATTCGTGTTACAGCTGTTTGATTATGTGTGAGATTATAAAAAGACAAGATCAAGATCCATAAGAGTGAGCCTGAACCAAGTAATAGCAAATTACGAAAATATTGTCTGCTGTCTTAACCAGAGGAAATACTCCAATCAGTTGCACTGACTTTGTTTACAATGAGCGAGCACACGATTGCAAATATCTTCCCCCAATTAGCTTTTACGCTGTGACGAGCGGCTAAAATTTTTGCGCGGCACATCGGAGAAATTTTTAGTTAAAAGACAAATTCCTAAAATATTTTTGCCAGGGGGCCGAAGGTTGAAGGCCGAATGGGCTATTGACTCGAAGGCCATGAGGTTGAGAGGTCTAATTGTTTTAGTGAAAACCCATCTCGACAAGCCTGTTTCGTGATGAATGAAAGTGTAGTTTTTTTCTATTTTCAATATGTTTTGGTTAATTGGATTTACAAGTCACGAGTTGTGTTATTTGAACAAAGGCTATCTTTAAAACGGGAACGGGGAATCGGGGAATCGAACCCTTCGAAAAGTTTGAACACTGTATAAGACTTGCGAAAAGGTGGCCTTTCACGGTTTGAGGAAACAAAATATGTCAATTGTTTTCCTAAAGTTCTTTCTTTCATTTGTAAATAGGAGTCAGTAAACCGATAGACTTATTGTTATAGCAATCAGTCTTACGTATATTGCTTTACATGTAGTAGTGCCCAGTGGCTAACCCTTTTAGGGTAATTTTAGGCAATGTCTTTTTAAGACCGCATGCAATGCAATGCGTAGCCAATCACATTGCATAGATGTCATTTGGTCAAGCACTTACAAAATAGACGCTTTTTGTTTGCATGGTGCTAGTTATTTAGTTGAATTACATTTCGTGTTCTGTTCGGTTATCAGCAAAGTTCTTGTTCGTTAATTATAATAATTTGTAAATTTCAGTGATGTATAAAAAAAGCTGAAAACACGAGTTTTCTTCTTGAGGACAATTTAATGCGGACTTGTTTTAATGAAGCATATGTTATTTATTTGTTTCTGGGGACGCCTGAAACTTCCCAGTGCCGAGGTGCGAGGAGAGGAAGCTGTATTCGCAGGCTAACGTTTTCTCAAAGATGCCCCATTTTAAAGATTCCCGATTTTAAAGATTCCCGCTTTTAAAGATTCCCCATTTTGAAGATTCCCCGTTTTAAAGATTCCCCATTTTAAAGATTCCCGCTTTTAAAGATTCCCCATTTTAAAGATTCTCCGTTTCCCATTCCCCATTCCCCATTCCTTCCCATTCCTTCCCATTCCCCGATTCCCCGTTCCCCGATTCCCCGTTCCCCGATTCCCCGTTCCCCGTTTTAAAGTTAAGATAGCCCTTGAACAAATAAGTGTTTTGCGACATCAGGTATAGGGGGATCCTTGCTGATGTCATTGTTTACATTTTTGCACATTTGCATAGCGCTTTACCTACAGAAGGAAAAGTGTTAGATATAAATTGACTCCAGGCAGTGAAATTTAATACACGGTGGAAGTTTTAGCTCTTTGTGTATAATATTCAGGGAGAAATTGTCTTTCAAAGACTGCAAAATCTCTGGGTGGCAAAAGCGCTAATGAGCTCATACATTCTTTGTAAAATCTTGAGTTTTTTAACCCGTG
>OMLO01003949.1_pt1 | contig 12307 bp, 6 predicted proteins | sample 1674811 | NCBI WGS metagenome assembly OMLO01 (sample SAMN06265003, study PRJEB25207) | coral metagenome | isolation source: Coral host | place: Mexico:La Bocana,Puerto Morelos, Mexico | collected 2008-11-13
CTGCCTTTTGCATATCCAGTAGGATCTTATCTGCCCTGACACCTACGAGTTCTTTAATACTATGTAATGTCTCTCTTGATACGCCCCCAAGCACATCAATGATGATGTTGTGCTGTGCAATCTTATAGTGTGGGTACAGCTGACGCATCTCCCATCTGAGCGTACTTCGAGGTTTTCTCTTCTTCTTTCTGTTTCCTGTTTGCCATCCACGCGCAGCTCATCTCTAGTAGTAGCACCTTCTTCTACTGCTTATTCACAACTCTTGCATGGATCCGGTTTGCTCTTACTTCCGTCTTCTCTGCATACACTGGTACATCCCTGAAGGCGCTGGCTCGATCATTCTTGTACTCTGGCTTTGGTGTTTCAGGCGAGCACCAAGATCACGCACTTTCTATTAAACCCACATCACAGAGCAGGTCGAAGAATAGAACTTTGAGGGCTGCGTCGTGCCTGGCCTTGTACTTGCTCTGCGCTAGTGCGCAACATCCACTCACAACATGAGGGACGTTCTCCGCACCTTTTCCGCACATACGACACTTGACGTCTGTGTTGTTGCTTGTCTTTGTCTTGTACTGTTGGTAAATCTTAGTGGGGAGTAGCTGTTGGTATAGTTCGTAAACTCCAGCCACTGTGTGCGTGGGCGCGGATTTCCAGCGGCGTAGCCAACTGAAACAGCCAATCACATTCGCGCCATCCCATCTTGCTTCAGTCAACTTCCCTTGCCATTTCTTGTTGGCGTACCTCGTTAGTCCTTAGTTATTATTATTATTATTATTATTATTATTATTATTATTGTCCTCACGTAATGTTTGCTTAGAGTCCCTAGGGCCGGGACCAAACCATGGTCCCGGGGCACTAGGGGATAGTCAGTTTTTAGCTTGATAACACCCTCCTGAGAATGTGTGCTGTACCTAGCAAGGTTATCTTTTGTAGTTCACTGATGCTTAATCTTCCAAGATAAGTTTGTAGACCCTTTTTGATAGCTCCAAGTGCTCCAGTGATAACTGGTATCGTTTCCGTTCTCATGCCCCACATTCGGCTTGTTTCGATTTCCAAGTCCTTATATTTGGATAGTTTTTCAGTGACTTTCACGGATGTGTTTCTGTCTGATGGTACTGCCATGTCAATGAATTTACAGGTTTTCGTTTTGTGGTCTTTAATCACTATATCGGGTTTATTATTATTATTATTATTATTATTATTATTATTATTATTATTATTATTATTGTTATTAGGAGGCTTGGTTTCCTCATGGTTAGGGTCCTCGTCCAGGGGGGAGTAGGAATACTCCTGGTCGCTTCATGCCACAGAAACAAGGATAACGTCCGGCCTGAAGGGTCACTTGGCTTGTATGCAGACTGTACACACTTTTCATTAATATTATCATCATCAAAAGGAGAAAATCAGTAAAGAAGTTGCCTTTTGTAAACGTATCGTTTTCAATATTTTCTTTATAAATTTCCTACACTTTGAAAAACACAGAAAACACAAAAAAAGTTTAAAATTCCAGAAAAACACAAAAACAACTTAAAATGAAAGGAAACGAAAATTCAAAACATATTTAATCTTTAAAAATTTGAACGTGTTACGACTAAAGGACACTATCATTTATTTAATGTTTACGAACGCAGGGAAAGCAGGCCCAAAAAGACAAACAAATTATTCTTGATCGGTTCCTTTAGTCGTCGCGTATATTTATTCACCTTTTCATTTTTTGTCGAATATTTTTTGTAGAAATATTCCTAGTCGCTTAATGCTACAGAAACCGGGATAATCTCCGGCTTGATGGGCCACTTAGGCTCGTATGCAGACTTTACCTTTAGCAGTTTCGATTAACCGCCGTTGTAAGAAAGATGTTTACTGTAACTTAAAATCTGTTTACTATTGTAAAACTTATTGCTTTCCGTAGGAGATGTTTTCAGCTGCGAAATTGCAAGAAACTAATTTTAAACTAATTTTGCCGAAAGGAACTGTTTAATTAATTAAGTCGCGGAGTGGTTCACACTTTTTAGCTCGAGCTCGCAAAATGATAAGGCTTGCTTACTTCATTAAAAACTAAGTTCGCTCGCGAGGGTTGACACTTTCAAGGCGTTTAGCTAACTTTTAGATATTTCTACAACCTTAAACTAAAATTATTTTCGGCAAAACTTGAAATGAGCTACTAGCTTTCACACAAGCCAACTAATTCCTTGAGTTGAACTTCAGTTCTTGAGATATTTTCCTTTTGCAAATCTTTTCATGAACAAACAAATAAACTTAGCTCATTTCGCATTCTTTTTGTTCTACGAACTTGCGGCATCTGGAAACACCTCACTTCGCATATGAATAGCGGGAAAACTTGTGAAACGTAATTAACTTTAGTGTTCTCCTTTAAATAAACCTGTTCTGTAAATGAATGTGGACTCAAAAATACGTTAAGCTAACGCTAAGATCTCAGCTCGTGAGTAGTGACCTACATAGAATAAACCGTGTTAACCGAAGACCTTTGGCTCGTTTCCTGCTGCAAAAATCTGCCTCGTGACACTATGAAAAGGTAGAGGGCCATTTAAGATAGAAAAATTGGAAGAGAAGTTTGAGCAACAGGTTCCAAGCCGTATTCTTGCATTTTGTTTCCCCAAACGCCCACGCTTTATTTAGGGCGTGCGCGTGATGTTGCGACATGAAATACGCGAGCAGTAAGAATGCGAATTCGAAATAACTGTTATCGCGATTGCCTTTAAATTCCAACTTTTTTCAACTTCAAATAAATAATGGGAAAGGGGTGAAGAGTCGCATTTTTCTCGTTTGACGACACAAAGTCAACATCAAAATTACTTTTACGCTTTATTGCGGCCTTATTATTGCCATCCAACAGAATGGAAGAAGATATGAAGAAATCAAAATAACTTTTCTCCAGCTGTAGTCTCAAACTTTGTTCCTTTCCAGGACCGGCCCAACAACAAAAATTGCTCATTCTTTTCTCCTTAAAAAAGAAATAACTCCACCTACATGCATGAGAGAATCTTAAATTATAAGTTAGAAATAAATTGTCTTTCACTCAGCTATACCCGCCATATTTAACAACTAAATTAAGCCTTTTTCCAGCTTTTTTTTTTAAAATACTGAAAAACAAGGAACAACCTCCTGCTCTTCAACAGCACTGGATCCAGTGCTTTTTCTTCCGACAATTCTGAGTATCTTACTAAGATATAAACCAAAGTTCTGCAACGTGTTGTAAAAACAAATATGTAAACAAATAAGTTTCATATTGTTTCGTTATTATAGTCATTTAGTAGTCAAGTAAGTTTTAAGGAAAACTAATCACAAAACGAAAGTCAACTAATTGTGTTGTAATTAAGTCATGTACATGCACTCATGCGCAGCTGTGAACATTGAGAAAAAATACTAGCACAATTTAGAATATCAAAGGTAAAAAAATACTTCACAACCCCCTGGGAGTATCTATAGTCTTCTAAAAATTTTTAGTATGGGCCAGCTCGACGTTTTTTTAAACTCTACGAAATAAACCAGTCGCACTGGATCTGTAGTAGAACACGATCTCTAGTGTGTGATGTATTTCATCTTAAAAAAAAGACAAACTGTTTTTGTCGAGCAGAGTATTAACATAACTAATAACGATTTACAGAACCGTTTCACGAAAAGTTGTCCTACAGAAATGTGAAGCACACTCGGCAATGCCGGCGTTTCCGCCCAATTGGAGAAAAAATATGAGAACATATCTTCGATTTTCCACCTTTGCGTCGAAAAACATTCAGCTTCGATCAACCAGTGTCAATCTAACACTACTTTTCGGCATCGTCGCGAACGCCTTTTACTTTTAAACCTTTCGCGAAACGGCTGTAAACAAGAATTCATGAGCTGCAGCATCCATATGTAATGCTCTCAGGTCAACGCGTCACGATGCACTTTAGATTGTATAAATAAGTTTACCACTAAAGTAGCCTGCGTAACCGGCGGGAGTGGGTACCCGCGCGAACTTCGGTCCCGAACGCGAGTGCAAAAAGCCGCGCACTGCTGTGTTAATTATGAACGCCTTATACAAGCAAATAAACGAATATCACAAATTGAATAAAGACATGTTTTAAAGAATCTCATCTGGTGAACCACTGGGGTAAGATGGAGGTAGTACCTCCATAATTTCGAATTCAACACCCGGGTCCTGGAATCTAACGCCTTAAACCACTCGGAACTTCCCTCTCCCTCACTATCTCTTTCTCTCCCGTTCAAAAGATAAACAAGTCCTTTGTTTTTTTCCAGTATGGTGTGGTGTAATGGGAGACACTAGTTAAATATATATGTAAATGTATGTGTTTTTGTCCAAGCGTGAGGTCAAGATGGCTGGTTATTGGCCAATCTCTCTTTAGGCGTGTCTATGGACACGGAACGAACAAGCTTAGTTAATAAAGGATTTATTATACATGTATGAAAAAAGAGCACTACTTTATTTCGGGACACAGTGGTTAATGCAGAGCGGGCAAGATAGCGCCCTCTTCCCGCTCGTGCAGCCAATCACAGCGCAGTATTTTGCTCATCTTCAGCGTTGATGGAGCTAGCCATATCACACTTCGTTTTTGACTTCTGTACGGCGGAAGATGGAGAAATTTGCCAGATAGTGGCGTCGTGTACTCAGTGGATGCCAGCGGTTGCGGTCGGGCGCATTCTCCTCAAATATCACGGTGCCTCTCATTATAAGTGGCTAAGTATCTGCAAAAAAAAAAAACACAGAATATAATCTTGCCATGAGATTTAGAAATGCTGATATATGCCCTGGGTTCTTTTCAACCTCAAAAATTTCCATCGCTTTCAAACTGATTGATAATTCATCAGGTTGAAACAAAGGGAAGCTGATCATATCTTAATTGGAATAGATATTTAGCAATTAATAATTTTGGCCGCTTATTCTTAGTTTTAGGTTTCGACAAGGAATATATGATAAAACACCCATGATAGCATTTTTGCACCTTCACAAAACTGCAACGCATCGTATTTTCAACTTTCTTCTAGCTTTTCTTAACTTTCTTAACTTTACTCTCCACAGTGTTCATAGGACAAAAGCACCAAGCGTCTCATTAGTCATTAGTCGGAGCTCGGAATATGGCAACATACACGATCTCTCGTGTTTGATATATTTCTTTAACTATGACCGTGCTTTACCAGAATCAACCACTTTAGATTGGTTGGGTTTTGTCTTCGAAATATTCCAAATTTTGTTTTTTGGAAATCGTAAATCCACCTTCCGCTGGGTTTGATCAATCAAGCTTATCAACCGGCGTCAAATCCTGTTAGTTTAAGTCATGGCTGATCTGTATAATTTTCGGTCGAGATTCAGATTCATTAAAATTTGATTTTTCCAACTAATATCAATTAAACATAATAAAGGTATCTCAAATTTAATAAAGAACACGAAATAAAAGAATAACATTTCAACCAAGCAATGTATCTAGAACTGTCCGTAAAGTACGATATTTTTCATCCGCGTAGAAGGCGAAACGCAAGTTTTTTTTTAATAAATGACTAAACAAGCAAATAAAGAGAATACCTCGGCAAGTGTAGAATTCCATCCTCATCGCGATATGATATTGCCATGCTGTTGGCTTTATTCGTAAAAAACGTGCCGTGATTGGCGGGTTTAGTTGGTGATAGACAATGGTATCGCGGTCAAAATTTCCATCGAAGACCTGAAAATGTGCACAGCGATGAACGAGCTATTTAAAGATAGATTATCAGTTTAATTCTACATTCAGTTCTAAAGTAAAATTTATCACAAACCAAAGAGAAAAAGAAGAGCAAGTGACAACTTGTCAAATTCTCCTAATCTAATAATTTTTATTTTGCCTTTTCGCTCATAAAGTCTCTTGTAAATTGATGACCGGAGAAAGCTTTCAAAGCTAAACAGGCAAGACGGATTCTAACATAACCTCCTTAAGGATATAAGCAAATGTGCCAGAAAAGGCGTGAAGAATTCCTTAATCCTCTTGCCATGAAAGCAGAAGATATAGCAAAGACATCACCAAGGATATCACCAGAACAACGTCAGGAAAGAGTAGTTCATCCCTGAAGGGCTGTTAAAAGCAAGAAAGGAGTTACCTAATAGCAGAACCCGCTATAGATAAACTTCATGATTTGATCAAGGGAAAGCTTTCGTAACTTTTCACGGACCCGCACCATCATTTCGCAACTCATGGATCACTTTGGAGTTCCACCAAATTTCATTCAAAGTTTATCAAGAAGCTATGGCTCAGGTAATTCAAAACGTAAAATTGAAACGGAAATATTTGAGATGAGTTGGTCTTGGTGTATTGCGGTTCCGGATGATCAATAGATTGTCCTTTAAAGTAGTCCACGCAGTGTCCATGCAGTGGACATTTATAACGTCGCCCTCAATGAAGTGAATGAACTACGCAGGTAATATATGTCTTATTTCCCCAAGTTAAGCCACAAAGTGCACAGAACTAGACCGACCACTTGAAAGCAACTGAAAAACAAAACGCCCTCAAAGTCAGCAAGAGAAGATGAGAGTCACGAAAACTTAGAACAGAATATGAGAGAGAATTCAAAAGATTTACATATGATACCTAGCTATAGAAAGAGACGTAAATATTAGATAGTGCTGTGGATAAAGACGTTAATAGCACAATAGAAAATTTTAAAGTTATCATCCCTTACACCAATGTGAAACACGTCGACATTTCTTAACACCCAGAAAGGTCATAACTATCAGCTTGTTCTAACGTACAGTTTCTAGACTGCTGGACAATCATCGACCGATTCATGTCAAGAAAGTTGCGCCAACCTCCACGAACCAGTGCACAGATCGTAAAGATGCCAGAAAAAAATTGGCAACGAGGAACTCTGGATGAGGCAAAACGATTTCTAGAAAACTCTGACAGAGCTAGATCGCGAGGCGCAAGTGGGATCAGATTAAAAACACACTGCCGAAGCCAACATCTGACATGCCTGATCATGAATGCAGGCAGGAGTGGGATCGCAGAGCAAAAGGAGGCCCGGTGGGCAAAACCTGGAGGAGTTCATTAGAAGAGGAGCTAGAAGAAGCCAATGGGACATCGTAAGTGGCCTAGAGAATTTCAATTCTACGACAAAATTTGTGTATTTAATGCACGGTGGGCATACAACTAGTTTAGGTATTTTGGGTGGCCGGAAATTGTATGTATTGTCAATCTATGTAACATATTCACTCTCGTGAGAGATGAATTATTCAACATGACACGAGCGTGGGACAAAGAAAATATCCCCGACAGTTATCGAGCCCGTGACCTCCCGAACACATGGTGAGGTCATGGGTTCGATTCCTGTCGGAGACTCAGAAATTTTCTTTGTCCCACGCTCGTGTCATGTTGAATAATTCATCTTTCACATTTCATTACCGAGCTCAAAATTCACCATCTTCATTCACCTATCATATTTACTCTTCTAAAAAAATGCAGTATCTATAAACGTTGTCTTGTCTTGTGCTTGCACAGAGTTGTCAACGCCGTTGTCCGTGGAAGATTTCTGCTTCTTAGATCTTACCTTAACATAGCTAACTTTAGATTTATTATGTCTCTGAAATATTAAGTCTTTCTAGATAAGTACAGTCAAACTTCTGAAAGAGCAGCCTGAAATTATGTTACCGTTTACCTCGTCTGAAGATTCTCCCTCTCTCTTGTAAAACAAGAATGATGCTCCATCGTCGCTGAACTGCAACTTGAACTTCGTTATGATCTGTACAGGAGACCAGGAATTCCTTCCTTGTGTAGCCACGTACACCACAGGCGTGATTTTACCAAGATCAACTTGATACCATTGGTTCATATCATTGGTTGCCGATACCCAACTACCACGCGAATAGACATCAGTCTCCTTAGTGTGCAACCTGGCTCGCGTGATACCATGGTTGCTATCTAGTTCTGAAGAAGCACTTAATTGTGAGTCCGCAATGGCACCGCTTTCTATACCAAGAGCTTGGATAATGTCTACGAAAAGAAGAAGACATCGGGTATATAGTAAACAATTACTGGATATTTTTTTTCGTCATATCTAGAATAATAAATTGTACAGTGAGGTAAAGATATCAATCGAAGCTGAAAGGAGAGGCCGAGTACACTTATTCTAGATTGCACAAAGAGACAGGATTCTATAATTGATCTTTTGCAAAGAGAATATACGTTGACTATTTATTTGTTACCATGGAATTATTTGGGTTAAATTGTGTTCATTCGTGACCAGTCTCCCACATCTCGCATGCGCGCTGCAGTAATACCGAAAATGTTTCAAGTCTTGTAAAGTCCTTTATACTGGGATGAAAATGTAAATATATAAAGTTACCAAGACAACCGTAGAGTTCCATCCTCATGGAGATGTGACCGTTCCATGCTGTAGGTGTCAGTCTCACATATCGTGCTTTGATTGGTGGAGTTAAGCCATGTTTTACCACGGTTTCGGAATCGCTGTTTCCAACAAACACCTGCAGGTACAGGAATAAAACTATTTATGTTTTATAAAACTATTTTTGAGTTATGTTTGAGTTATTCTTGTTAGGAGAAGTTGTAGGCTCATATTTCGACCTCAGAGAATCGTCCAATTATATTCGAGCGATTTGTCTAAACACTTCACGTGACTGATTATCCTCAGCTTAAGCTCGAGAACATCCATATGATATTCCCCAATTTTCTAAACAGCGCGTGTTGCGAAAACTACATATTTGAAGGATAAGAAACACAATAGCCTCCACTTGGCGCGAAAATATATTTGGATATTTTCCTGCGGACATTATTTTCAGAAAAGAAAGGTCCTTGGTAAAGTACATACGAGCATATTTTCGCGCCAAATGGAGGCTATTTTTTCATAAATGCAATGCTCTTTCAGCTTTCTGATTGGCTCAACTCAAAGGAAGACGAGGGATTTGGATCCGAGTTTCAAAGAGTTGATAGAAAAAGATCGTGTGTTCACATGTGAGAAGCATTTTGCAGCTGAAGATATGGAAATATGTAAGTATAAGTTTTATGACTCGTTCGATTTGCGCTTTTGTTTACAATTCGACTTTGCACTGTTTACAGTTTGGCCTTTCCATCACGGCTTGCTGCTCTCTTGATTTTAATGGTTTTCGAGTCTTAAATTTGCCTCTTTCTTTTTGTTTACAGTTCAATCTGACAAAATGACCAAGAAGAAACCGCGATTTGGTGCATTACCGACGCTGAATATGCCGGCAAAGAGTCGCAAAACGACCAAGCCAACGCCAAGACCTGGCAGATCGGTGGTGAAAGACTGCGAGCAACCCTCGTCGAGAAGTGCTTACTACAAGACATTCAGTGAATTGTGCCAAAGATTGAAAGGCTTAAAATCTATTAATGACTGGCAACAAAAGTTATTTGTTGACAGGCTTGTTCTCAGGAAACATGTCGAACGATTTCTGCTGCCAGAGCTGGAAATAATCATTGATGAAAGTCAAAGTCTGTGTTTTACTGTGAAAGTATTTGGATCATTTCTTGTGGAGGATCATGACCTGTACCTGAGATACCGACGCACGATGCACAATGTAACTGTCTCTGTGCTTGTGAAAGAGTTGGAGGCATATAAATTATGTGGTTGAGTGAATGCTTCTAGAATGACAAGTAAACTGTACCATCATGTCATTCCTTTGAATCAAGACTTGGTGGTGGATGAGGACAGTCAGCAGTTCTCACACAAGGGATATTGGAGATAAAAGGGCTGCTTGCTCCTTTCTGAACAGGACTCTGCATGTGTGACTTGTACTGAGTACTTGGTGTCTGTAAGAAGTTCCAGTAATGCAAAGGAGAGACTATAGTTGAAACCTGCCCATGTTAAGGCACCGGTGTCAAAGACAGACCCAGAAAGAATTAAGCTGACTTTACAGGGGCAGCGGTTACTATGCGCAGAGCTGGGAAGAGAGCTGAATGAGATGCGTGCAGAAATTGTGAAAACAAACATTGAAGTGGATACGAACTAAGCAATGACTTTTCTAAGATTCTCACCGTCACTAGTCGATTTGTGAGTTATTCCCGCAAAGTCAATTTTTTTTCAAACCATGTTCAAAAATATATTCTGTGCCGGTAAAGTAACTGACCAAAGACCCCCTCTGTTCAAGCTTGATACCACCTTCTGCTTATGTGAGTCGCTAATTTCCAGTTTTCCAGCCTTGAGGATAGCCATAGCTTGTTGGCTTTCATCAGAATTTACTGCATAGTGTTTCTTATAGAGATTCTGTAGAACATATCCATCAACATACTGTAGACCAGCCTTTTGTTTGTCTGTCAGTGGAGGCAGAGTTTCATTACTTGTAGAAGAGTGCTTTTGTTGCTTGCAGTGTACCAACATACTGTCTGCCACTTTCATTGCAAGCAAAGTTGCTGAATTTCGTGCAAGTGTTTTGAAGTATTTGCATTGGTGGCATTCAATGAAACTTGTCCATAAAAACTGCAATAAAACTCTTCGGCATCTCCTCCACTAACTATGATTTAAGTTCTCAAAAGAAGACAAACATGCCGGCCATCATTAATAAGGTCTATTGCTTTGCCCTGCTTTGTCTTTCCTTGAGTTTGCTCAGTTTTACCTTAACGATTCGCGAACTTTCAGAAGAATGCCAAGGGCGAAATATACTAGTGGAGTTCGACATGTAGCTATGATATATAGATATATTAAGTGATTTTCTGATTTTTCAAGAAGCTCCCAGTATATCTGGTTGTAAGACACCAGCTGATTTCCTTTAAGCGTTTTATTTTAGATTTTTTCTTTTTTGTAATGAACATCTTTTAACCTTATCTGAGTTCTCTCCTTTCTGTTTAAAACCCTGAAATGAATTTCCATCGTTGCTGTACTGTAGCTTGTACTGGGTCATCCATTGGCCATTATTATGTCTTCCTTGGGTTGCCACATAAGTGACAGTTGTCTCAATTCTAAAATCGATTTGAATCCACTGATTCAGATCATTCGTGCTGACTGCCCATGCGCCGGCATTACCCGTGTAGTGTAGTCTTCCTATGATTGGACCATGATTTCCATCGTATTGAGAGGACGCTGATATCTGAGCGGGCGTTATTTTAAGGTTTTCCATTCCCAAAGGAGCCAGACATTCTAAACATCAAAATAAATAGCAAATGATAGTCATCTAACATAACCTTATTCAGGTCTATTTAGACTGGACTATCCTCTGCAAACAGGCATAAAGCAGGTCAGTAGCGGGGAACGATTTCACCCTTATTCGTTCAGGAATATATATTTAAGCTACGATAACAAAACGAAGAATGTGTAAGCTACATATGGAATGGTGATGTCGTGTTATCCAAACCGCCGAGATATTGGATCTTTTTTCGTGTTTTTCGTGATTTTTCCTAAACGCCAGAAAACTGCCAAAAACGACTCAAAAGTAATCGAAAGTAATAAAAATGGTCTTAAAAATGAAGAAGGACTTCTCGAGAGTTAACTTCACGAACATATTGTTTACTCGCACTCTATATTATGACGCCGGGCCCGGCTGTTGTTAAGAAATATTTGCAAGTACAGAAAATGAAGCTTCTTGACAGGCCTTATTACCTCATCGACTGAATTGTTACAGGCTAATCACTAAGGGCGGATATGCAAATCAAAAAACAAAAAAAGTCTACGGGCTGCCCCATCACTTTCGCGCTCTTCGGCTCACTTTGCTCGCCGTTTTTTTCCGTTTTCGCCGGGAGTCTATTCACAGGCTACGTATTTTAAGCGAGGGTTAATTACCAAAACAACCATAGAGTTCCATCCTCATGGAGATGTGACCGTTCCATGCTGTGGGTATCAGTCTGATGTATCGCGCTTCGATTGGAGGAATCAAAGGATGTTTTACCACGGTGTCTTGATCACTGTTTCCAACAAACACCTAAAGATAAATAAAATAAACATAGTACTTATTCTGTACATGCTAGATAATCGGGAATCCATATTGACTCGCTGTTGAGGTTGGAGTGGTTTATCGTGAAATATCCCAAGAGTGACTTAATACTTTAAAAACAAGCCTAGTGTATATGTGAGTGAATTTACAAGAAGGTGCCTGCTAGGTTTTTGCCTAGATCTGGGCGCTAAGCCAACGACTGGGGTTTCCGTCAAGGCGGCACTGGCAACATTTTTCAGTCACTGACCTCTCTGCTGGTGGCTCTGCTGGCACCTCTATTAGTTAAAGTGCTACTGCGACGAAAATTTCGTATTTTTTTTTCCGGTTTTTCTTTCGGTAATTTCTTATATAGACCCTAAGTTTCATGAATCGGCGAAATTTTTTACAATCTAGCCACGCAATTCCCTTAAACAAGCACGAGAAAAC
>OMLO01003950.1_pt1 | contig 12305 bp, 6 predicted proteins | sample 1674811 | NCBI WGS metagenome assembly OMLO01 (sample SAMN06265003, study PRJEB25207) | coral metagenome | isolation source: Coral host | place: Mexico:La Bocana,Puerto Morelos, Mexico | collected 2008-11-13
TCAACTTGAAAATGATCTCAGAGAGATCGAAACGTCGTTTTTTACCGCTAGTTTTTATTCTGAAATAATAATAATAACAATAATAATAATCATTATTATTATTATCACATGTAACTTCTATTCTGCCAATATCAATGTTAAAATTTTCATCAGCACGAAGATAGTCTTACCTAATAAAAGAGCTATTTGCTTAAAATTAAAGAAATTCACACAAAGACAGAGATTTTTTTCTGGTGTTTACTGTTATAGTGCATTACAATCATTTTTTCTACATTACCAGTAATTCAATGTCCAACCTAAATTGCTTCAAAGGAGCTAAATTGACGTTGCCAGAACAAACAACGTTTGTTAGTGTCACTATCATTGAGTAAACCATCTAAATATCATTAGTTTTAAATGCACAACTGTACAGGAAGAGCCGACTTAGGATCGACATAGTCCTTTCAAAGTAAAGTCGAAATCGAGTCGAAGTGGTATCTAATGGCAAAATAATCAAAAGTTGTCCTAAAATAACCTGAAAATGAACCCAAGGAAGAAACCTTAAGGGAGGAACCTTCCTGAACCCAGGGTCTAACTAAATAATTTATTACCTACATTGAGCTTAGCCGAATCAGAAGTACATCGACTCCTGGCTGGATTCAACCAGAGCTCTTATTAAACCCTCCCACCCCATCCCACAAGCATTTGCTACTGACCGACAGGTTTATGTCTTCCATCAGAATCTTCTATCTGACTCATTCCCAGTCTTCTCTTCTGAGTAAATAGTAAGTAGCAGTAGATATTGGCAAGGAGAAAAGTAAAGGGTTTCCTTTCCCTTTCCTACCTTTCCATAATTTCCACATCTTGCAATCTTCCCATCAGATTCAAACTGGTAGGAGTCAGGTCTTGCCTTGAATTGGTGAAGCTTAGGAATGCCAGGTAAGGGTAGACAAGCTTAAAAGCAGGTACCCACATCAGGGACTGACATGGGAAGACTGAAAAATAAAACAACAAGAACTCAGTATGAGAGCTAACAAGATATAGGAGAAGGGATGGGTTATCACCCCAATATATTTCGGCCATTTGAACAAATTTGGATTAGGCAGCCTACCGCAACAAGAATTCGATAGACAGATATAAACTACTGCTTATTTAAAATTTTGAATGTATCTCACAATAACCTCTTCTGATAAGTGAAATTTTTTTAATATTTTGAAACAATTATGCATTATAAAAATGTGAAACAAAAATAACCTCAACAACATCGCTTGCCATTAAAAGATACACTTAGGCAGACTTTTCCCGGCAAATCTGCCTTATCCAAAAACTTGACGAAAATAGCGCGAAACAGCGTAAAGGAAAAATTCAGAAAAAGCATGGTTGAAAACATACCACTTTCGTTTGCGCGCAATAAAATGTAATCATATGTTCGTAACTTGAACTAATGACAACTAATTCATTCAAAATATGGCAATGTAAAAATGCTTACTTATCAAATATTTGTATATTCTTCTATGAAGCATCTCCTTGTTTGCAGCACCTTGGCGAGCGTTTTCATATCCTTCGGCAAATTCTGTCGATGAAATATAAATTTGTTCCTCTTTGCAAAGAGAAGACTAATTTTTGCATAGAAATTTGTATGCTGCACTATAGTGGATAAACGCTTTAACGAATTCTACATAAACTTCAAAACGCATGATATTTTCTTTCGAGGCGCTACACTGCGAAGTAATTCTTCCAACACTTAGTACACCAAACAAACTCACGTGTTTGTCTCAGTTTTCTTGAGTACTTGAATAATGCTTCTAAAGCCAGTTGACTTGTCAGATAATTTGGCAAGGAACAGAAATAGCGAGCTTCTTGACTGACAGTTGCGTTGTTTGTCGCCGACTGTTTGAAAAACAGCGCCTCGTTTACTACCGTTGCACGTGCGTTTCGTCTAGTAATGGAGGTCATTAGCTATGGCTGGTGTCTCGTTCAACAAACGCACGTGCTTCCACTTGTTTTCGATCGTCATTCGGTAAAAAGGAGATGTTGAAACAATCTACAATGTGGTGCAAAATTAATATGTTCTATTCAAAATGTTAAGACCAGTTAACGGTGAGATGTGTTAATTTTTTCCGCACCTTTCCAGGTTTTTAGTGATTGCCGAGCGACGAGGATCTGTCACTTTGAATGATCCCTTCCTACATGGTTAATTTTTGAATTCTGTGTGCTGATTGGCTCATTTGACAACAGTTGCTTGATTGGCTACAACAAGTCGATACGTTTCCATCTATGCCAAATTCTGGATACAGACCTAATCCCCGGTCTTCCGTACGGACCAACAAATTACCCGAACAAGCATAAAATACCCTACTTTCAACAACATATTGACTATCTCCCGAATTTAGTTCTTTTTTTGCCTCTATGCGTTCCTCGTCGCCACAACAGCAAAGTTTAAAAGTGACTTCTTTTTTTGTATAAAGTTCTCAATACAAATCTTTCTTAACCCATACAGGTCTGAAAGTTCCCAAAACACAGTTTCGAATACCTTAAGTTTCATTCACATAAAATTGAACTCATAGTCATATGAATGGTTGTGCACCAGGCCTCGCTTTGATAGATATGCCAAGGGCAACGCAGCAATGGGATATTCTCTGACACAAAAGTTCTTGCGGTCGTTCTTCTTGTTATGAAATAAAATTTTTAAAGAGACTTTGACATTTTACGTTTTCTTTTTTGAGGAAGGGAATTATTCTTAAAACAAAAAGGGAAAATCCACACATGAAAAGTGGACTACATCTACAGTACCTAAAACCCTGCGTCTATTACAGAACGATTTGCTTTTGTTGTTATCTCAGTGAAAACCCATCAAAACTGCTTCTTTTCTTGCCTTATGCAACAAAATGTTTTCGTGAAGTGAATATATTTACATTTACTTCGCAAAGATCGTAGCACGTTACATGCAACGAAAGTGTGCTGTAAACATTTGGCGAGGTCCCCCTCGTAACTCATCATGTAGGTTTTTTTTGGGCGACCCAGGAAACACAACTCTACTTTAACGACAGTATGTATGATTGAACAGCCATCATTTTTCATTCATATTTCATCGGCCAAGGTTACGTTCAGTAATATTCATTTTGTCAATGATGGCCTCCGAGGATAGATGATTTCAAATATAATTTTCGTTTGTACCTCCTGTTTTAGGTCTTTTTCATGGCTTCTTTGTCGTCAGGATCGATGAATCTTAATTTAATTTTCTGTTCTTTTAGAAAAATCGGAAAAAATTGGTTGAATTAGAACTGTCACTTGCAACAGTTTTCAGGCAAAATAGGATTTCACATTCTGGAAAAAACAAGTTCCGAAGTTCCGGTGATCTAGATGAATCAAATTTGACCATTGAACGGACATGGCCTTTTGATCAATCAATTGCACGCTTATCGATCCGAGATGTTTCTTTCTTGAAAACTAGCAATATATCAAGACAATCACGATTATATTCTGACAAAAGGAAAATTAAATCTGCCCCGTGCGATTAACAATGACTAACTGTGTAGATTGAAATATTTTCAATTATTTTTTGAGACTGTAGAAATCTAAACAGTAAATAGTATATATTTAAATTTTGTTTTTGGCTAATGAAGGCGGTTAATTACAGTGTCTGGGGGCTTAACCAGAATTTTAAAACGGCATTTATAATAATTGGAATAATTCATTAGCCAGCTCGGTATATCTTTGTAAGCTTGGCGTAATGCGTTCAGTCCATTAATGATTTATCCAAAGTTCGTCGACGAACTCAGCCGTTTATCTTTAAACATCTTCCGTTGGGAATCATTAATATGGAAACATTTGTGCCTATGGGTTTAAACTGGTTATCACTTGACGCACAAGCAGAGAATTTCTTTGTCTTTAAATTATCCGTCGCCGATCTGTTAAAAAGTAAAAACACCACACCGTCCTTTATTGTTGGTCAGTGTGAATGAAAGAAGTCTTGCTATTTTGAGTTGCAAATTCTAAAAGACAAACAACTATCGATCTTTCTTTTGCCAATATTGGGAGGAAGAGATAAAAAAAAGCGGCGCTGAGTAAATCCGATATGAAAAAGCACGGAATCTAACTTCTTAACTTTCACCAAACTGATCGACTTCGCCTCGAGTTATGAAATCCCTGACGAAATTTGAATGGTGTTTAACTTCCGATTGCTAGTTCTAATTAACTCTTAAGAGCAATAAGACCTATATTACGGATACAATAAATTGAAAACGCACTTTTGTCGAGAGCGAATGATATCTGGCACATGCAGCTTATTGTTTCTCGTAATTCGAAGTAATGGATAAGCTTCCTTGGAATTTTGTATCCTAATACACAAAACGAATAAATCCGAACCAAAATTTCACGCAGTTTTTCTTCCGCAAACAGACTTCTAAAAAGTCCTATCAAGTCATCAAGGAATTTCAAAACTCGTTGAAAAATCGCGTGAGGTTAACAACTGTATTTGCGTTCCGCCCTCCAAATCTCTTCAATCTCGCTTCACAGCTCATCTGTAGTACTAAAATTACACTTGCTTTTAGCGCGCACTGTATCAAAAAACAGCGTTTATCTCATCTATAAAGCGCAGCGATAGCAAAGCACTTTGAACCTAAAACATCGGCACTTTTGCCGTGTTTCCGACTTGATGTCTTCCGCTCATAAGGAGCTCGCGTGGACGAGTTTGTTATCTGCGATTATTGCCTGCAGCGTACGGAGCTTGGTTTAAATGACTGCACAGAGATTTGCGCCTTCATTCCGGCAACAAGAAGAAGAGAGGTTGAAATCAGCGATGGCCTGTCCACCGTATCCAACCGAGGTGTCGTACTCACCATTTCAGCAAATGGTTCGAGAAACGCCGATTACGATGATGCCTTCACACCCAACCTCTCTGCCGCCTGTCTCTCACTGCAGCAAAATGGACCCTCGAGCTAACATACATGTCGCGTCTCCATTTGTTCTCAACCCTATAGGGAGTTTTGACAGCGATCCCGGCATGGCAGCTTCGCATGGCCTAGGCTTTGCCATCGATACGTCCAAGCTACGCGAACTTGAAGAGTTTGCAACACAGTTCAAACTCCGACGCATCAAGCTGGGTTTCACACAGACAAATGTCGGCGCCGCGCTAGCCACAGTCCATGGCACGGATTTTAGCCAAACTACAATCTGTCGCTTCGAAAATCTCCAACTGAGCTTCAAGAACGCTTGCAAGCTGAAACCGATTCTGGCGCGCTGGCTTGAAGAGGCTGAATGCACGGGAGGGGCGTGTGGAGACAAGTTCAACGCTGAACGTCGGAGAAAGAGACGAACGACAATTGGGCTTACTGCTAAAGAGCACCTAGAAGATCACTTCCTAAAGCAACCCAAACCATCGTCACAAGAAATTATTCGCATTGCCGAAGGCTTACGCCTGGATAGAGAGGTTGTTCGAGTTTGGTTCTGCAATAGAAGACAGCGTGAGAAACGGGTAAAGACCTCTTTGAGTATTCATGGCTTTCTTGGGTGCAAGAACGATTGATTCATGTACGGACAAAAGTCAAAAAAACTTTCTTAAAAGCGGTCCATTATTAGTAAACCCCGCAATTAAATTCCTCGTTGGTACAAGTTCTTCTGAGCTCGATAAAGACTAAGTTAAAATCGTTTTTAAACCATTGCACTCTGAACTAAAAATTAGCCTAGTTTTTGGAACACGAAGGAACCTCTTGGAATAAATGTCAACAAGTGCAAAACTGTAACTTCTAATTTTAATTTCTTTGCATAATGGAGACTAGAAGGTGTGTTTTGTAGACTTGAAAAAGTACCTTATCATTTAACTTGTTTATTAAACCCAGTATAATATTAAAATGAATCAAGTCGAAACAGTTCGCGTGTTGATGGGAGGACTCCTAAGGCTTGTAAAATTGCTTTTAAAAGTGAGTGTTTATCTTTGTATGTATTCAGAGGTAAACTAAATCGAACTGTAATTCAAACCTAATTGCTGGTTATAAATATGTAGCGTATATAGAACGCTTCTCTGTTAATAAACTCAATAAAATCCTTTAGCTGACAGCTTCAATGCTAGCCCATTTCTTAAAAGGAATAAAATTTATTCGTATTCGAATTTAGCTCTACTTTTCACTGAATTTGTCTGCAGGCATTCTTTAAAATTGTAGACACTGCCGAAGCATATAATTAATTTCAACACTCGACGAAGAAAATTCATGGCTGTAAATGTTTAGAAATAAAAATATAATTCACAACGAATGACGTTTATGTGAAAATTTGTAATCCGTTTTTTGCTTGGAAATATAAGTTTTATAAACCCTTTAAACAAATAAAGATGTGTTTTCTGCTTAAGCTGAAGTTCAAATTCCAAGTTAATTCGCTTTTTATCTCTCAAAGCAAAAGAGCAAAATTTCTTTGATTATCAGTGACTTCATGATCAGATTTCCATCTCTCGTTATGATACATCCCCTACAGCATCCGCCAACTCTGAAAGAGGCCATTAAACTGTCAGACCTGTAGTGTAAACATTGAATTGTGAATTTTGTAAACACACATTAATTTGAATTTATAAGTTCAAGCATGTGTAAAAGACAATTTGAAGTCTTTTACCGGGTCACAGCAAGAATATAATGGAATATAACGGCTCCTAAATTTATGTTAGAGCTTTTCCACTTGAGTGTCGACTCGGTTTTGCCCTCGCGCCTTTTTTTCAACAAATCAGAAACAAAACCAAAACCAATCATGGCTGGCTTGCGCACTTTTCCCGCGCTTCGCGTCAGCTACATGTGATTACTTTGAGTTCTGATCGCTTCATTTGACTGTTGGTGTTGATACTTTGAGATTGAAGTGTTTTCTATGGTTTTGGTTTTCGACTCTCAATTGTAGACCCCCCCTATCCTCTAGACTCGTTTATTCCTCAAGTAAAAACTAAGTAAGAGCAAACAGTTTGTTTTTTCACTCTTCTCGCGTAGCCCACGGCATGAAGAGTGAGTACGCGATCATCTTTCCCGGTCAGCGGAGAGCAGTTTATAAGAGTCCCTGAAATTCCGTGTGTGGTTGAATGGTACAAATCTGAGCATGCGCAAGTAATCCGTTCGAGAGGCGGAGCAAAACTCATATACTGCAGCACTTTAATAAGTCCAAGGTCTAAACTCCTCGCACAAGTGAATAATGCAACTTCGCGACCACTTACTAAAGTTGGTCCAGAACGTACGTTTCAACACGGCTAATAAACTTATCGCCAACCGACAAATACAGTTACCTTATACTGAAAAACACGTCATTTGTTCTTACTTTAATTCTAGAGTTTAAATCTTCATGTGACAAAGATCCTGCGTACTGATAGGAGTGGAATGTCATATTCGCAATGGTTATAAATTTAATGGCGGGCTTTCTCGAGACTTCGCGTGGTCTTATGCATTCAATCTTCTGCTGTCCGAAAAACATTACATTTTTAAACATTATGTTTATGTCTACTTTCAATCGCTATCTTTCGAATTCTTTAGACTATCACCAGACGAAAGTCAATTTTCGAGGTCATGGTTGACAAACATACGAAATTCTTAGGAGCGGCCGATGATGACGTCTCAGATAGCCAAGATCAAGAGCTGTAAAGCTTTCACTTAATTCAAGCTTGTACTCTAAGATTTGAAACTAAATAAAATATCTATCTATCTATCATCCGCCGTAAAATCGCTTGGCGAGGTAAGGGGAGTCTTAGGCTCCACGACGGGATTGAGAAATTTTGCTCATGTACGCATTGCGGATCTGCATTTTTCCTGGAGTGATTGAACTCTGCTTTCTCATTGCAATACCAATACATTACCAATTAAACGGGTGACGAGAATAAAGAAAATCATCAGCTAGGAGGTACTTTCTTAAATGACATGCAGATATTGCTGTCCGCCGGGTTAAACATTTCGTTTTGAACATAAATTGCTGTAATTACTTTTTGACACAAACATCCCTTTCTAAATATGAACTCAAGCGCAACAACAGAATTCTTGAACGAACATAAGCACATATTTGTTTGTTTAACAAATGAACCGGAACATCATGCGGTAAATCTCCTACTATAAGTTCTGTCGTATTCTTGCTCAAATGCCTTTTTAGATAGACCTATTTTTGGAAGAGCTTATATCGTCGGAAGAAGGCTTGCGTCTCGAAAATGGTCGGGCTTATATTTGGAGATTAAGAGATCAAGTGTCTGGAAACTTTAAAGCGCACGCAAGAATGAATTTTGTATGCGACGAAGTGAAGTACATAACTAGTTCTATAACGTCAAAATCTTTGAAACATTGTTACGACAAAATACAAAGTAACCCAAACATAAACAAGTTCAAGTTATAATGGAACGAATGCTTCTTCTTTAAGATCTGCATGCAACTAAATATAAACCCCAGAAGTTTAGTTTGGAAGGATTTTGGCGTCTTAAATTCGGTTGGCTTATTTCCTAAGGAGAAGGGATTTACGATAGTTTCCAAAACGAATTACTACCTACCTCAACAAGATCGGTTTAGTTTTACGACTTTACATTGCCTAAAATCAAAAGGGTTGATCTGACTCTTCATGCAGGGTTTAAAGCCGATTTGGTATATAGCATGTTGCAGTCGTAATAAAACAGTACTTTCTTTACAAAATACCGCTCAGAAATTAGCGTAAACGTCGCTCATTATCAATGTAACCTGCATTCTAGGTAGCATGCGAGTAGACTCGGCTTAAGTTCTCACGCGTGTGGTTACCAAATGCGACCCCGCTCGACAGATTCATTTCGCCAGACATAACTAATCGATAATCAATGATAAGTCATTGATTATTGGTGATGATGAATGAGTAATCGATGAGTAATCGAAGCTCAAAAAATTCGTGGCCCCTCGATTACTCATTGATGTAATTGATTACTCATCGACTATTATACTGCGCACGAAAGACACTTTTCTTGCTTTCTTGTACCATTTTATTTCGTTTGTAATTCTTTTATCTGTGTTAGAGGCATTTTTCCTTGTATCTGAAGTTCCTTTTGACGATGTCGAGACGCAAAGTGCTAATCACAAATAGAGATTATTCTGTATTTCAATATTTCACTTTACCCAACCAACTAAACAACCCAATAACAAAAGAACTGAGCACTGAGTAACTAACCAGTCTGAAAATGAAACAAACTAGTATGCTAACAAGAATCGACTACGTGGGTATCTATGACTAATGGATAAAATTAATGACTAATCGATGCAATCGATGACTTATCGATGACCAAAAATTTTGCGGCCTATCGATTAGTCACCGAGTACGCATTGATCATCGGCAGTAATCAATGACTAATTAACTGATTACCTATCGATTACCTATTGATTACTCATTGATGTCATTGATGTCATTGAAGTCATCGATTAGTTATGTCTGGATTTCGGGCTACTGTGCAATATAATGGACTCATTTTCACTAATCTGATTATATTTCTAATATTTGGGATAGTGATATAGGCGAGACCAGGTCTAAGATCTACTCAGTTAACGTAAACTAACCAGATATTACCAATCACTGCATGTGCCTGGCTATCCTCGACGCTGCAACGCGGTGTCTTATGAGGTCACATATGTCACTTTTTTCACACGCTTTATTTATACGCGCTAGCACAAATACGTTTGGGTTACTACATGCAAACAGCCTCGACGGTGTTATATGCTTTACCATTTAACACTAGTTCGGTCGCTCGGGCTTTTATTAACTTTAACAGGAGTTTGAATAATCACTAAACGCTAAAATCATGGACCCGATCGGGAAGAAATATTCAGCGCCAAGACGAACAACTCGACAGAGAGTGAAGCTTCTTTTCCTTATTGCGTTTATATTGCTTATGGTAACTCCTTTTTCTTATCTCGAGTCACACTATTTCAATGTCAAATCTTCAATAGTCAGGGGAGCGGGCAGGGCAGTTACGGATGTGAAGAAAGGCTATCGTTATAATTACCGCAGCTTTCAAGGTAAGTTTAGCTTTTAAAAGATCTTAAAAAGGTCATTCAGATTTATGCTTTCGAATGCTCTATCAGTTTCCAGTGAATTCGTTCCTCCGTCAGCGAACACAGACAGTGTTTATAAAGCTGGGTTGGAGTCAGCTAAAAAGAGGATAGCCGGCACCTCTTTTCGTCACTGTATGTCAACCGTTTTGCGTAACTGTAAAACCACATCGCTGAACAATGTTAAAGGAAACTGAACAATGTTAAGGGAGTCTGAAGTAAAAGTCCCGGCTCAGCTAAGTCCCTTTTAACATTGTTGTGCTTATTGCAGGTTTTGTGCAACAAAATGGCTTAAATTGCCTGATGAGTGCGTAAGCACGAAACTCAGAGTTGCAGTGAATCATGTGTGTTTTCATTTAGTAACCTAATTCTATATGGGTTATATTTAGTAACCCAATTCTATATGAAAGATCATATATTTGAATTGCGCAGAAAGAAATAAAGTCGTGATTGATCATCGCAGTTACACAACGTAAGCAGTTGTGAAATTAAGATCTAAAAAAAAGTCCCCTGAATGCAGGTTTATTTTTTTACTCGTTGTTTGTATTTTGACTCGCCCTAAGGGCCCGTCAAAATGCGGCACATCTCGTACAGTACTCAGCGATACTACACAACAAAACGTCTAAAAGAAATGTATATATCTTGATAATTGAAGAAGAGATCTTTGGAACTGTCTCGCCCATATCACCAACCCAAAGATCATGAAATATAAGCGGATTAGTGAAAATATCTCCATTATATTGCCCAGTAGCCTAAATGTATCCGGGATCGTAAGCGGGCTCGCGTTTGCGACAAGCGTGTGACCCAAATGTGAGTGGCGGTATTCGCAGTTTACCTGAAATCTAGTTAGATTGATGATTTATTGTGACTGCAGTTTGCCCTTGAATAAGCAGGCTTCAATGAAACCCTGCATGCAGAATCAGATCACACTGCATCGTCTGCCATGTTCTCCTGTTCGACTGCAACTTTGGGGGTTCGGCCACACTCTTTTGCCCGCTCAACTTTCACTGGGACAGCAGTGCACAGCGGTGTCTCGTGAGGTGACATACGTCACATGGCAAATATTCAATATACTATTCATATTAACTTAAACAGGAGTCTACATACTCGCTAAAGCGAAAGTCATGGAGGCGATCGGGAAAAAATATGCAGCGTCAAGACGAGGAACTCGGCGGATGTTGAAGCTTCTTTTCCTTATCGCGTTTATATTGCTTATGGTAGCAACTTTTTCTTATCTCGAGTCGCACTATTTCATTGTCAAATCTTCGATAGTCAGTGGAGCGCGCAGAGGAGTTACAGTTGTGAAAGAAGACTATCATTATAATTACCGCAGCTTTCAAGGTAAATCTAACTTATAACAGTCATTCCGTTTTGTGCGTTCGAGCAAGTTGTAGCAGTTTCCTGTGGACTCGTTCCTCTGTCTGTGAACACACAAAGTTAAAGTTAAAGCTGGAATGAAAAAAAAAAATCGGTCAACTTGCCACCAATTGCAACAGAAGAAATTTACTCGTCATTGTATCGATCCTTGATAGCATATGAAAAGTCCTAAAAAAAATTCAACCATGGGAAGTTAAAGAAAAACGAGATTTATTATAAAAATCTGAGATTTTTTTCTTGTGGCTGAATAGAAAAGACAGAAAAGAGGCTGCCTTAGACTTTTACGTAACGAGCGAGTAAAGATCTTTTAAAATTTAGTAAAACGGAATGATATTTCGAGCTTATATGTTCAATTTTAATGCGATCTTAATACTTTAAGTAACGAAGTATATTATTTTGGCGAATATAAGCTGTATTTGCTGGCCGCGTTATACATCAGTAAACCTGTTAAGTTGGCTTCGTTGCGCGGAGTGTTTTGTCTGTTTGCTTTTGATTTGTTTTTTCAGCTTGAAACTTGCCGAATTAATTATTTTTATTTTAATAATTAGGATTTCAATTTAAGTAACATAAACGTTTCTGCGGGAAAATGAATTTTTGCAAATTTGCAACCGCTTTCAGTGTTATGTGTACAGACGACATCTTTTGACCATCTTTCGACCGTCTTCATGCTATGTAAACGGCTGAAAGACCGTTTAACTGTAAAACTGACAGTTTTCTGGTTATTAGCGGAATAAATGGTGAAATGACAAATGATAATTACTGACCTCAAATGGCTGAAGAAGATTGCGGACTTTCAATGCACTTTATTCCAAAATGGCCGCCATTATAGTGATCTTCCGTTTTTCCTTCCAATTACCCCTTGTTGCCTCGTTCTTAAACTTGAAATTCAAAAGAATATCTTCCTATGAACGAGGCAACAAGGGCTAATTTGCAAGTAAA
>OMLO01003951.1_pt1 | contig 12303 bp, 3 predicted proteins | sample 1674811 | NCBI WGS metagenome assembly OMLO01 (sample SAMN06265003, study PRJEB25207) | coral metagenome | isolation source: Coral host | place: Mexico:La Bocana,Puerto Morelos, Mexico | collected 2008-11-13
ACTTTTATAAACATTTTTCAGTTGAAGAAAAAACCTGACTGAGGCTTATAAGTCAATGGAAATCGCGATGCGATGTTCACTAGTGAGTTTTCGTCGTTCGCGTTTGTGATAGGACGAACAACGTTTTTTCACTAGTGAGTTTTCATCGTTCGCATTTCCTATTGGCTAATGCATTTTACGTATCATTTTTACGTAATCTTTTTTTCGTGAGGAAAGCTCAGTATCTATGATATAAAGATTTTTACAATTTAATTTCTCCGTTTTCTCCTTCGTTTTAGCTTCAATTGAGAAGAAATATCAAACACTCGAGACAGTGTTTGACAACATTTCCATACAGTTTGAAGTTTGTCAAAAATACTCTGCTGGAAATGCGGTCAAACACAGCATTTAATGTGTTTGATATGCTATTTTAAGACATTTTTCAATATTATAGTCCACCTGAGTTTGAGTTTATTAAAGTGAGCAAGTGCTAGCCTATCACTATTGTTGGGTTGTTATTGATCTAGCATGGTCTGTAGGTTAAGACTGTTGTCCTCCATCCAAAAAATCAACAATTGTATTTCAAATCACCCTCAATGCACAAACACTTTATAACAAAATAAGAAATGAAATTATGATTCAGAGTCAATGTTCTTAGCGATCATACGCTTTTGATGCTGTCACAGTCGAGTGTCTTTCTCAAGTAAATGTGGTGGGAAGGCATTTGTCAATTGAGCTTAGGTGGATCAAGTCATGTTTCAAAGCGCTAAATAGAGCCAGAAGTTGAAATCCATGGTGACGATTGAGTGCCAGGGACTGGTACAGAATGTCCAATGAAATCTCACTCTCTGATAAGCTGTTTTATCAATTTATCTAATTGTTATTATATTTTCAGGGTGTAATAAAGCCAGACATTGTTTTCTTTGGTGAAAACTTACCCAAGAAGTTTTACTCCTACATCGTGGATTTTCCAAAGTGTGATCTTCTTTTAATCATGGGCACCTCTTTAGAGGTAAGGGTGATATCTGAAGTAAAGGTTACATGTATATCCAGTTTCATTTGTCTCGCTGTCTAGCACAGCCTAAATTTGTCAATTTTAATATTTTCAATTGCCTCGTACAGAAAGTTTCTCTGCACTTTTCTTTGTGGTCCACATCTTAGAAAACTTACTTATTAATTTTTGCAAAAGTTATTTGACATCAGATTCAAAAGTAGTATCTTTATTTGATGACTTGTCTGTAGGTCATGTAAAATACACCCCATCCCCGGGGGGACACAAGGACGGACGGGAAAGAATCCCGAGGGGCTATCAAGAACCTGTTTTATGGGTGTTGCCTTAAATGCTTTTCACACCTAAGAGGGACCAATTCGAAAGCAACAGATTATCTCCTGTCATATTTTTTCGGCTCAATGTTCTAAAAGTTACAGCAAGAGCTCCTGCTGTGGACCTTTTTCTTTACATAGAGGGTAAAATGCTGACTAAATAGTTGCAAACAGACTATCTTATGACGTTTTGCATTTGTCTTTCGCCGCAGGTGGAGCCATTTGCAGGAATAGCGAATGCTGTAGATCGTTCAACGCCTCGTCTCCTTCTAAACAGGGAAATTGTGGGGCCGTTTTCTCGGCGTTCGGAGAGACGCGGAAATGATGTCGTTCAATGCGGCGACGTTGTCGAAGGCGTTCATAAACTCGTCGACCTTCTTGGATGGTCCGAGTCAATGGACGCTATTATGAACAGTGCCAATGAAAAATGGAAAAAGAAGGCATCCATAATGGACGCGAATGTCAACAAAGCTTCTGAAGAGCTTGCTAAAAGCATAGGGAAAACTTCGGAAGAGAAAGTATCGAAAAAGCTTCCGCAAAATTCTAATGGGCAACAGAAAAATTTAGCTAATGATTCGTCAGGACTGAACCCATTTGGTAACAGAAATCTGCATTCTCTAGCGAACGGTTTTGTAGGAACCGGCGTTCTTTACAGGACAAATAAAAGTGTTTTGTTCATGAGTAGGGAGGGACCCCTGAGACCAAACTTGGGAACTCAGAGAGCACCTCTGCTGCCCTTTAGGTACACCCAAAGGAAAGACTTGAGCTCTCAGGACAAAAAAGCAGACTTCAAAGTTATTGATCCTGGTAAAGATCTCGCCAGTGCCGGTTTCGGACTTGGTAGGAGAAGCGCGGGTCGTTTGGGTTGTTTTCTAGCAGGGACTGCTGGTGAAAGTTCCAGTGACGATGATTAGAGCGGTGCTTCATGTAGAACTGCATATAGAGTGCCGCTTGGAAGACTGTCAATTCATCCATCGTCCGAAGACACTTCTCACTGTTTCACAGCTTCCGCTTTATGAAACAGTTCGTGGTGCTAGAGTATGAAGTAGGGGGCTTAGAAATGTCTTGCTCTTATCCAATTAGAGTCCAAGAGAGATGAAGAAAAATGGCTCATTATCAAAAGAAATTAGCGGCCAATATCGAATCAACTATGTAGGTGTAAATTGAAGAACGTTCACAATTAGGTATGATAAAATTAAATGATTTTAACAGTGTACATTTGAATTTCACTTTCATCCCTGTGTGGTGGGTCATCTCGTAAACGTTCAACAATTTCATGTGTTCGACCGCAAACATTTACCACACATTTTCCCGACTGTTCTTTTCTTTTTTGTGGGGGTGGGGGAAAGAGATTGATGGAGTGGAAGCAATTGAGGCGCGCTTGTTACGAGCTAAGGAGACCGTTTTTTCGCATCATTGCGAATTTCTTGGAGAGGAAGCAAACCACTATCTTCTTTTCAGGCTCAAAACGCCAACTCGTTTATTAAAAACGTTTTCCTAGTTTCGGTAGGGTTCTCCTTTATATGGGTTATGTACGTATGTTCGGTCAGTCAAAGGCAATGGAATTTGAACTATTTTGGCCTGAAATAGGCTATAGATTGTGGCTATTTAATCTGAAATAGGGAATAGTTTGTGCACTTTGCTCTTGAACTGGGTATGCTTGGTATGAATTGCGTTTTCTTTTAGCAGGTTCTCGCCTACGTCGTCGAATTTGCGACGTGTCAGCAATGCGATACATAGGGGAAAATAGTCTAAATGCGAGTACCCTCACTTAATATCGTGTATGTAAACGTTAGTACTTAATTGAGTTTCTTTTGGAAATATTCAACCCTAATAAATTGAAACTGCGCCTTTTAGAAACCTGAGAATTTTTGCAACATGCAATGATAGTAAGCTTGTGGTAGGCTTCATGGCAACAAATGAACGATATCGAGGCCGACAATATGGGGTACCGAAAACCACAGTAGCCGCAAGAATTTTGTCAAATACCGCGATACCGGGCTTAAAAACGATGAAACACCGCAACCAGATTTGTGGGTTATTGGTCACGATGCCCAATATCAAACCAGAATATTCTCACTCCCCCATATCAGGTTCGATCAGGTGGATTGGTATTCATTTATAACGGCAATTGAACTGAGTGCAATGCAATTTTGTCTGAAATCGCATATATGATTTCTGACTAAAATTGCATGACACGAAGTTCAATGGGCATTTGTTGTATCTCTTTTGAAATCGCACAATTTAATCGCCTTAAAGGTAACACAGGATTTTGTTCAGTACTAAACAAATGTTAGTGATCCAGTTGCCGGTCTATTAAAAATGCGGATCGGAAACGCTTTTCCATCTCATTTTACCGTTCAGTTTAGAGCAAATGCTCATTGGCTGGGAAAAAGGTGCGATTTAGAGCAAAAAAGTGCAATTCGTGAATAAATCACACTGCTGAGAGCCAATCAAATTACAAGGATTGTGTTCACCAAGTTTCACGCAAATAACACAGAAATTTTTGAATTCGACAAAAGCTTGGAGTAAAGCCAAGTTCTTTTATACGAAAACAGATCTCTTCAAGGAACTTCCAGTATTTCTAGAAAACGCCAACAGGTCAGGACAATGGCGCAACAGCTCGTTTTCTGTTTTCCAATACCGCATTTCCCAAGTACCTGCCTTAATGTAACTGCGTTGATTTTGGGGGCTGTTTATTCATTATATGGATACATCTTTAGTATTACAGGTACAACTTCATCCTTGTTCCCTTTCATATTATGTATTCCCTCTGTGGTTTTGTAACCAGTTATATGACACTAACACAAAATGCTAGTGAGCGCAACCGCGAGCGTGCAGGAATGCTTCTCGCCTGCTGGTCGCGCCAAGATTAGCTAAGATTGGGACCAAAGCACAAATCAGCGGGACTGGCTTTGCGACGCAGGCTAGTCCGCAAAGTATGTATTGGGTCTAGTGAGGATAGGAAACTCTATGCTAATTGAAATCTAATCGCCATAGAGGGTTCAAGCGTTAGTCATTCGTAAGAAGAATGTGAGGGATTGTCAACCTCGTTCCCGAAGTCTCTCTTCCCCTCATCCACACATACCCTAAGGGCGAGGTAGGTCAGTCTGCACCTCTTTTGTTCTTAGTAGCTTCTCAATCTAGGGGCATTATTTTATTTGTTTACCTGTTGTTTCGTTTGGCGAATTCTAAACAATCTTGTAAACGGTGCAAGTCGCAACTTGGTTTGGGGAGTTGTTGTGAACAATTTGAAGATCTCTCAATCTGCATTCGAGCTCCACGACCCATCAAGGTGGTACTTAATTGAAACGGGATACCAGTCACCCCAAGCTTGTCAGTTCTACAACTTGGTGGGGATGAGCACAGAGAAAAAGATCTTCTCAAATAACACATGATGATCCAAGCAGTAGGGGTCGAACCCAAACCATTTGATCAGTAACTGGCCATTTTCATGTCAGTGTTGTGAAACCAAAACCAGAGCGATCACTCTTAGACAATCTCAAGTGCACAAACACCTTACCAATTAGACTACTCAGCCAATCTCAAACCATAGTAAAACCAAAGTAATTACCCGGTTACACTCAATAACTGAAATTATTTTCCATATAATGAATAACTGAAAACCACTCTGAAACTAAACGGTTACTAGATGGATTATTTTTGACTCCCAATGTGAAAACCCATGCTGTTATCAACACACCACCACTTCTAATTGCTGTTCGTTTATTAATTTTTGTATTGTAAATTTATTTTATGGATGCTTGCACCTATTTATTTATGTGACGTGGGAAAATTGTTGTAACACTGAACAAAAATATACTCGTGAGGGACTAGGTAGCAGTCTACAGCTAAGTCGGACATTTATGAAAATAGTCAATGAATATTAAATTCTGCTCATCTGGTCTATTGTCATGGATACGCTAATTATGGAAGGGGCATAGTTGTTTAAACAAGTTTAGATGACAATTTTGTGAGTAAATAAATTTTTACAGGATCTTGCAGGAGTACACTTGTCAAATAATGCAATTATTCAGGGCTAGTTTCTGTTGTCCAAGAATTAATGCAAGTATCGCTGATAATTTAGATAACAGACCAGTCTTGGCATTATTTGTTCATAAGAATGAAACATTTAGCCTACAGATGAGTGTCTTGACAGTTTGCACGAGCTCACGATAGCAGTTATGCTTTCACAGGCTTCATTTGGTACATCAGTGCAAACATCTACATTCTTAACCTACACCAAGAGTATTCCCTTCTGCTGCAATCTGATTTGCAAACAAAAAAATGCCTGCACGTTTTCTTGGACTTTTTGGGGAAACTTTATATTCATTACAGGATGAAAGGCAAGATCTAGATCTTAACACAAGAATTCTGCTAACAATATAAGAAAGCAGAATACAACAAAACAAAAATCCTCCTCATTGTTAATACAACAAACAAATTACTTGTCTTTGACAGTGAGGAAAATTTGTGCACTGACAACAGAATAATAAGGATGAAAATAATACCGGCCTGTTTCTTTCACAAAAGTTTAACCATTGGAGCAGGATGAACATTGGCCGTTTTTACACTAGAGACGTGTTACCCGTCTGAACGAGCTTCGGCAAAAATTTGTTATTCGTCCGGTTATCCATCTCTAGTATAAAGACGGGCACAAGACGCGTTACCTGTCTAGACGAGCTACTTTTTGAAATCTGTCGTTCAAGACGCATTTCGAAAAGTAGCTCATCTAGATGGGTAATGCGTCTCTAGTATAAAAATGGCCATTAAGACTAACAGATACGACTCATCCAGCCGAGTTTGATGACTTCTTGATTGACACTATAACTCTTTAAAGAAACAACTTTGTGAAAATGGCATGCAATTACAAGTACAATTTAGCCTTGGCAAGAATGCCATTAAGCAAATCTCTTATAAATTCCATTAAAACTGTCTCAATATATACATTTTTCTAAAAATTTAACGTCTGTCCTTAGCAAGTAGACCATATTTTTAATTTTGGTATTGGACTAACTAGCTTGATATGGAGACTACTGAGAAAAATATGACATCAAGTTCTTCTGTATAACAACCCTCCATCACAATAGCCTCCATTGCAAGCTACAACCGACAACAAAATTTGTGGAAGGTTGTCAAAATACGGTACTGATTGCTGTATATTTTAATCTAACGGCTCCCTTTCCCCTAGATTTAAGTTGAAGTTGAAGTTTTACTGAAGGGTGCATGGTGTGAGCAAGTCTTTTAGTAAACCATGACACCGAACAGGCAACAAAGGGGTAAGAAAATCAATGACCTTCCCAACACTTTTGTCGCAGGTCGTAGTCGTAGTCCAATACCAAGACAAATATGACCTATTTGCATTTGAAACTTGAACAACTGCGATGTTCTGGAGATAAGTAGAGCAGGAATTTCTTGAAGGTTTGCCAGAAGTTCCACAACTACGACTGTTTCACAGCCATGAATCCAGTATGCAGTTCCCACTGGTACTGAACAAAACCAGGATGATGATCTTTAAAATAGCATTGTGTCACACAACTGTGCTTCATACAATAACACCTAGAGCCACACAAGACGGAGGTCGATACGGCGGTGGTGGATCACCTGCCCTTACACTTTCATTATCATCCAGTACTGCACTGTAAGGTGGAGGTGCAACATTTCCCTCGAAGAACCCTGAGACAGTCTGTCGTGTACCATGAATGACAACACGTCCCCTACTATTGCGATGATGTCGATGATGTCTAGTTCTATGTCTTGGATTACGCGATCGAATACATATTCTCATAGGAGCTCTTTCAATTGTCGAGTTCCTTTGACGTTTTGAAAGTGTTGTGTGCCGCACAATGCTGAAGACGACAAGAACTACTAAAAACATACAGGTGCACACTGTTGCCACGACTACAAATGTGTACGGAAGATGTCCAGTCTCTGGTTCGAGTTTACTTTCTTGAGGTTTCTTTGTGGTATTTATACTTGTCACAGAAATAATTTCTCCTAAAAAAAACCACAAACAATAAGTCAGTATTCAATCAAGATCATTCCTATCTTAAACAAAGGTAACAAGACCAGTGTGGTATTCTTGGGCGAGACAGTTAACTGAGCCTGTACACAGTGAGTGTATAAAAGAATACATGCCAGTGAATTCGATGTTAGGAAGTACTAACATCTCATCTAGGAGGGAGTAGACATACATGACATTACAACCTGGGCTGGGTTGCTTGAAAGCTGGTTAACACTAACCCAGGATTAAAAGTTAACGAAAGTATGAAATCTTCCATGAGGCTCTTGTCTTGTCCAAGTACACAACACCATGTCCTTGGCCATGACTACTCGATCATATGATTATAGGGGTTATTGGAGTTGTGTAAAAAAAACTGAATGAAACCGTCTTTTCCTATTTTCTTACCTGTCTTAGGGGCTTTGGTGGGTTGAGCTTGTTCAGCTCTTTTCTTGTCATGAGCTAAAAAGGAAACAAAGACAAAAAACATTTAAATAAGCTTTAAAATTTTCTAACAGAATATAATTTGACTAAGAATTTGGCACAAGTAAAATCTACAGTATTACAGCTCATCTCTTAGTCAGAGATTTTCTCTATAAAATTCTTGTTGCCCATCTGGCTGGATTCAGATTGATCAATAACAACTGAAACAAGACATAGATAAGATTATGAAAATTGACCTTAATGCAGCAAAGAACAAATCATTTATTTGAAACACTGCTTTCTCAGATCATGCATACTCAATCAACAACTCCATTGACACTTGATTGACATCTCTACAACAGCCATTTTTTTGGTTCCAAAAGGTGACAGTTGTGAAGAAATTCAACCTTTTAAAACTGTATTCTAATATGGTGTTGAAAAGCAGGACACTCCAGCACTGAAATTGTTCAATTGCTTCTACCAACCTTTCTTCTCGAGGACTTCCAAAATCCGAGAGTAATTTACAAAGAAGCATTCTCTGTGTTTTTCAAGGATGTCGATGGATAACACAAATTTTGGGTGCTTCATGGCATGACACCCTGACAGTTCGCTGATGCACATTCGCAGTTTCTTCACCTCTGGGCATATTGATGTCGCATTCTGGTTATACTGCTGGTAGCAATTATTGACATGTTTTTCGTTACATTCTTTTTTATGAACTGTAGAGAGAAGAGCAATTTAGATATCAGAAACTTATAAACTATTGATAACAACAAGCTGGAATCCCCTTAATCAACATTTTTAATAACAAGTACTTTAATTAGAGTACCTCCCCAAACATTAAAATGGCAAAAAATTTAACATTTAGAGAGCAAAATAAAAGAGACTGATTACTGTGATTAGAAAACCAAATCACACACCCTGACTGCTCCTCTGAACATAATATTAAATGTATTAACATAGAATAATAGGACAAGACAATATGTAGTTCGAGGAAATGTCCATACCTCCTCTCCTAAGAGGGGGTTATGGAAGTTCCAAGGAGGAGGGGGAAGAATCTCAAAGGCCAAAATTTTTTAATGAAAGGAAAGCTCAAACCAAACCTGGAATTTCCAGAGGGACTGCAGAAAGGGTAGCAGTGTTAATGTTTTAAAAAAAAAATTCCAAAGGAAACAGATATTATTTTCTGGAACAACAAGACGGTTTTGTACAATTAACAGTCCTTGGGTTAGCAGCTGAAGATATTGACTATATATTGATCATCACAAATACTTTTTATCAGTCAATAAAATTACTACTTAAAATAATAATACTATTTATCAATTCCTCAGAGAGTGATAGAGATGAAGTCTCTGTGCAAAATACTTATTAATATAGTTGCCAGTTATAATACAATACAGACCAGTAAATAGGTGTCATACCTTTACTTGTTGGAATACAATCTGGATAAGAGTTCATTTTCTTCACAAGTATTTCGTACTTGAGTCTCACAACTTGGCTTGGCCATTCCTTATTATTTACACAAGCCGAAAGACAAACTTGCAATTTCACCACCTCAGGGCAAACTGGCAAGGTGTTTTCATTGAATTGATCTTCACATAATGTCAACCTTCTTTCTGTGCAGTTGTTTTTGACATTAGATTCTATAAAAAAAACACAAAGACAAATCAGCAAAAAAATGTTGTGTACAAGGTCCTCATTTACATTATGCAGACTCCTTGTGACTTCTCTAGAAGGTTCTATTCTTTAGAAGTACATGGTATCAAAACAATAAAGGGCAAATCTATGACATTCTCTGTTAAACAATTGTAACTGAATCTAACAAGGAGGACTTCACCGTTCATTTATTTGTCTCACTAGTATTCTTGTTATCAATTACCCAAGTCTAGATTAATGAATCTGGATAATTGATGTTTGGCTGTCAGTGATTATCTCTGAACATTTCTGAGCTAAAAACCTACTTAAAGCTAGAAATAGAAAACATGACTGTTAGATATCAGAAGCACCCTGGCTTTTTTCATCAGGACTAGAAAATGGAAACCTTAAAAGTAACACAACTAAATAAGAGATAGATAGTTCTTATTCACCGAGGCTTTGCAAAATTGACAGTCCTGACCCAAAGGTCCTATACATAAATTATATAGGGTGCCCAGTAGGTTTTGGCAACAACTATGCATTACAACACACAAAAGAGAGTGGTGTCAAGCGATTTATATATAGAGCAAAGTGAACTTGACATGGGACTCCAATGCAAGAGGACAACAAAGTACTAATTTAATTATGTTTTTATCTCCAGTGTTACAAATATAAGCAACAATAAACAAATAACAGTTTTAAAATTTGCATTTCTTCCAGTATACAGTTGACTTCGTTTTAGCTGGCTGACATCTCTCTGTTTCTATTTCCTCCGACACAAACTTTTCAGTAACAAAGCACTTTTTAATTTGCAATTTATGTAATTTAAATGAGCGAGTTTTCTTCTCATAACAGAAGTATAGTTAACAGGTTCACACAACAGGAAACTGCCACAAGATCTTAAATTAACTCTAAGACAATGCAGGAAATGGCTTTAGCATGGCCTGCCAGCAGATATATTGCACGCAAAGGGAAAGTCACGACAAATACACTGCAATTTCTTCATTGCATGGGCTAGGTTCAAATATCGAGGAATTGACCCCATTTATCTGTTTTAAGTATCAATGTTTATCAAGCTATCCCATGTTTTGATGAAGTAGACACTAATTCAATGTAAATTGCTTCTCTTGATATCAAAACCAGGCAACTGGCTTGACTGGTGAAAAATACAACACAGTACACCGCCTCGGGCGACATGGCGAGCGAAAAGCGAACTCTCCATGTGACTGCGAAGGCAATTCAACAGACAATGTTATCTTCTCATACACATGAGTGCAGGGGATTTTACATTCTTGTAGAACATAATCCCTTCATTTCAGGTAACCTAAGTTCAGGATTGAAGCTGTGTAAGCATACTTTTGTCTTAAGCAGTTTAAAGAAATACGAGCCGACAAAGCGATCGACAAAATCAAACGAGAGACGTATACAAATTCACCACCACAGCCGATTTCGTGATATCTGCCAACTCTCTTCTTTGAATTAAATAATATTGAGATTTGCGGCTAGGTGATGGCAGAAACAAAGTCATAAGCTTAATTCTTAAGTTTTATTAGCCAAACATGAAAAATGAAACCTGTCAAAAATTCAATGCGCGGTGATCGAGATGCGTGGATCGAACGCAGCATGAAATGAAAAACAACTCTGGTAGAGCAGAGCTGATGCGTCTTGTTCAACCGGTAAAAACATTAATTATATTCAACTGTGGTAAAGAGTACTATGAGTTTTCCCCAAGCAGAGATTTGACTTGCCGACTATTGAAATTTGCACGGATTTCAATATTCAGCAATCTGATCAGGGAACAAGAGGTCTAAAGTTCTGGAATAAACCTTAAACCCGAAGTGAAATTTTATGCCAACTCTGATTGAGGTAAATTTCAACATGCTCGACGAAAACCACGTCAAATCTTGTAAAACATTTTATCATTTCTATCCAGAGCACCAACTCTAAAGGAATTGAAGAAGCAGCTACTTCAAGGGTTCAAAGTTGGCGTCAAAACAACGAGTGCTTTCGTAGACACTGTTCTATTTTCATCACAGGTCGCTCCTACTACGACTACCAAACCATCGAAGCAGAACAACCGAGCTTTTAATCTTTAAGAAGCTAACAAACAAAATCTATCTTCTAACGTCACTGTGAAAGTTTAATGTTTCCCTAAGTTGTATTTCCGTTATGTTCACTTACCCACTGAAGACACAACAAGCACAAAAATCAACAAAACGAAGGCTCGTCCCTCTGCCCTATCCATGTTTCTTGTGCATATCTGCAAACAACAAACCCCACTGTCGGTTTTTGTCAATGTGTCCAATTATGGAAATTGGCTCGAAGATGAGCGCTGTGATTGGCTGGCGAGCGAAACAGATGTCACTTTCTTTCAACCTTTGGCTGCCAAATGATTACAGGTCATTCGTGAAGAAATAAGAGAAAATTGGCGCTATTGTAATAGAGCCAATCGCAAATGGGGCTATTTTTCTGTCGGAAACAACAAAGGCTTTCGCTAAATAAGTCTTAAGATGCCGAAAAAGAATGGCTTTTATCCCTCGCGTCTGGGGAAATGAACGAACAGAAGATGCCGCCTGATTTACATTTGAAGCACAACAAAAGCACAACCAAACGAAGCGTCAAAACAAAGCTGGTTTTCATTTCTGCAAAATGAAGCTTTTGACAAAAATTTCAAGCACCGGCAGCGAGCTGAAGGGTTTTTTTTTAAAAATGGTACTTCAAGACATTTGTCATTTTTCAAAAGCCCTCGTTAGCGGAAATTTTTTCCAAGTGAAACGCATCTGGCCCGAAGGCGTCGCATTTACAAAGAAAAAATTTTATACTGCTCAGACCAGAACCCGGTGGCGATTTTCTTTCAATGTTATGAAGACAAGGTTATTTAAATTTGATAATCCAAATTTAGAAAAAGTTGTTTATTATTTTATAATGTTTGTTTTAGAAAT
>OMLO01003952.1_pt1 | contig 12303 bp, 5 predicted proteins | sample 1674811 | NCBI WGS metagenome assembly OMLO01 (sample SAMN06265003, study PRJEB25207) | coral metagenome | isolation source: Coral host | place: Mexico:La Bocana,Puerto Morelos, Mexico | collected 2008-11-13
CGTGAACGTTCCCCCGATAACCATACCCAATTTCAGACCAAAATGTTCAAAATCTATACCCATTTTCAGACCAAAACAGCTTAAAAACCATACCCTTTGGGGCGGCGCATACCTATATACCTTATATAGGGGAGTACCCCCCCGGGAGACCACTCTAATATTTCCAGAGATATGCTCCTGGAATGCTCCTGGAATGCTCCTGGAAACATTCAAGATCTCTTTCAAGACATTTCTGATATTCATTCTCATAATACTCGATCCTCTGTCTCAAATAATTTTTACACACAATGTTCTAGACTCTCAATTCAAGTGAACTCATTTTCTAGAATCAGAACAAAAAATTAGGAATGAAATGCCTGTATCTTTAAGAAATTAAAAAATGTTTTTAATAGGAAAATAAAACAATTAATACTTTTTGAAATTCTAGATTCAGAAGACTGTTATATTGATCTTTCAGAAATTGTTCAAAAAGTAAAGCTCGAGTTAGTTTCCTCTTAGTATGTTTTCATTAATACTCAATAATATTGTTTTAGTGTATCTGTAGTTTCTCATCGTAACTGTTGTTAACTATTATTTGCAATATTGTTAGTTTATTGTCTCTAGTCATTTTTGTCAAATTTTTAATCTCTTTAGTTCTCTTGTTGCCTTCAGTTGTATTTAGTTTTACCTAATAATTTTAGTTGTATTAATAATTCCTGTAAACATGTCGATCCGCCTAGCTATATTAACGCAGCTATCTGCAGGCATGTTTTAATTGTAATTTCTTACTTTGAAAACAAAATAAAATGTATGTATGTATGAAAAAAAAGATATTGACCTTTATTCATTGCTTACTGTTTTGTTGTGGCACTTACTAATTTGTGTGATAAAAAATGTGAATCAGAAATAACACTGCAGGTTGACTGAGTAACCGTGTTAATGTTGTACTTTTGTTTGTCTAGGAAAGTGTGAATCACTGGACAATGCTTACTCATCAGTGGGACGCATTAACTGGAGATAAAAAAAGCACAATAATTGGTTATGAAATCACCTGCCACTTTATTCCACCACATGACATACTTCACAGAAGCCATCTCTTGTCAAAAATGTTGGCAATCTGCATTGAGGCTGGAGAATCCTTCCAAAAGAAAGCCACTGGCCTTTTAACCACAGCATGTCAAATGAGAGTTTGTGAATCACAGGCGAGGACTTTACTTTATAATTTACCTAAGCAATGAATGAATGAATGTATATATATAAGAAACCGTCCTGCCTAGGTTTAAGGGTAAAACCTTATGTAATTAGTAAAGCTGAACCCCATTATTTTGAATTGTTTGAAATAGCACTGAGGGGTATAGAGTAACTGGGAAAGTTACATTGTAAAAATAATACAGTCAAACCTCCAAGAAGCAAGTCCACCCAGAATGTCAAGAGTTGGTGGTCATTTATGGGAGGTGGTCGCTTACCAGGGCTTCAAGACCATTAACTGCGGGTAAAAATTTTACCTCATTAACTTATAAAGTAACTGCATAGACTTGCTCCATGTTTTAAATTTGTTATTCTGTCTCTTAAGCTTGTGCAACCCATGAATGTGATAAATGTTACAACCGGTTTATTATCCAATTTTTGCTTTATGGTCAAGGGAGTGGTCACTTACAATAGGTTTGAAAAAAAGAACATTTCAAACTTTTAGCTGTAAAAGTGGTTGCAGTCGCCTATATAGCAATTAATGACTTGGTTATTTTGTGGCACAACGGAAAAATGGTCACTCACTGAGCAGAGGTGGCAACTTACTAGAGTTCAGTGCAACATGTCAGGTTCGACTGTAGTCAGTAATAACTGTAAGGCAATTAATATAATGGAATGCAATTGTTTATGGTAGTAAGAGCTAAAACTCACTAAGAACATTACCTTTTTTCCTGGATGGGTGCTGTTAGCCCCAGACTTCCAGGTCTCTGCAACAGATTCCTCTTCCCCCCTTCTCCCAGTTGTATACTCCTATCAGAAACAGAAGTACCAGTACACAGTGAGTGTCTTGCCCTGGTACAAAACACAGTCACCCCACTCAGTGCTTGAACTTGGGCTGCGAGTGATTTCGAGTTAGCCATCACACCAGTTCCATAACCTAAGTGGAACTATCATTTTGTTCAGGATTACTTTTTTGAGTAAACTAACTTTCATGTGTCTTACAATTTTTCCTTAGGAGATAGTGAAAATTTGGATGGACTGTGGAAAAAAGCTTATGTCATCTAAAGCTTTTGCAAAGATGTCTTCTATAGCTATAGAGTGCTTCAGTCTAGCTCAAAAGTTTTTGCCGAGCAATGACAACAGCAAATTGAAGGCCAACATCAGCTATTTTAGAGCTACAGCCATCTTAACTGCTAATGAATCAACTCAGTTAGCTCAAGCAATTAAAGATGCTAACAATTATGTTGAGCAATGTCCCACTGTCAAGGTAATAAAACTGTAACATACAATTTTTTACAACAACTATAGAAATTCTTGCATGCTCGTTGGCTTAAATTTTCATTGTCAATAAGCAGACAGACACATGAATTTATAATTTATGCCATGCATCAACGAGTGAGAGCAGACAAATATTTGACAAGCATTGTTATACGCGCATGCGTATTTTGTTTGTTCATTCTCCCTCACGTGTTCCGGTTCCGGGTCGTCTTGTACCCATTACTGACGTAGTGCGATTCAGCTAGGCTATACATTACTACCAACAGCGGAAATTTAGAGAAGAATAAGACGTTTTGTAGGGAAAAGAAGCAAAATGTGGGCTATGCTGTTTGAGTTCTATACTCTCTTTAGACATATGTCAAACTTTTTCTCTGTTATAATTCATTAAAATCCTCGTATTCTTGATAAGTTTTTCTTTAGTAAATTTTTTTCATTTATTGTATATTTTGGGGCAAATAAATGTTTGGCTGGGCGTGTTGTTTCAGCTGTCTTTAAGTCCAATGTCTTTAAAAACCTACAGAAACTCGAGAGGATAGGGATTGCTGTGATAGTAAGGGATAAATTTCAAGATAACGTGGGGTTAGATGTAAATAAGCTTCTGAAATAAATAGTATCAGTTTAATTATAGAGTAGAAATACTGACTTGTTTGCTAATTTCAAGTTTCGTAATATATACCTTAAGTTAGTGAAGTCTTCTTTGTTTGCTGCAGGGCTACAGACTATTGTTGAATTGTTGTCTCCGGGCCCGTAATTATGATGACGGGTTAGCAGCTTTTAAAAATGCACAGGAAATCTTGACAGATAAACAAGAGGACCAATATAAGGGATTTGTCCAATTTTTTACGACAGCAATATCACAGAAAGGTAAAGTGTACGTTTGTTCTTGTTTTGCTTTGCTACCATGGACATTGTTACTCTCGCTCACTTAAGTGTCACTGCTATCCGCTGCCCTCGTTTTGTAATAATAACGTTGCAATGTTGACACTTCTGTCACGAAATATACGCAGTAACCAAATTGGCACATTTGCCGAAATTTCGTGGATTTAAATACTTAGGCGACTTTCGCCAGTAATACTATGCAAATAATCTCATGACATCAGATACGCTCCTAACATATTTGTGGATTATTTGACGATTTTATCATTTTATCAACAACCTCGGCGAAAATTCGTCGTTTTTACTAAATTCATGAACGTTTAGGGGTCCTTCTATTTAAGCATTGCTAATGACTTGTATAATTTTGTCATCAATCTTGACGAAATGTCGTCAGATTTCATTAGTCAACTTTCTGGGGGCCCTTCTAGCCAAGTCAAATCCATTCACTTGTATAATTTTGTCAGCAGGTTTGGCGAAATTTTGTCAGATTTGGTTTTTTTTTACAAAATTTCCACACATTGACACATTTCGTCAAATTCGTCAATATCGTCAACAAATTTTGTCAAATCTGCCATTTTAGTTACTGCACGCATTTTTATACATATCATACCAAAATATGCTTATCACCTATTCAATATTTGTTCTTGTATAGCATTGGAAGTCTTCAAAGCTGCATGCCCTGTCCCAAAACATTTCGTTCAGAAGTTAATCAGCGAGTCTGTAGCAAAGAGAGCCGTTCAGAATCTGTCCGTGCTCTTCTGTAATGGCTGGGCGGTGGAATGCGATGCTTCTTGTGTTCCACTCGACTTGGTGTTGGCATCTGATGTCAAAAACCGGGAGGAGCTAGTAAGAATTCTCCTGCAACACAACGCAAATGCTAGAGGTCTAAAAAAAAGCAGCAAGTCACCGCTGTCAATTTGCCTAGAAACGGACAAGTTGGACTTGGCAATGATTCTTCTGCAGCATGGAGCTGACGAGAGGGATTTGGTGGAGCGAGAAGGAGAGAGCCCCTTTCATGCTTCACTCCGAATCGGCCTCAAAAAAGGTCAATATCCTTCAACGAAAAAATGATTAATCACATTTTTTGACAGCTTCCTGTACAAAAACTCCAACACCAATCAAATTGGTGTCTGTGTTGCATCTGATTAGGTGCAAAAGTTTGGATGATTGGAGGGGTGGAGAGAAGGGATAAAGAGAAGGAGCAAAAAAACCGGAAAGCGTAGGTGAAAGGGAAGATCAAATTCTAGCAAATGAGAGGGGCGAAATTGACGTGTCAATAACTATTGCCGGGTGTTTCCGCCGTCCCACAATTGTTATGAACCCAGAACGTTGTCGGGAAGATGTGAAAAATAATCACAGGCAATCACTTTGTCCGATACGAACAGAATAGCAGACGTCAGAATAAACTGAGTTGATACAGTAAAACATAATGATTTCAACATTTTCTTGTTTTTCTACTCTTGTACAGGAAACTTTGCGATTCTTCAGTTCTTTCTCGACAGTAAAAGATACCCAATCGATTTGCAGGACAAAGATGGAAACACTCTTCTACATTTTTTGTGTCGAGGAAAGATAGATTCAAAGAAGGAGAAAGCCATGATCTATCTTCTCGAAGCGGGAGCAAATCCATTAATCATTAACAAACGAAAGGAAAAACCTATCGACATCGTTTCTAAAGTCAGGTGAATTTTATATCTATTCTTTTCAAATGCGGAATTTAAAAATTGCCAAAACTGGCCAGCCGTTCTTATTTGGGAAAATACGAACGCGTTATCGTAGGTTAGAAATGAAGATAAATACTTACTTGCATCGAACTGAAACCAATGTTAATGGATCTAAGGCTATGTGATTTTAAGTCCGCAATGTCTACTTTTTACTTTACAGTATCATTGCGATGTCTAGCAGGCAGAATAAACGAATTCAACAACTACGAAAACTCTTAGATGTAGTAACACTGAAATTCTCTTCTCCTAACTTTTATCGCATTGTTATCTTGTTATCGTTTCCCTTCAATTTCATAACAGGGATAACAGAAATATCCTGTTAAGCTCAGCTGAGGGACGCTTTAACAGTCCGCCATCATTTGATCAGGAAACTGCAAAGCCAAAAAATAAAACTACGGCCCACGAAGAGAAAACTGCACCAGAACATTCAAAGACTTCTCCTTCCTCACCCAGTAGTGAAACTCCTTCACCTTCCATGAAATCTTCAAAATCAGCTAATTCAAGAGAGGAGCCGTCGTCTGTTGTTTATGAACGTATCCAGTCTGTTATAAAGAAGTTAGATGTCCATGCTGGGTTTAAGAACGCGGCTTCACATGAAAAACCAAGAAAAGCCTCCAGGACAACAGAAAAACCTGATTCTCAAAATTATCAAAAGCAAAGTAATGTAGCGGAGGAGGCTAGCGGCATAGCTCAAGAAAATGAAGGTCGTTCAAGTCAAAGTAACGAAGACAAAGATGATTTTGTTTGCGACAGGCTCGAAGTAGCTTTCAGTGGTTTGCCCTGGGAAGTAGAGTGCACTGAGAAAGTTCGAAAAGTTTTAAATGATAGGCGCCTGGAGTGGTGGAAGAAAAAACAGTTTGTAGAGAAGGTGAAAAATCTTGCTCAAGGCCGGGAGAACTGGACAGCGCATCTCTGTAAAAGACTCGAAGGTCTACCAAAGATCCGTGGCGTGCTTCTTTATGAAACAAGATTGACAGACGCTGCAAGAATCATCTGGGAATGTGCAGTTGCCTTTTCTCCTCGTTATTCGAACAATACCTACTACTCAGAAATTATCCGAATATGGGATATTGTGTTTGATCACGACAAAGTCCCGCGCGCAATAAAAAATATAGTTACCTCGTTGACAAGAGGCCAGGACTGTTTCCTCAAGAAAGAGCTCAGGGGACTTCCAAGGGTTGATGCTTCTCAAAACCAAGGTCCAAATCTCTATGTTAAGCAGACCCAAACCAATGTACCTCCTTTCTCGTCAGCATCGAAAGCACAAGAACACCAAACGGTTAAAGATGAAGCAAATGATGACCAAGTGACTTTCTTTCCTCCTGCAAGCCATCGCGACAACGAGTATCAAGTTCTGAAGTTTTACCACTTTTCCCAGGCCATGATTCGCACAATATTGAAACAACAGTCATGCAGTGTAGAGATCGACTTTCCATTTCGCGTGACAGAGGAGGAGCATGACATCATCAATTTTGAACCCTCTCCTCAAAGCTCCATCATTTTGATTGGGAGGAGTGGCACTGGAAAGACGACATGTATCCTCTATCGCCTGTGGAAAGATTTCTTTACATACTGGAACGAAGCTGAAGAAAGGAAGAGGAAGGAGGAAGGAGATACAAGCCAGCAATCGGATGAGACACAGAAAAGGACTGAAAGCGCGGTAATACAAGGTGATGAGTGTCATGAGACAGCAGCTAGGTGTCCTGCGGAGCCAGTTGTGTCAGCATGTTCTGAATCTGAGGCAGCAGCCAGTTGTCCTGCGGAACCAGTTGTCTCAGCATGTTCTGAATCTGAGAAATCCAAGGAGAACCTCCACCAGTTGTTTATAACCAAAAACGGTGTCCTCTGCCAAGAAATGAAGAAGAATTTTAACGGCTTGAGCCAAGCGTGCCCATTTATTAGGCATGAAAGTGAACAAGGTAAAGCTCCCTTGAAGCTGCAGGAAGTTGAGGACTCTGCCACAGGCTGGCCACTGTTTTTAAATGCACGCGACCTTTATGTTATCTTAGATGCTTCTTTGCCTGAGCCTTACTTCTTTCCCCGCAACGAAGATGGAAGCCTAGAGACCAGGGTTTACCACTGGGGTGAAGAAGACAATCAGTTGTCCACTATTCCCATCATCGATGACGACGAGGATGCAGAAGACGAGGACGCTGAAGGTGAAAATGAAAACACGGAGGGTGACGCCTCAACTAGTGAACAGAGGCGATCAATTGTCTTTGTGAGCTACACTACTTTTGAAAACCTGTTGTGGTCTAAAATGTGCAAGAAAAAGAAACATGTCGATTTTCATCCCTCTTTGGTTTGGATGGAGATACGGTCTTTTATAAAGGGCTCATACGAAGCCCTGCACACAGAGAGCGGTCACCTCGGCCTTGAAAACTATAAAAAGATTGGACAAAAGAGGGCACCCAACTTCACAGCTGACAGAGACGCAATTTACAAGCTGTTTGAATCTTATGAGCGGGTTAAGAGGTCTTCCAACATGTTTGATGAAAGCGATCTCGTGTTTCGTTTGTACCAGCGGTTGAGGCAATGCAGAGTTCCTGATTGGTCAATTCACAAGTTGTATGTAGATGAGACTCAAGACTTCACTCAGGCAGAGTTGATGCTACTCATACGCTGTTGCCGTGATCCTAACGACGTCTTTCTCACAGGTGACACAGCACAAAGTGTCATGCGAGGCATCTCATTCAGATTTGAAGATCTTCGTTCACTCTTCTTCTACTTGAACGAGAGCTACAAGGCTGTAGGAGTGCAGGCTGAAGTCTTAGTTCCACAGATAATGCCTCTGATATACAACTATCGATCACACAGTGGAATTCTTAATTTGGCTTCTAGCATTGTTAGCATGCTGCAGGAATATTTCCCAAAGTCGTTTGACAAGTTGCCTAAAGATCAAGGTCACTTGGATGGCCCTAAGCCAGTACTACTCGGGCCCTGCAGTCCGATGGATCTAGCGTTACTTCTTCGTGGAAATAAGAGGAAGACGACGACTACTATTGAGTTTGGTGCCCATCAGGTCATCCTTGTAGCATCAAACGAAGCGAGAGAAGGGCTTCCTAAAGAGCTCAGGCGCGCTCTAGTGTTGACCATCTACGAGGCAAAAGGATTGGAATTTGATGACATCCTTATATACAACTTCTTCAAAGATTCACAGGTGAGGTGATTCGAAATGGACAATACTAGTATAGAACATATATATATATATTGACGCGATCGTCGACAATATATATAAAGGCAACTTTATACATTGATCAAACAGGATATTGAAAGCCTAAGGACTTAAATTATATTCTAAATCTGTCGCGGAACATCTGGTGTACGTTACGCATATATGTAGTACCCGCAACAAAGAAATTAATCCTAATAGTAATCTTAACTTAATCTTAACATGCACTTGTTTTCTTCGACAACTTAAAATGAACTGGAACATGCCATGAAGAGGACTTGTCTCCATACTCGACTTCATAAACTGGCGTTAGTTTTCATTCATTATTGAGTTAGTTGTTAATGCAGCTCTTATACATTGATAAGAAGCGAATCATGATTCTTGAACTTTACTTATTTCTTTCCAGGCTCGTACTGAATGGAGGGTTGTTACACAGTATCTCTTGGAAGTGGTAGATCGTGGGAATGTTGACAAAGCTAAAGTTAAGTCGCGTCCATTGAGTTTCAGTCCTAACAAGCACAAAATCCTGAACTCTGAATTGAAACAACTGTACACAGCTGTGACTCGAGCCCGTGCAAAGGTTTGGTTCTTTGACGAGGATGAAGAAAACCGTCGGCCAGTGTTTGAGTACTTTGAGCTGCTCGGATTGGCAGATATGGTCACACTAGAAGCAGACACCGAGGAAAGCTCTGATGGTGCACAGTCTTTGGAAAATATGTTTTCCAAGGAATCGTCCGTAGAGGAATGGGAAAAGCAAGGGACTTTCTTCTACAGCAGGAAGCTCTGGAAATTTGCAGAAAATTGCTTCACAATTTCTGGTAATGTGAAGATGAGCCAAAGGTGTAAAGCGTTTGCGCAAGCCGAGTATGCCCGAAGTCTTCACGGCGAGCCACCACGATTAAAGACCGAATTTCTCCGAGCAGCCGATCAGTTTCTGCAGTGTAACATGATTCAAGAAGCTGGGGTCTGCCTGGTTAATGCTCGGGAACCTATTTTGTACGCAAGCCTTCTTCAGAAACTCGGGAAGGTGTGTCGGAAAGTTTTCTTGCTGTAATTCAACGAAAGCGATAACTAGAATGAAGGGTTCTTACGTGTAAATGTATATAATTATACGGTGTTTGTTTAGTGAAAGACGTTAAGATGTTTAAGATTTAGATACATACGTCATTTAACAGTAGGCTCGTGGTTCCACAGCCACTTTGACAATGTTATGACGCATTATTATCAATAAGAGGACAGACGCATAAAAAAGCTGGTGTCAATTTGTTATTTACAATAACAAGACGCGAAACTGGTCAAATGCCGGGAATAAATAAAGTTTTTCAGAGGTTGACGCGTACAAGTAGCTAATTTACTAGTCCGAGTTTTAACATTTTATCCGTCTGTACTCTTACTGATGATAAAAACGAGCCAATCAGCGCGCGAGAAATTGGACAGTTATTGTAAAATTTCCCGTTGTTTAAGCTTTCATGTTATAGTATGAGCTTTTGCTACTGTAGCAAACATACGTCTTTTTCTTTTATTAGTTTGCTGCTTTTTAGTTAATTTGCCAGGCAACTAAAAGTTATCATCTAGTGGCTATATATACGTGCTTGCTAATTGAGTTTTTTCACCTTACTGAACTAATACATCGGGTAGCATATAACAAACACATACTATGTTGTATTGGAATGTAACGATATTGATCAATTCATTAATAGATCTTATGCTTTTTCCGCATAGGAAAAGACTGCAGCAAAGTGGTTTGAAAGAGGGGGTAACTTTTTAGAAGCAAGTCAGTGCCTAGAGAAACTTGGGGACTTCAAAGAGGCTGTTGAGGTCTTTGTTCGTGGAAATCTATACCACAAGGCCATTGATGTCGTGAAGCGTTTTAACAGATTACCACCAGTTAATCGACAACAGACCCATGCCCCGCTGAGAACTCTTCAAGAATTGCACTTGGCCTCCGCAGAACTCCATTCCAAAAGGGGCAACATGGAAGAAATGAAGAAATCACTTCGTTATGTTCAACCCGTCGACGTGCGAGTGGAGTTTTTGAAGACGCATAACTTGGTTGTCGACGCTGCAACGGAATTATTTAGGGAAAAAAGAGGAGTTGAAGCTGCGACCATGATGAGAGAAAACGGATCATTTCTTGATGCGGCTGAATACGCACGAAGCTCTGGTAACTCAAGTCTCGCAGCTGATTGTATTTTGGCTTACGTTCGCGGCTCAAGGGATATGTCAAAGGAGGAACAAATTAAACAGCTAGACGAGGCTAAGACGCTCTACAAGAAAGCAAAGCGGATGAACGGTGTTGCTGAGGTTCTTTTACAGCAAGCCACACTGTCTAGAGACCGTGAGAAAGTGGACGAGGCTGTGAAGAATTTCCGCAACGTTCAAAACATCTGTGGTGAGCTTGAACGTGTTGAATTGCTTTGGGAACTTGCAGGCGATGAACACGGTGTTCCTGCAGTCAAAATGGTGACAACTGTTCTTCAACTGATTAAATCACTGAATGTGAGTAATCTGAACGTAAAGACACAGAAACAAATCGAGCAATGCGAGGAACACTTTGGACTTAACAGGGAAGGAGATTCAACAAAGAGAGTTGTGAGGCTGAAAGAAGGTGATCGTTTTCTTTCTTTTGCCCAAGGAATAAAGAAGCGTAGTATTCCCGGCAACAAATGGGAGGTAGATCTCTATGATGCTCGTGAACGTATTGCTGAGGACCTCTTCCACAGAGTCATCAAACCCATCCAGCAAGTTCGCAGGTTTTTGCACAACACGTTTGTGACACACGAGACATGTCAGCAGTTTTTGGTCGGCCTTCCATGCAAAGCTGAGAGTTGCAAGTACCAACACAAGCTTCCATCTCAGGATAGTACCGACAAAATTTTCGGAGCAATTTTGGATGAGATCTGTCTTAACGCGCAAGCTTACAATTTTCACAGAACGGCGAACAAATTTGGCTACCAGAACACTAGGAAATTGGATGACCTGTTCCCATCGGATCCCTTTGCATCATGCAGAAGACTTCTTGAATTCTTTTTTCCTGCACATGGCCATTCATCCAGTATTCGCTTGCAATCTTGCATCTCTCGTTTGCGAGATGGGAAGCGTCAATTTCAGAGGAAACGTCTATTTAGGTTTGCCGACGAGTTGTGGAAGAAGTGTGAGACCGGGGAAAAAATCCTTTCAACTGCCGATTCATTTCTCGCTGTTTCACATCTTCTTCAGCTAATCGGATCACCATCGAAAATTAAGCTGTGGATCAGTGATGCGGAGAAGACATTTGGAAAAACGTACGATATCCAGAAAAACAAAGGAATCAGTCCAACACCAGTTGGCATTGCTTTAGAAGGAGATACACGGGTAACCTGGTTCTCCCGATGGTGGCAAAATTCCAAGCTTCATTTGCATTTTCATGGTGACATCTTAAGGGCTGGAAACATCGCAGTTCGCCACTTCGAACTGATGACAACTAACCCAGAAAGCGAGCTACCTTTCCCGTCACCAAGAAACTGTCTTGACATCCTGGAGTACGTCACTTGTGCCCACCTAGCTCTGTTCGCTCGTCTGCAGCAGTCTCTGAAGTCCCCCTATCTCGTTTGTCTTCCTGAAAGTTACTCGTCGGTGATCTCATTTTGGAGCACACTCAACTGCACCAATAAAGAACACATTGGAATTTACCAGGCAGCTTTGAGGCACCAAAGTCATCCTTCTACCATTCGTGAAGTACAGAGGTTCTTGCACGACTTGGTGTCACTTATGCTGGGAGGATATTCGCCGAACTTCAATGTGTTGAAGACGGTTTTTCACTCGAATTCTTGCATTGAATCCGGCGAGGCAGAGCGTGCGGTAGTTTTAGTCCTTACCCTTCTCTGTAACTGTGGGAAGTCAGTTCCACCTGACTGCGAGGCGAGCCTCCTTCAAAACCTGAACAGTGACTTGTCCAGTGATGTCATTCTTCCAGAGAGGATTGAAAGATGTCTGAAGCACGTCAGGCAGGCCAAAGGAATTCGCGAGTTTGTGATCATTCTTCGGGATCTATTGGAAACACGACACGAGATCCTATCCGATGTTCACTGGGAAAACTTCCACCAG
>OMLO01003953.1_pt1 | contig 12303 bp, 6 predicted proteins | sample 1674811 | NCBI WGS metagenome assembly OMLO01 (sample SAMN06265003, study PRJEB25207) | coral metagenome | isolation source: Coral host | place: Mexico:La Bocana,Puerto Morelos, Mexico | collected 2008-11-13
AGACATGTAGAAAGAAGGACACGACCGTCACTGTTCTAAACATGCCGTGCCAACCACACCTACCCACTTTTACGAATCTGGAACCTTCTCTGAAGACCTGCTAAAGCACCTGACCAAGCTATAAGGATAGGGCCGGACAACCTAGCAACAAGCAGGCTTGCGTGATCACTTCCCTTGGCAGGAAATTGAAGGCCTTCTGAATATCTGCTGTAATCCCAGCCAACTGGCTGCCATTGAAGAAAGCCATCTCAATTAACCATTGTACATGGGACCACAAACCGTTGGCAGTACATCCGGGTCGATTGCCAAAAAGGAATGAAGGGCATACTTTATCAATGGCACGAAGCAGCTGTTTAGATCTAAGTCCACTCCAAAGTCTATATGCATGTGATATGACGGTGATGGGACGAAAATCATTGACATTTTGAGGGGTGTCAACCTTACAAAGTGAGGCAACTCTTCCCACCAATGTCTGTTCTGGCCAAGTGCCGTCAAGCTCTGCCCTCTGAAACATCTGGCAATGAGAATGTAACACAACAGAAGGCATGGCTTTGAGATCAGACAATGTCACTCCATCTGGCCCAGCAGAACTTTTGGGTTTTTTACCTTTAATTTCTTTGGCGAGATGTTCAACCGACAAGGGAACATAGGGCAATGAGAATGAAGGCAGGTGGCGTTTACTGAAGTCTAAGATTTGCTGCCACTGTGATGCAGGAACGTCACGATGCCGGCTCCATCGCTTCTTCCATTCGACAGAGAACATGTTGAACAAATCATCAGCTTTTCCATGAAAGGATGATTGTGTGACTAGTTGTCCGACTTCCACCCCTGTGAGATCTAAAAGGTAAATTTCATCATCTTCAACATGGACGATATCACGGCTCTGACCTGCAATGAAACAAGGACGAGTGACATCAAGTTGAAGAGGCGGGTTAACTCTCACCATCAAATCATCACAAACAATTTCACAAATTGCACTATGCGAATGACCTAAGAGCAAATCAAGGCGATCTGGTGGTGCCCGTTTGATGTCTTGAAATACCAAATGTGCAAGTTCCTGGCGTTTGGTCTGTGCCATTTTCCTACGTGCTTGCAACAAATTGTTTTCCAAGCCACGGACTTCGACTGCAAAGGAAAAGTAAATGGATTCCGCAATGAGATGTGATGGTGGTGTCAAGGGGAAACACTCTGGAGCTCCTTCGAGTTTGGTTTGGCAACTGTGTCCCCACCATTCTGGAAACGAAGGATGAAATCCATTGCCTGTCAAAATGCTCCGCCATAATGAGACACCATGTGCGTGAGAAGTGTCATTAGGATGGGCTTGGATGAACCTACTATATGCTTGCAAACGTCGAAGCTGACGAAACCACTGTGCATGTTGTCGGCTCTGGCCATGGAACAAAGGCTTCACATCACCGTTGCGGCTAGGTTTCAAAACAACAGGTGCCACCATACCTTGTCTCTGGCGAGTGGAAAATGTCTGGCCACGTCCAAAGTGAACCTTTCTTGGTTTATGGGTGGTCTCTTCAACATGGGAGGCGGCTGTTGTTTCAATCTGTTGCCACATTTGAGAGTATGCTTCTGTGGGATTTTGCTGCAAGAAATCTTGGTGCAGGTGAAAGTCACTGTTCTCAAAACCTTTAGGCCATGGAAAATCCAAAGGCGTTCGCCACCAATGTTGCAAAAGTGCTTTGGGGCCTCCTCTAAATTTACCAACAAGGACACTGTGGTCTGCCCATATGTCATGGATGAGGTCAACTTGACATAACAATTCTTGCAACTCTAATGAAATGAAGCAAAAATCCTTGCGAGTCTTGGTCTTACAAGTCATATGGGGTGTGATTCCCCAACGGGCAGTTGCAAGACTTTGAAGATCCTGAAAACCATAGTGTTGCATCATAGCATAAGCCTGTAATGCATCTAATTCGAAATTCATGTCTCCTGCTATGTATCTCAACCCTGGCATGTTGGATATCGCTTCCAAAGCAACCTGCAAAATCCGTTCTGTGTTTTCCTTTGCGTATGGGCGCGACTGTCCAGGTGGTTCGCCATAAATCGTTAAACCTGTTATCCACAAATCGCCACATAACGTTGTAACCATTTGGATGCGTGAGGATTCAAAAACGTCACTAGGCCATGCAATTGGAACGGCTCTGGTGGGATGTTTGCTGAGACATGCTACACCGTTCCACACACCTGAATGGGCTGATTTGGGTCTAGGCGGGACAGGAAAACCACCAACGATGTACTTGAAAGGATTCTCTGATGTTCTCAGGCCTTTACGAAACGCGAACATGGCTTTACTGGAAAGATGTGTTTCAGAAACTGCCCAGATATCACCAAAATCGAGATATTCTGCTATGATCTGTTGTTTCCCATTGAGGCCACTAGGATTGAAAGTTCCAAGATGCCAATGAGAATCAGATGTTTGTGGTCCTGGATTGGTTGCTTCTCCACTGTGGAGAAGACTCAAAAAAGCAATGGCAAAATACCATCGTCGAATGCAACGAAACTGCATTGGTTTCATTGGCTGACAAAACCCTTTTGAAAAACGAGTCATTCGTGGCCTCCTGGTGACCGCGAACCGTGAAAGGCTCTGCCACCCCCATGTTTGCAGGGAAACAAATGTCTGCCAAACCATCAAAACAATGAAAACCCGCAAGTTGACATGGGAACTATTGTCAACACAACCAAGCATTATCCAATGACGGTTAGGCACAGCAAACAAAAGGTAGCAAAGGCACAAAAAAGGTCCAACATCACGAAGTGAAAACCCCCACTTCGTGCTTCCCAACAAAACTGTTGTCATCAAAGTGTACCAAAGTCCAACAACGCATCCTTCAGGGTCCGAACAGCAGCGGTCACTCGGACATGCGTCATTCCCATCCAGAATTGTTGCAGACCCTAGTCACTCGCCGTCGACGTCTCTAGGACGCTTCGTCAAAAGGTTGCGGATCTGTGCCATTTGCGAATCGAAAAGATGTTGCATGTTTTGCTGCTGGCTGGCCAGCTGACCTGCAAACTGCTGACTTTGGGCATTGAGCTGCCCTTGGAGTTGCGTGAACTGAGCCGATTGTTGAATGCCATTCTCATGAACAGCTGTCTCGAGATTTTGCTGTCGAGACATCAAAACCTGAACCTGCTTTTCCAAATCTCCCACACGCTCAGAGACATCATCTTGGTCCATTGCAGTAGGTTGCACTGGGATGCGTGCAAGTACTGCTTGTTCAATCTTGGTCTCTAGTTGACGCAAACTTGCCTGTGCTTCCGGGGCACAGGTGGCTGGTGTTTCAGCTTTTGGACCTTGGTAGGATTGCCAAGGGTCAACTGCCAACCAAGGATCTTTCTTGAGATTTTTCTGCAAACCTTGACCACATAGATTGAGAGTTGCATTTGCAGCCACAGGTTTGAAGTCAGTCGACTTAACATTCTCTGGGGCCTTCACCGTTGATATCACCACTTCTCCATGACTCATGTTCAAGATATTGGAAGGAGGAGGGCTAGTAGCAAAGATAGACCAGGTATTCCCTTTTCCCGCAACTGACCCAATCGGCTGGATTGGTTTTGCCTCCCAACCAAAAGATTTCAGCACCTTAGAGAGGGCTTGCCGGTCAGTGCCGTATGGAATCGGAGTTGCTGTAAATTGCAAACGTGGCCCTTGAGGAAGAAACACAGCATCAGGTCTCACCGTCTGATGGACTGCTGCAGCTTGATCACTTTTGACTCGAAGTCCATACCTATCTCCAACTCTGGCCAACCCAATGGTTGCTGGATTCGTTTGCTTGAGATGTTGGACGACTGCTTTGTCTGCTTTCGGCACCCAAACAATGTCAAACGAACGATCAACTTCACGACTGTCTAAACACCTGGGCTCAAGATACGTTCCAGCTGTTCCACTGAGTGCCAGGAAACGGTCTAACAGGCAACACGGAATGCGAAGGCACACTGAGAAGATGGTGGCTTCTTTTGGCACTTCAGGTTTGAAACCACCTCGCATGAATTGACGTCGCCACACATCCACAACCGCTGTTTGGATTGGTTCCTTCTCAAGGTTGTGCCAGCATTCACAAGTGCAATTGGGTTCATTGCACAACTTGAGGCATGGGAATTGTTGCAGAATGTACTTCACAGGACTTCCAACAAAGTGCTCCCAGGAAGTTGTGACCTCGTCACGGTAAACGGTAGCCTTCACTGTTGCCGCCTGAACCGATTCAACCTGGGGTGATGCTTTTGTGAACGATTTTTCAACCTTCTCCTGGCCAATCTGAACAAGGGTCGCATGCAACAAGAGTGGTTCATTGTTGAGAACACACCTGGCTGGTACTGTGAGCGCTGCATGGGGCAAGGTAGTGTTCTATGAATGGTTGGGTGCATTAAGGATCAACAATGCAAGTGGACCTGTAGACACAAACTTGTTGGCTTTGATGTATGGTTCTGCTTCGGCCGCTGTGGTGATGACGATTCCCTCAGCAAGAGGCCCTACTTGTGAGATCGAAATTTGACCTAAGCTACGATTTTCACAGTGGAAAGTCCCTTCTGGTAAAGAAAGCTTGGCTGGATCAAGTTGAATGGGCTCTTCCTGCTTAAAGGCCTTGGCGGTCTTTTTGGCTCCTTTCTGTTTCTTTGTAACTTCGTGTCCAGATTTCTTGGAAAATTTCTCTTGCAACTCCAAAGGCAAAAGAAATTGAAATTTGACATTGCTGCCAACTGCTTTCAAATTTCTCCATGGTGTCCTGCTGTTGCATGCATTGAGGATATCTTCTGATCCACATGCTTTGACGGCTTGTACACATCTTGATTGGAGGTTGTCTGGATTGACACCTTGTTCTTCAAGAATTGGTTTTAAGGCTGCAATAGCCTTTTCCTGCATGTCAGGACCAGCGCCCCACATCCAAGGGTGATAGGCTAACCACGACACTGTGACAGCATCAATGAAATCTTGACGAAATTTCGCATGGAGCTGGGCAATGTCATTTGGTGTAGTTGGCATTTGGTCACCCAATATCATGTGTCTGATGAAAGCAATGGCAAACGCTCCACAACTGGGGATGACATCCACGAAATCGACTGGAACAACTTCAGGAACATAGTGTGGAAATGCAACACAACACATGTTGACGAGGTGTGTGATGCATTGCTCGTCCTCAGGTCGACTACGCACATATCCAACCTCAACCCTACCCGATCGAAATTGAATCACGATAGGAATCCAATGCTTCTGGTGAAGTACTACGCTACAAACGAGAGTAGGCATGGAATTACCAACGAACCAAGTATGAATGCTGGCTGCAGCATCCATCAAAGTCCACCCATGTGCCAGCAAGGGATCGACAAACTGTGGCAACATGTCGCCGAGACTTTCACCACAAACCCATTGCTTTTGAATCTGTGTGAGATGCCACACAAGCTCATCATCACCCCAAACAAGACCTTGGTTCTGCAAGGCAATGAGACGGTCTGATCCAAGGATGGTCTGTGCACGAAGGGAAGCTGCTTGTTCAACGGCACCCACCCGAGGCCCTTGGAGATTCAGGAAACCTTGGGATTTGACCCTCAGGAGGGGACTCACTTCAACTGTGTCACTGCCGATATTACGATGTTCTACAGGTGGTGATGGGATATCAATGCAAACCTTCAGGATGAACTGTTGGTCACCTTGAATGATGGTGCTAGGATCAACTACTTCACCTGTCTGATTTAAAATCTGTCCATCAGCTGAAATGCCCTGAAAGTCCAGCTCAGTTGCAATCAGCTGGTGAACAGTTGTGCCTGCTGTGACAACAAAATCAGCTACCTGCTCAAAACTCGGGGTATCACCATGCTGGATCTGGAGACGAATCCTGCTTGTGGCCTCTTCTTCGATTTGCTCCTCCTGAGATGGAATGACAACCTGTGAGATTGTCAGATCCGATGAAGGACCTGGCTGTTTTGCAGGTGGTGCTGATGTCTCTATAGCAGTGTTACTGCTGCTTTTCTGCAACAAAGCAAATTGATCTACAAGTGCAATAGGTCCTGATAGCAATTCGTCAATGTTATCAGCAATCCTAGGGTGCCAAATGGTCGACATGTGGAGGGCTTCAGACTTAATGCACCTATCAATCTGGAAATTCCACTGATGACGTGCCCTTGCCAACAACCATGAGCGATATGCGAAAAGAGCTGCTTGTGGTTTGACAGCCCATTCACCCAATTTCACGAAATGCAACTGACGCAACAAGTGTTGAAATACCCACATGGCTTGCAGTGGACTTGCAATCTGGCCAACCCCACTGAGTGCGAGCCTTGGGTCTTTACCCCATTCCAAACACGGGTCCATTCCACACATGAGCGCTGCTTCTTGTGGATGGAGATGTCGATATTGACAATGGGAATCAGTCTCAGAACCATTCAAAGGAACACTTCTTACCAGCACTCCGTAAAGTCCCTTTGTTTTGATTCTTTCGGGTGAGAGACCTTGTTGACGACAGCCGCAAGGGCAGGGTAGCATTTGGCTGCCCCATGCATGCAGGGCACAAGGCATGTTTCCTGCAAAATTCAGGAGATATGACGCGCAATTTCCTGTGGATCCCATGAATGCTTCAAGCTCTACTGCAGTAAGCTGCAACATCCGTTCATCTCTGTCACTCCAACGAAAGATTTGTGGCATGACATCACGGACTGATTTCAAATCACTGCAAGTTGGAAAGGGCCTAAGATCAATTTGTCCCAACAAAGGTGCGGTAAGGATGCACCACCATCTGGATCGTTTGCATGGCCATGTTTCATGAAGATGCAAGATTGTTTCTGATTTATGGAAACCAGTACGGGAGCAAAATTGATCTACATGCCAACGAACGAATGCATCTGATCCTGCCGGCTCCACACACTCCAAAATGATAGCAATGGACCTTAGGTAATGTGCCGCTGCCAATGTGGCTGGCAGAGTGCGGGCACGAGGGTCGTCACCTGATTTTCCGTCACCTAAAACTGAATAGGGTTGACAACTGACACCTGCTGCAAGTGTGGTGGTTCTGGGATGCAAGTCATAAATCTTCTCTAGCACATCAAGTTTCGTGATGTCCCCCACTACGATGTTTGCTTCGCAATGCCTTTGGTACAATTCAGCCATCTTAGGACGAATTTCACATGCCACGACTGGAACAAAATTCGATGCTTTTGCTCCTTGGCTCATTCCACCCATCCCTGCGCAAAGTTCAGTGACCTGCAAAACATCATCCCAATTGCACTGCGGATGGCCCCAAATCATTGAACCTTCATCCTGTACCAACAATGGCGTCTTCCCCGGAGTAACGATTCGTACCCGCATGAGGCTGTAAGAAACCATGTTGTCACCCAATTTACCCTGAAATCGAAAAGGCAAACTGTAGGGGATTGAAACCAAACAATGTACGTCTTGTAAGGGATCAATGCACACTGGCCGTGCAACCACACAAACAATTTTGCCAACCGGTAAATCAGAAAGATAGGGTGCATAGTCATACTGTAAGAGATCATCAACCATGGCGAAATGACAAAACAAGGTGAACCTACCACCCAACTTGGTTAGAACGACACACCGCTGGTAGGTGTTGGGCCAGATGCTCAGATCAATCCTCTTACGGGCTGGACCTGGCTGATGCAGGAAGCTTTTTTTGCAACTGTCTTCCAGCGGACACAAATGTGACATCCCATCGACCAAGGCTTTCATTAGATCGTTCATCGAGGCAGTGGATTCTAGTTGGATCTCACGACCTGCGTCACAATTCATTTCATCAAGCACTTGCGTATGTTTCCTGGAATCAAGTGTCAGCCGTCGACCAAGAAGACGTTGCACAAGCGGAGAAGTCATGCATTTCATCTCACCTTGCTTGTGGACCAGGGGTGGACGAGGGAGGAGTTGAACCCTGAGATGAAATGTCAGGGCCAAGTAAGTCCACTCCGACACATAGCTGTTACCATCTTTCCGAAAGAAGACACAAACCTCACACAAACAATGAAAGGATGAATCCTGCGTAGATTCAATTGTATAAGTTGTCTACGTATTTTGTCTAGAAAGCAAGTCTGGAGCTGTACAAATGCGCATATCAGCAAGGCATGTCTATTTTTTGTGTGATCCTCGTGGTCAAATGATATCAAATGAAGTGACGCGTTGGTTTGGGGGAGATTTCTGGTTCAGATAGTAGGTGGTCGGCAGCACATTTGCCATTATCGAAGGAAGTTTAGAAGTCTAACTTCCGACAATATGGACAGTTGAAAAGCAGAGTAGCAGAGCAGTCAAGTCAGTAGAAAGAAGATCATCACGCGAGTAGAGTCACGAGAAAGAAGCTACACACGCGCCAAATGTTAGGAATGTCGCGAATCGCTGTGTTTTTCAATGATTCGTGGTTCCGGATGTTCGAAAAAAGTCAATTTCATTGTATTCGATCCCCTTTTTATTTTATTCGATCCTGGTATCCAAGTGGGTGCTTTTCCTGATATATCCTGGTGAATCATTGGTTCAGATCCTAATCATTGGGAATTTTGTTGGATCCTGGTATCCAAGTGGGTACTTTCCTGAAATATAATGTTGAATCATTGGTTTAAAGATCATTTGCTGAATCCTGGTCTCCAAGTGGATAACTTTCATGGTATATCATGTATAATCATTGGTTTCAAAATCCTAAACTTTTGGGGTTTTTTCCATCCTGGTATCCAAGTGGGTGCTTTTCCTGGTATGTCTTTGTTTTTAGGATCCTGGTATATCATGTTGATATGGTTCTTTTTCAAGGTATGGTCTTTGGGATTCATCTTTTATGATTTACAAACCCTGTATTTTTCTTTTTCTTTTGTATGGTCTAGGGAGTCTAGGGAATCTTTGATTCAAAGTGAATCGCAACAGAAGAAAGCAGCTTGACTTTTTCACCTGGCTCGGCTCTTTTGGCATCAGATCTTTTTGGTTCATACCAAACCCAAAAGCCATTGGATCATGTGGATGCATAAAACCACAAAATCTAGTTCAAACTGTTACCTTCTCTACAGGAAGGAATGACACTTGAATCGGATATTTTTTCAAAGTGATCTATCCACAAAAAAAACCAATGGATCACCCCTCACACTCTTCAGTGTGATTGGCATTGAACCATTCGCATCACATCGTTCACTCCGCAAAGTGATTGGTTTTAAACCAATCGCACCACTTCACCAGCAGACATAGGCATATCATTCTTGAGAAAGTACAATGGCTTACCTGAGATGACACACCATTTGTTCCAGCGCTAGAAACAAAATTTAGCTGTACTTGGTACCACTCTTGTTTCACACTCATTCAGATCAAATTCAAATTGAATGACTTTTGCAAGACCCCCATTGGGACCAAGTTTCGTGGCCGCACCTCCTGCAATGTGAATTCGATCGAATCAAAACAACAAATTTCAATTTCTCAGCTTGATGATGTTTTTTCAGTCCTTCTCTGGCTTCAAGTATGCCACACGCCAAATCTTTTGCAAAGTTCGGCTGGCTTCAAGTTCCTGCAAAGAAACTAATCAAATTTCAGAAATCAGCCTGAAGCACCAGCAAAAACAACATGTAGACAAAAATCACAGTAACAGCTAGTTGTATACCCTTGCCATGGATTCAGCATGGCCTCAGCTGTGAAGACTGATGCCGCCGTGGAAAACTTCATATTGCCAATGCCAGGAGTCCAAGAGAAAATGGGCACCGTTTTGTCCGGCTTCACCAGGTAGAAGTCTTGATCTGGCAAATGAATTAGATACTATCAATATGCAAGGCAACATGAAGTCACAGCTTCAAGCTTTCACACTACAGCAAGACTCATGTGGTTTTGTTTGAATGATTAATTTCCTGCAACTCCAAAGGTTTGATAGAAGGTAACAACGGTTTGATAGAAGGAGCCTGAAGTATCCTCTGCGCCCGGGCGCTCACAGGAGTGCTGGTGCAAGCTGACATCAACGACATTGCTCTCCTCGAATTCCTGCAGCAAGTTGCGAATCGTGCAAGGCTCGGCATCTTTGCAAGCCTTGCTTGTTTCCGATGGCATCTCCAACACGATCTTACATTGATCGCTCGTCCATTTGCAAGGGATAGTATTGGCCATTAGATCCCCTGGCAGCAAGTTAAAAACAATGAAGAAACGGATGGTGTGGCTTGCTCACTCAACTCGCTTTGGACTACAAACTGACTGTTTATTATTACTAAAAAGTCAGTCTGCCAACCTCTCAGAAAGATGTGTATTGCAAGGTTTTCACACTTCTCTTTTGGTCGCTCACGCATGTCAAACCCTGCCACTAAGATGTTGTAAGACACCACGCATGTCTGGATCCAGCCAGACAGACTTCACTAAGATATAAGACACTACTCAAATTGAGTAGCAAACATGTCCCCAAAAAGGCACCATTGCCAATCCACAGAGTTTCCAAATTAAATCGTGTTGATATCCAACTTGAAGCTTAAAACCGGAAGTTGAAGCCTAATAGTTTGATTTGATGCATATTGAATAGCTTCTAGTTTGAAGCTTCTAGTTTGGGTGAAATCATCTTGATATCAAATAGCTCTGGGCAAGGCTTGGTGTTTTTCAAATCAAAGCTGCTACAACCTACCTCATTTGGTTTTGCGGGCTTTGCCCTTCAAAGAAATAGCTTTCTTTGCCGCTGCAGCCTTCGCAGAGGCATCACTTGGCACCACCTTCCTTGAGGCATCAGGCTTCATGCGACGCTTGGACAAATCAGATGCTGACATTGTCTTCAAGACATTGATCCGCTCTGGATGGGTCTCCCACCTAGGAAAGACGTTTCGTGAAAATCTTGTACCGAAAAATTTCAATCAATGCCATTATTATCTTTTACTGAAAGCTACTGAAACGCAATGAAATTCTTAGAGTTGGAAGTTTCTGACACTCAAAAAGTTTGAAGTTTCAGCGATCAATGCTGCCAAGCCACTCTTCACGTGCCAGCTTGAGGATTTCCTTGGGCTTCATATCGGGATTTTCTTTGCGAATCCGTCCCTGGGCCTCATGCACCACCTTCCAGTAGAGCCCACGCATGTTTGGTGGGGGTGGGCTCTTGGGAGGGTTGACCTCAGTTGATTCCTCACCTTCACCGTTCCCAGGAAGTTCTAGGGTGTCTTGGGAAAGTCCATCGCTAGCATCCGAATCATGAGACTTTTGAGTAGCCATGCCAACATCATCCAGAACTTCAATCTCGGGGCTGCTTTCACATTCAGCAACTTCAGCGATCTCCTTTGTTTCAATGAAAGTTGATGGGTTTCAAGAAATTAAGAAATTATCCTTAAAAAACCGATGAAGAGTGACATAGAATTGAATCAAATTCAAGTATGTTCTGTTATATTAAAAGCAGCTGACAAACGAAACTGACTCATTCAAGGATTGATGAATTTACAATGTGCTGGAATTTATGTAAGGTCTCCTTGTCATCTTTGCTCGCGCGGCCTTTGTTCCTCGAGGCACCCTGAGGGGCAGCTAGTGGCGGGTAAGGTCAGGTAATGTTTATTCATCACTATGATTGACATAACTTGCATGAATTGGATGTAGAATGATGTAGATCTTGGTTTGAAACATTTGTTTTTGACATCATCATTGTTTTGGTTGACCCTGCCTTCTCAGATCCTTTTCCTCCACCTTTGCCCTTACGTTTGGTGGCAGTCTTCTTCACATTTCCTTTGCCTCGTCCTCTGCCTCGTCCTTTCCCCTTGCTCTTCATCTCACTCTCTCCCTTTGTTTTTTTCGAACCAGAGGAGCCAGAATGAGTAACTAAGGAGGCCAAAACCTTCTGAGCAGCCAACCTGGCAGCCACACCCCTGCCGAATGGTTTGAGCTTCTCACCCCTCTTTTCGACTTCCTTCTTTTCGTCCTTCCCCAGTTTTTCCTTTTCCTCCATCTTCGCCTTTTTTTTTCTGCAGCTGATCCTTTTGCTGCACTTGCCACTTCTGCTTTCAATGAAGCTAACTGTTCTGGGCTCAACACCTTCTCAGCACGGCCACCACCAGGCTTTGCTGTCGTCATTGGAAGCGCAGGCGCAGCCTTCTCGCCACTGAGATTCGAATCTGCTGGAGAAAACACACCAGCCTCAAAGTGTGGTTTTTTTGGCTGGAGCAGATTAACTTTCAACCCATTGAAGCATATCAAAACTAGATGACGATTGATTTTCTTTTCATCGGGATGGCAATTCAATAACACAAGAGTCGAGACTAAGTGTTGGGCACTGGGATGGGGAGATGGTGTTTGAAGGGCACCAGGATCTTGCCCCAGCATTTTGTTCAAGTCCTGCAAAAGAATCAATGCTTCCAATACATAATGCTGAGAGATAGAAG
>OMLO01003954.1_pt1 | contig 12301 bp, 6 predicted proteins | sample 1674811 | NCBI WGS metagenome assembly OMLO01 (sample SAMN06265003, study PRJEB25207) | coral metagenome | isolation source: Coral host | place: Mexico:La Bocana,Puerto Morelos, Mexico | collected 2008-11-13
ATAATAAACTGAACTACCTCACTTTCGACTAACAACTAAGGAATGTCATCACATACATACATACATACATACATACACCCATACACGCACACATGGGTCGTAGGTCAAATCACTCACGCAAAAGTTTAGAAACACCTGCCGCTTACATTCCCATCCACCCCTACACATTAACTGGATAAATGTTCAAAACTAAGGGTTGTATTAGAACTTAACGCTGGCGAGACATATCAGAGAATGTTAAAATAAGAAAGCGTTATTTTGTTGTTCCAAATATCTTCCCTAATATGATTTTTGTGAGATTTTAGTCCATCTATTTCTGCAGTACTGGACATGTCCATGATGCGACACACTGAGCGTATTGTATTCCATAATGAACAGTTGTGAATGGTCTAGGAGTTGTATATGCATAAATCATATTAAGGGCTTTGTTCACACTACTCCGGACAAATATGAAAATCGAGGTTTCACTCTGAAAGCACATCAAGTGTTTTCCGTTCACCCTACGCTGGAGGAATTTAAAAACGCAACAATGCCCTGGTCATTTTGGATTTGGTTTGAAAATAATTCTTTGGCAGAGAAATCGTAAGGTTATTGCGTGATCACCATTTTCAAAGTGTTTCCTGTCCGCGCGAAAACGCCGGCGTTTTCAAATTCTTCCGATTTAAAGAGCGTTTTCGAAAAGCTTCGTTTTGGTGACGGATTCAGTAATGTGGACGTTAAGTCAAACCGTAGAAGTAAGGCTGCGTTCGGTTCAAATTCTTCTGTCGTAGTGTATGTGGGGCCTAAGAACTCCAAGTTGAATATGTACATAAGTTATTGATAAGGGTTTTTCGAGAAATTTATTCTGCACGGAGCCTGTAATAAATAAACCTACCTTGATACTCCGGCGCATTTTGTCATGGTTGTTCATTCGCTAGGTGAATCTTTGGTAATTTGGAACCAATTTAGCCGAAGGAAAAAATAATTAAAATCAGCCGTGTCCTTTTTTATTTGTTGCGCGTTCTTAGCGAAATGATGAGCAACTAGTGTTAGAAAAATATGAGTTTTACTGATATTGAGTCCTGTATGAATGTATTTATGTTCGGTACCTGAAATTTCAACACTACGCCAGCGAAATTTAAATAGGGCGTTTACACTCTGTAACCGCATCAAATGTTTTTCGTCCGCTCAAGTACGCCGGGGTAATTCGAAACAATCACCTGTCATTTTGGATTAAGCTTCCTCCAGTTTGAAAAGCGTTTTCGAAAAGTTTCGTTTTTGGACGGCAGACTTAATAGTAGAAATAAAGCTGCGTTTTTAAATTTCTAAGGCGAGGTATGGAGGGGGCTAAATATGACAGAAATCAACTCAAAGAAAGTTTTTTGGTATATCGGATTCCAATAGGAACACTATTTTTTTTTATTGGCCGAAAACCAACCGGTAAATTATGCTCCTTTTTGGCGGTGAGAAATCCTCGCGACATGAACCCATTTTAAAACTTACATGTATACAACAGCCTGGTTTGAAATCGTTCAAACTGAAGTACATCTTTGTTATATGACGCTGGTAAGCTTTGGTACTGCTACGCTAAATCGTTTTATAAACAAGCTTTACATAAAACTCAATGAACCCTCAACTGAAAGCAACATTGCTTAAAAAGATATAGTACTGATACAAAAGAAATATTTGAAAACTCTATTGGAAAATTGAAGGTCAATTGTTTACTTGAACGAGGCAAGTGCCCAACAGGTGGAGAAGTGAGACTCTACACTAACAAAAATAACGGTTTGAACGAACGTAGGCGACAATCAAAATGCCGTCGACCTGGCACATCTTCTTTGTAACCTTGTTCCTGAGATGTTGCTGTGTGGCGGGCTTTCTTCGAGGGATGTTGTACCCCAGGGAGTCAGAGACTCGACAGGTGAAATCTTTAGACGGAATGTGGGATTTCCGGGCGGACATTTCGTCAGCCGGGTTTGAAGAAATGTGGTACTCGCTGCCGTTAGCCCAGGTAAACTGCTCCAGTTAAAGCTGAGAAAAATGTTTTGTTTTGTGGCACTGTCTAATTAAAAAATACAAGGCTGGGAAATGTGTTTTAGAGCAGACTAAAAAACTATTTGTGATCTGATGATTAATTAGCAAAGTCTATGTCTGTTTTTTTTTCTCATTGTTATTATTATTTTGTTTTACGCTGTCATCCCGTCTCTAACGACCTATGTTTTCTCATTTATTAACTCTTATTCGCTTTTGAGGTAAATTACCATGCCAGCCTGAGTCTTATAACTTTGAGGGTTATCTTCTACTGCGGCTGACTAGTGGCTGGTTCAAATTATAAGCATAAGAATTAATGTCGCGTTGATCCAAATTTGACGGTACTATTTTAACTGCTCTGCGCCTGCGTGCGTCGCCTTGTGTTTATCTCACGTGTAATCAACCTTACGCCCAGGGAGGGGTAAGAAAGAAGCGCATTCAGTAAATACTAAATTGTAACGTTTGTACTCTAGAAAAAATTGTATCTCGATCATGCACCGGTCTGAAAATACAGGTTCGATACAGGTCATCATATCATAAAAACCGCTTTGTAAAGATAAATGAGACTTTCGTTGTACATATAAAAACATTTCTCTGTTTGTTGTGATGTCCTTTAATCTAGTCAGATGTCACCCTTGCGGAAATTAGACGACAACCGGGAAACATATTTATTTGCATAAGTGTATCACTTCAGACATTCTGTCAGATGTGCGATTTCTGCAGCAGCTGCGTTTCTACAGTCGGACAAAAGGTTATCGCCCGTTTACAATGTTTCTCATGTTTTCTTCCAGACACAGAAAACCCCTTTGATAAAGCAACTTTTAAGAATCGAATTGTATGAACCATTCTCCGGCTGCTGTTCTAGCTCGGAGGATTCTGAATTACGATAGGAAAGCTACACATTTTGCAAGTTGAAAAAGGCAATAAAATTCACTCATTCTGTATGCATTTCATCACTTAAGAAAAAGTTTGGTTGTAGAAAAAAACCTTTTACTGACATCCTAAATTAACATTAATTGTGTTCAGTTTCTTTATACTTTTAAAGCTGAATATTTAATGTATTGCGGTGAATTACATAAATATTAATGATTAATCATCATACTTTCTCGTGATACTTGTCACTTGCGTTTTCTTGGTATACCCACCCGCCTTCATACCATGGGGTAGAAAATATTCGAGTGACTAACACAATCAAAACAGCGCACGGTGAGAACTGCTGAGTGTATTCTGATTGGCTGTAGCTTCTAATTAAGGCATCATGCATATAGAGACCTTTTTGCTTCCTTTTTATTAGCCAGGAGAAAGGGCTGAATAGCATAGGAGGACGTTTAGTGCATTTATACCAGTTTTTTTTGTCTTTTTAGAATCCACATTTTAAAACACATGGTGGTAAGGACGTGATTTAAATGAGAGCAGTTTCATGATTTGAAGCGGTTTTTGTGAGTTCTCAGAACTAGTCAGACATCGTTAACCAGTAAAATTTATAAGATCTTGCCATGCAAATGACTTGACTCTTTTTCACTTCTGCAAACCGTCCACCAAGGCCGGGTTGTTCAAAAGGTGGATGGCGCTATCCACCGTATAAATCACTATCCAGTGGATAGCGTAGTTTGTTTTGTTAACACCTATCCACTGTATATCGATTTATCCGGTGGATAACGTTATCCAGCCTTTGAAAAACCGGTGCCAGTAGTATATATAGTCTATATCGTCTACCGTTATGAACCCCGAACTCTGTTAATCAAGATTTCCCGTTGGGTATCCATTATATGTTGCACTCATTAGGAGAGTCCATCAAAGTAATTGTTTTAAAAAGTCCTCCTGTGCCGTTTTTAAATAGAGTATTTTCCAAGGAAGATGAAAGTAATTTAACGATGCAAATGTCTGAGTTAAAAGAAATTAGAATCAGACTTTTAAAGGGAAATGATTATTATAAAATTCTCTCTTTCGAAAAATTGGACGAAGTGATTATCATATATACAACCTGTGCGGTTCACGTGGCTCAATAAAACGTTAAATAAATTAATGTTAATGTAAAATGATTAAAACACTTTCACGCGCTGGGTCTGTTAATTTAGTAGGCACACAATTCGAAGCCACTATACATCCAAGCTAATTAAGGCGTATTTCTTCAATCTCTTTACCAGTTTAAATTCAATACAGGATCAAATACTACGCTATATACAATATTTTTGTCATCTGCCCAAGAATTGAAGGCATCTCGCCCTCCCACTTAGGCATTATACCTTTGTCGTTATCAGTTGAATAACTCCCACAGATTGTTTAGTCTACACCCCAGCTTAATCAAAGGCTACAAACCGAATGTTTGTCGGGTGTGATATTTTTAACGAAGTCATTTACTCCTCACCAGAGAATATGTCTGCAGGTCCCCAGTTGATAGAATGAAGCATGACTGATTTTTAGATCTTGATATGTGAATGATGTAGGTTACATATTAAAGAAATCACTTTCACAACCGTTAGGCTGAATTTATAAAAGAGAATAATCATACATTATTGAGCATAATTGAGATGGGTAGATTAGACTGGTCGTGAGAAAGACATTCAGTTCCCTACACATCATACAAAAGATAAAGACGAATAGAATATCTGTGGTTGGATAGCAATTCGCTGAAGAAAGTAGTTCCATGTATTTCATGTCCTCCACAGGTTACTCTTTCTGGACCATTTTAATTTTATTTAATCTGCCTAAGTTCGATATAAATTGAAGGTGGATTTTCCTGTTAACCCGTTTGTCTGAGAGCACGCGTTCTTAGGGCGCCCGAAGAATTGTTAATCCGATAAGCTTTACTGATCAGCTTATGTATGGTTGCTCATTCATCTCTGTTATTAAGCAGACGAAATGTAAAAATATTCAGCAGGGAAAATGAAAAAGGGTTGGAACGTGCTCTTTTCTTCTTCGTCTGTTGTAGCACTGCAGGGGGCCTATATGCAGGCCTGCCTGCAGGTTGCCTACCAAATGCTGACGGTGGACCTTCAAATGTTAATGTCGGGCTATTAAACAGGGCGTCTGGAAGGGAATTAATGCCAAGTCGAGCATCAATGTGCACACATCTCTAAACTTAAGTACATTATTAAGCTTTTTTCACAGGAAAATTAGAAAAATTAGATTCTATCTTTATTACTGACGATGTTCGGCCCTCCGAGCCGAGGATAACAGTAACATACTAACGAAATAACTGTGAAAACAAGCTGTTCTAGTTTGTTCTTTCTCTGAAACTTAAATGGCATTCGACGCGACGACTGCGACAGAATTGCGACGCACGAAGGAAATTTCAGACAGGCCTGTTGTTTTGGAGAAAACAAGTTGTTAAGCAACATCAATCCACTACAAGTAATGCAGTACTTTGCGGCAGCTCTGAGATGTTTCCTTCTGGCTGTTTTCTGATTGTGGAAACATGAAAATAAGAATGTCTTTGAGGTTTTTTTTAAAAAAAAGCACTCAAGCTGCACATGTGTCTACATGTGCCCATCCGGCACCGCAAACGTAACGGGATCCTTTGATTTCATTACTCTCCGCTGCGCCTAAAGATGTTATCCAACCATGAGCTTTAACGTGCCTCTTAAAAATTTAAGGATGTAAAATTGATTTAAACGCCAATTAAAAAGGCAATGCAATTTACTGGGAAAAAAATATTTAAAATGACGCAGAATCGAAGAGAGTCTGTAAAAGGAAAACGTTGTTGGATTAATTATTTATACTATCTAGTGAACAGTTTTTGCTGTACGTGTATTTTATTCGCCAAAAGCTGAGCCGTCTGCGTGTTATAACTAAAAAGGTTAATCTTCCATTATCAATTTTTGTAGGTTGGCGATGTTTTGTCGATGCCTGTACCCTCGAGCTATAATGACATCACAGAACAGCGCTGGCTCAGGGACTTTGTTGGCTGGGTCTGGTATGAAAAGGTCTTTTATGTGCCTCCTTCCTGGAAAGCAACACCCAAAAGAGTTGTATTACGTTTCGAAAGCGTTTTCTATCGATGCAAAGTGGTGAGTTAATCTTGAAATCCTTTTGGTTTGGCTGTTTAGTGGCCTGTAATGAAAGAAACGGAAGAAAAGTCACAAATACCCTGCACCATGCATAGCACGAAAAGATAAGCCCAAGTCAAAATATACAATGTAGTTGTACCTGCCTTCAGACACCTTTTTCACTTAGAAAAGGTGGTCTATCATATCTCTCAAGCGAGCATGGTGACCCCCCTTTTTAATTTCAGTTTTGGAGTATATCATTACTACTTAATATATAGAAAAAGGTTGAAACAAATCTTGTGTTTGGTTCTATTTCGGCGGAATGAGGTTAAACATGCTTTAAGGTGGTTTAACTGCTCAAGGTTGAAAATTGGTTGTTCATACGGTACACCCCCCCCCCCCCAACTTAACAAGGTAAAAAACCTTGGTGGGTCCAAAGTCAAAACATACAATCAAGTTGTACCTCCCTTCAGAAACCTTTTCGCTCGTCTTCACTTTTGTGGGTCAAAAATAGTGAGTTTGTACAGCTGGGAATTTGACTGTTTACAGGTCGACTTCAGAAAAGTCCCACTACACTCGCTACCAGAAACTCATGAGGTGAACTTGTGACAAATCTAGCTTATATGAAGTATCCGTTAGTAGAGGTGTGTAACTTTAACGGTTGTTCCTATCTCTCTGCAGTGGTTGAACAATAAAGAGATATTAGAGCACGAAGGTGGGGATCTGCCCTTTGAAGTTGACATCACACGCGAACTTAATGACCGTGAAAGAGACTCGCACAGGTTGACAGTGGCGGTGAACAATACTCTCACAATTAGATCACCAGGAAAAGTGGAGAGCCGCTACAGGTAGTTATGCAAAAGGCTTAGGCACACAAAACGTACAGAGGGCTACGTAGCATAGCGTACATAAAAACATGGCGTATTCATTTTTTACAAGCCTTTACTTAATACCACGGGGAGAACGTCCTTCAAAGGCAGTAAAGGATAGAATAACACTTTAGTCAATGAGGGAAACAGTAACCCTTTTTGGGAAGAATATATGGTGCAGGGAAGAAAAATGACGTTCCTTTAAGTTCTCTGGAAGGACGAAATCGAAACTCCCTCTTTGTCGAGTTATGATCATGTCAAATTACAGAAATGACTTTTTAACCTTCCCCGCCATATTTTTGGTTTTTACTTATATTCAATACATAAAAAATAATTTATTCATTGAAGTTTTCCCTCAGCTCAGGCTACTGTGATTCAACTAGTGATGAAGTCATTGAAGTGGACTTTGCCGGCATCCACGGCTCAGTAAGACTCTACACTACCCCCGAGGTGCATTTATCTGACATAACAGTTTTCACCGAACATTCCTACACCAAAGCCACAGTGAAATTCATAACGGAAGTCGGTGTGACCAGTGATGTCAAATCAGATGAGATCATCATGAGCTACGAGTTGCTCGACAGGAAGGGGAGGGTGGTTGGTTCTGTGGGTGGTCGAAAGATGTTCAGCGGGGAGATGACGGTGTTTTTCCCCACCCTTTGGTGGCCGATTGGTATGAGTGACACCCCAGGCTATCTTTATACACTAAAAGTAAGTTTCTAGACATGGGTGGGTAAACATGGTTGAGTAGCAGCCGCGGGAGCTGCACAGGGCGGTAAATGCGCGACGGCCTAATGAAAAGGCCTTTATTGCGTCTCGAGTCGTGCTTCTCCTACACTGTACTCTTAAGTTCGTGTCCTGTCTCTACTACTTTGTAAAGTGTGCATACCAGCTATGTGGTCCATTAGGCCGGCGTTTGTCTCGGTTTCTGTGGTAACATGAAGCGACTAGGTGTATTTGTAGTCCCCCCCTGAATGTGATGATAGTTCTTCTGTCGATGTTGGGAAATTACTGATACAGAGCATGCCCCACTTTGAACAGAACGCAATCATGGCGTGCAACTTATTGAACTGGTTGCTTCAGTTTTTTAGCAAATAATTACCGCGAAATTTGATTCTTGAAACTTAATCTGTGTTCTTTTCAGAGGGCTGTAAATGAACTTTCTGCTGCATTACAATTTTTCTTTGGCATTGATCCATAAATTATTCCACGCACTTGGACTTGATTTTAGAGACCTAGCTGTAATAATATACCCTGAAAAGAACGCCATTCAAATCCAGGAAACGGCCAATAGAACTTGTCGAGCCATCTAGGAAATAAAGGTCAATAACAGTTGTTGTGTACAAGGAAAAGGAGTAGCTAAATTAGACGATGATAATAATTAATCAAGCTTTTTTTTCTTCCTTCTGAAGGTTTTTACGTCGCATAAAAGCTTTCACGATGTGTACAACCTACCGGTGGGTTTTAGAACCGTCCGTGTAGAGGGTTCCAGATTCCTCATAAATAATGTCCCTTTTTACTTCAAGGGCTTCGGTAAACGGCAGGACAGTGACGTAAGTCCATTAATCTTTTGTGTAGTATCTGCGATCAACTAAGAGTCTTATATCCTGTTCACACCAAAATGTTAAACATGTTTAAAAGTCGTTTAACTAAACTAGGTTGAAAATTAGTTGGTCATACGCTACATGCCCCACAACTTAACTTAGGCAAAAACCTCAGTTGGCGGGTTGAAATTTGTCTTCTCCGAATGAATGTAAACCGTAACCGACGAATTGGAAAAACCTTAAGCCGATATAGTTAAACTAGCTTAGTTGATGTGAATGGGGAACTGGCTCGATAGCAGATCGACCGGATACTCGACTTAATTTCCACCACAGTTAGACACCGCTAATTCAGACTTGATCAGTTATTTTGAACTCAAACTATTTCTCTAGGATATGCCCTTCAATCAACTCCCGCTGTTTTAAACTCTAGGTCCTTTAGCCCGAGAGTTCAGCTTAACGGGGTTGAACATCACATGCATTTCATTTATTGTTATGGCAGATTCGAGGTCGAGGTTTCGATTATGTTACGTTGATCAGAGACTTCAATCTGATTCAGTGGTTTGGCGCCAATTCTATACGCACAAGTAAACACCCGCCACCTGAAGAGCTTCTGGACCTCACAGACAAGCATGGGATCGTGGTTATCGACGAGAGCCCTGAACTGGGACCAGAAGAAGTTTTTCAGTATGTGACATAGATCTATATATTATTTTTTTGCAACTAGTCCTTTAAAACGTAATTTAGATTTAGGAAGCTAGCATTCATGCGTTAAGTTATATTCAGATCAAATATCATGCTCTTGTCAATCGTCATATACTGTAGTTGATTTCCTTCTAAGTCGCTATCTACTATATACACCCGATCCGTAACGGGTAATTGCCAAACGATAGGAACGGATCGTAACAACCCATCGCCTTTTGTCAGTTCGCGAAATGTTGACGGATCGGGACGGATCCGGACGACGCGTCACCATTTGTCAGTTCGCGAAAGAGTTAGAGAAATTTCATGTTGGCATTATGAAGTAAATAAGTAAGTTAATCCTTTGCACGCAAGAAACGATTCTGTGTAGACTAGCTCCTTTCCTCCGCCAATTTCCTTTTCCATGAGGAAGCGTTTTACACCAAATGTTGTCAAAAACTGGAAAACGAAAAATAATCTTGATCAAAGCACGTCGATCAAGTATATTCGCCATCTTTCAACCGAATCATTAGAAGTAAACATCCTGATCCCGCGATGCTGTTTGGAATACGTATCCACAGAAACACCGTACACTTGAGTTGTTCAAAAGGTGGTAACCGGTATCGGTACCGGTATCAGGATAAGTTGCTATCCAGTTAACAAAATAAACCAAGCTATCTACCTAATAGTGATGTATCCAGTAAATAGCGTTACCCACCTTTCGAACAACTGAGGCTAGTCTAAACTACAATGTATAAAGCGATGACATTTGATGATGTCTTGGCCGGATCCTACTTGGCATTGCAAAACAAACTAGAAAGTATACGGAGAATAAAAGTAATTAAAATTGGAGCAAGAAGTGCCACGACTTATAACTAGTCTGTGGTACAAGAATAGCAATACCTTCTGCTAAAGCTAGCCACTCGATTGCTGACGCCTTTTAATTCCTGTAGCCATTAGCGTCGACGCGTTCACAAAGGCAACTGTCCATATCTCTTTTACACCATCAGAGATTACATATCAGAACACGCAGTAAATCGTCATCTTGATCTGCTCTCAGAGCTGATACAACGGGACAAGAATCACCCATCTGTGGTTATGTGGTCCGTAGCTAGCCATTCTGCCACGACTAACAGCAGAAACATTGGGACACACCTGAAACGAATGATGAGCTTCACGAGAGAGATGGACTTACAGAAACGCCCTGTTACATACGTCATGGCCTCTAGTGATAGGATGATGATAGCGGAGGACCCTGCGGTAAGTTCATAAGGATTCGAGATCAAACCATACACCTGTCGTGTAAAGTGTTTCTGACGTCTGATCAGTGATCAGCACTGGCTGTGTCTAACTAATCAATAGTGACTAACTAATCAAATCAGCTTAAAATAAGTTTTTCGGGAACCTCCAGATTTTCCAAGAACTATTGTTGACTAAAACTGCCTCCCCGAGGAGATACTTACGCGGTATTTTTTAATTTTAGTTCATTTTTGCCATTATTTTTTTATTCCAGTTGGTGTGATGTCTTAATAGATACCATGTTAATGTAAATGCAAATATATCATTATGTCGTGATTTATACTGGTTGTAGTTCGAGGAAAGTACTGTGAATGTTCTTGATGCAAGCAATGAACTTTCTAGGCTGGTTACCTTTCAATAAATAGACTTTTTTCAGAAGACCGAGTTCTCTTCCCCACTGGGTTCCTTCCCGCTTCACCTGATAGTTTTAATTTACAAAAGATTTTGGAATACTGTATGTGTATGTATGATCATGCAAATAAATCTAGTAGTTGTTGTTGAATAATTATGGTCAGGATACAATTCCGTTTTTCGTCCTTAATGGTAGTTTTCTTTTGTGCCACATAGCTTGAATTCTGTGACGTAATTTCTTTCAATCGTCATTATGGTTGGAACTGGTACCCAGGCCAACCCAACTTGATAGCGAAGGCGTTGGAGGAGGATCTGCGCGGTTTACATCACGTGTTTGGTAAACCAGTTCTCATGGCCGAATATGGAAGTAGTGCTGTCGCCGGGAGACATAAGGTAACGAAACGATCCAGGCAGTTGCAATTATACTAATTACGATAAACAGTTTCGTGGGTTCTTAATTCTTGTTGCAAGGCGCCCATTTTTGTGGACTAAATTTTTATTATATTTTGTCCATTATTGCAGAAGCCGTCGTTGCTTTATACAGAGGAGTACCAGGTAAAAATTGTCATGCGTATATTTATTACGTAAACATTACAATCTCGTTAAATTTTATCTCCGTTTATGTGATTTAAGTAAATCGCTTGACGCATGAAACGTACGTACAAGAAATGAAAAAAATCATTTCAGTCCAAAACAGCTCTGCACTCATATTCTTAGTGGACATACTTAGATTATCTCATTTGTATAAAGGATTATTTTCCATACCAAAGGGGTTGTCATCGTAACCCTTCCTTGTGGTCAAAAAGTTGAAGTGCAATTGAGAGTGACGCTAGCTATACGAGTGAAATCAAAGCTAGGGGTTAATCTGGCAATATTGTAGACAAAGTTGTGTCGTTTATTGCATTCCAAAGCTTTTTCTTTTTGCGTGTTTGCAGGTCGATACAATGAAACAGTATTTTCCTGTGTTTGATCGACTCAGAAAAGAGTTTTTGACAGGCGAAATGATCTGGACCTTCACAGACTACAACGTTCTTGAATGTATGTGATAAGTTGATTAAAAGTAATCTTTACTAGAGTGTTAAAGTTCAGTATTGATTACAATTATTTAGCTCGTACACTTTGAGTTGGGTTTTATTCTAAACAATATCTTGTACGCGACAAAAACCACCTGAACAGGCAAAATTATCTTATCTTTATTTATGTCCACTTACTTTTTCCCTTTAAAATGAAACCGCTTTAGGCTTAGATCATCCTCTTTTGAACCGCATCATTTGCTCTATATTGACTATTGTACTCATCAGATTCAGATCATTCAGAAGAACTAGAAATAATGAGTTTTATACGATAGCTCGACAATAATTTTTAACTTGATTTTTAATTACTCTGTAGTTTAATATTGTATTTGTAATTTTAGAAATCGTTTTTAAACAACTTCCTCTTATGTGATTCTTAAATTTCGTATTTGAATAGTAAATGTATTGCCCTTCTATTTAACAAATAGATTCCATGTTGCCGTGCGTCTGTTCAGTAATAGATCACAGATGACGTCAAAATGTGGTAA
>OMLO01003955.1_pt1 | contig 12297 bp, 5 predicted proteins | sample 1674811 | NCBI WGS metagenome assembly OMLO01 (sample SAMN06265003, study PRJEB25207) | coral metagenome | isolation source: Coral host | place: Mexico:La Bocana,Puerto Morelos, Mexico | collected 2008-11-13
TGGCTGATATCCAGCAAATGGTCTACCGGCTGGGAAAATCCCCTTACCTGTTGTTCAGAAAACTAGGGAGAACCCTGATTATGAGAGTATAAATAAAACATGGGAATTATTTAGCTACCAGCATTCTTAATGGAATCTATCTATGTGTATAACAGCTACGTGTACCATTGTCATGCAGTCACATGACACTCACAGTAGGATGACGGAAGATAGATGACAGAACCTCTGTTTGAAATGAGCTTCAAAAGTTTGCCCCATTTAGTTTGATCCCTTTGTCATCAAATTTCTAGCCTCCCAATGTATTCTTTTTATCATCATTATTATTTACATAACTGTTTCTCCAACTCAAAAAAACACTTCAAGAAAGATGATGAACCTGCATAAATTTAACTTACTAAATTATTTATTTTTCACCAGGTTAATAAGTCAATGTTGTACTGTGTGGGGAAAATCCTTAGTTTACATGAGGTATGTTTCAAATTATAGTAACAGCATTATTTGCAATCCTTTTTGAATTTTTTTTGGTTTTGCTTCTTCAAAAGAAGGGGGTTGCTAGCAACCTAATCCACACCTCTCCCCTTCAACTTAAATGTACCCCTAAATATTGTTCCTACTCCACCATAGACAACTCTGGCATTCTTGTCAGGATTTCCCACTTGTTGTAGTTATAACCTTGTATCCTTGCCAGCACTTACTTTTGCTGACAGAAAATGTTCTAATTGCTTATCACACATAAGCCAAAAGAATGGCCAACTCATTGACTTATAAAATCCTTCTTCTCGGATGTCAGGATGAGAAGAAAAAGGAGGAAAGTCTGCAGTGGCTACAAAACGCTGCAAGCCAAGGATCTTGCCAAGCAGCCTTTGATCTCTGGAAGTTGCGATTTTGCGATGGTCCAACAGAACCTTACTCACGACTGGAGAGACTCAGGGAACTACGGGACTGTGCAACAGCCGGTGATCCAGATGCTCAACTTACTCTTGCTCTTGAATATGCCAAAGGAAACCTGGGAGGGATCACAAAAACACAAGTAGCAGAATTCGTCTCACAGGTACATGTTGCAAAATGACGTGATTTAACTTTCTCCATCTTTGCTATTATAAATGTAATGCTATATTGCCTTCTGTTTTTCTCCACAGTTTGTGTCAAGATCAAAACCACTCAACAGCCACAAGCTCTTTAGTTTTCAAACAGAACTTAACAGCACCATGAGGTAATCTTTTAAGATGTTAAAAATTTATGCCTAATTTAAGTTGGTGTAAAATGAGAGAAAAATTCATTGCATATAAATGATTGGGCCGAAAACCAAATGTGCAAAGAGCATCTGTTCTGTGGCCAGCAAAGCAGGACTCCCACCCTTAGCTGAATAAATTAGCTATATTTGTGGTTACATATCTGATGGCAAAATTTGAGATAAGGTTCAATACATTGGCTGGCTTGTAGCAACAGGGTGTGTAAGAAATAAAATATTTGCCATACCAAAAGAGCATTGTATAGACTCGCTTTGAAAGAAGGCCAAGATCCAACCCTTGCCTAACAGCAGTCATTACGCAGTAACAAAAAGCCATTTCCTTGCCTGTGGTCCCAGGAAAAAATCAAAATGAATATGAACAGAGCAGCAAATACCATAGGAAGTAAAATCCCAGACTCACTTGGCAAGTTTGAAAGCGGCTGAAAACTAAATTTTATTCATTCATTCATTAATTAATTTTTTTTCTGATTTGAAGGTATATCTTGGTTGACTGGCTTGTAGAAGTTGCTATTATGAAGGTAAATTTCTCAAATTGCTTCTGTTTTCTTAATTTTAGTTTAGTGTCACTTATTCCTGTTTAATACATTAATCTAAATTCACTGCTCTTTGTTTATTACAGGATTTTCCAAGCCAGATTGTTCATATTGCCGTGAACTGTGTTGATCAGTATTTAATGAGACGTAAAGTGCAGCGATCCGAACTACAGCTGTTAGGAATCACATGCATGTTAATAGCTGCAAGGTTAGTGATCTCTAGTTGGAATGCTTTATTTGAGCTGAACATTTTTCAAAATCCAACCACTTTGTATAATATTTTATCCACTCAGATTTCAAGGCAAAGACATTGTGACAATAAGAGAGGCTGCTTGGTTAACTGATGGCACATATAAATATGAGGAAGTAGTGAGGTATGTCCAGTTAAACATACGCTAACCATAGCTGGGACATCGCAGTATTAGAACCTTCAGTCTCCCCTACCACTCTCTACCACTTTCTAGCCAAACTGTTCTCTCCTGGCTCCTACTCTTTGCTGTCCCACTCCCGTTCCCTATTATTTTGGTGGCTCAAAACACATCCTAGTCTTTTAGCTGCACAATTCTTGTGTTTCCTTCTTTTTTAAATATTCAGCATCCCATGTCCCTCCTGCCCCATATTCTCCCAGGCTCTCACTCTCCTGTCCCCCCACAGTAAATAGCTTTAGTTAGTATCTTTTTCTTAATGCTAATTTTTTTGCTCATTTCTTGGTTAATAGAATGATGGGTGAAGTTATGTCCTGTATCAAGGGTCAAGTCCGAGTAAGTTCTTCAATCATTTTAAGTTCCTTTCCTCTTGATGCGTGAACATTTGACATTTCCAAAATGACTACCTCAAAATATTGAGTTGAGAAATGCACTTTTATTCTCAGGTCCTTACCATACCAGATTTTCTTAAGCTTTTTGGCTCCCTTGCAGCAGTAAGTATTAATTCTAATCAGTACTATTTCATTTTAATAAAATCAGAACTTTGCAATATTGGCTTCATTTCATTCTCATGAAGTTATGCAATGTACTCATTCTAGTTGAATGTTCTATTTCAGGTCAGTCAAAAGACTGAATGTATTTCTGGATATGTAGCAGATTTATCCATCTTACACACTGAATGTGGAAGGTAAGGATGTTGTTTTGTATCTTTGTTGAATTTACCGTTATCTAAGAAGCAGGCCATGCCTGAATTCGTCAATCAAATATATGGAGAAAGCTAGTTGTTGATAAAGAACCTTGATTGTAAACTTTTGATGCAAGCACAAAGATTGAATTCCATGCCCACTCTATTGTGCCCACTTTAACCAGGCTAGCTGCATACTATTTGTCAAAGTCAGGTAGTTAGTTAATAACTGACTCTTTATTTACTATATCTCTTAGGTATTCTCCAGCTTTGATGGCTGCATCCTCTGTACTTTTAGCAAACTCAGTTCAGCAAATAGGTAAGGTGTTCACACAATGTAACACAATGTAACTGGTCTAAGGTTAGTTTGACAAAAACAAAAAAACAACAGTGGATGAGAAGACACCTTCACACCAACCTACACTGTAGAGGAATTTCCAAGAGGAAAAGAGAAACTGCAATCCACTTAAACCCCACTCCTCAATTTGGCATTTTTGTTTTGTTTCCTTTTCTTAGATTCTAGCTCTCCTCTGGGAAAACAGGGTTATATTTTTTTTTTTGTTACAGAAGCCATGTTACAGGGAAGTCCCAATTTTTCGAACCTCCAAGGGAGAGGAAAATTGCTTTGAAATATTGGGTAGTTTGAGAAATAAGGGGTTTAATTACAGTGTGTGGCTGAGGAAAGGAAACAACTTTTTGGCTTGAGTTATTGGGAGGTTTGAGACATCAGAATTCCAGTGCATTGAAATTGAAATTTTTTTTTTCTTTTGACAGAGACTCCATGGCCACTGCACATGCATGAGATAACTGGTTTTAGTCTTGTGGATCTTTTTGACTGCACTCTTCAGTTACACCAACAATGGTACTTGAGCTATTTACATTTTTGTAACACTTAAAGAAAGTTATCAAGTTTATTTAAATGACTTACAATATCCTGACATATTGATTCAGTATCACCTGCAAGTGGGCTAGTGTCTGGGTTTCCCACTCAATGTCTGTCAGTGTGCACTTTGCATACAAGCTCTCTCCAGTCCTATGTGTGTCTGTCTCACACCTTCACCACTAACAGCCTAACACCCAAGCATGAGAACCTGCTCGCAGGGTAGCTTGTATAAAACTTTATATGCTCTCTATTTTTTTTGCCAGTCTTCTTGATGAAAACCCTGTAGACCACAGAAATGTTAAATTAAAAGCCATTAAAGAAAGGTTTGTTTTACCCTTTGTTATTGCTGTATATCAATAATAATATTAAATCAAACCATGGTTTACATTGTTTTGTTACTTGTTGAGTTTAAACTATAGAGGCATAATAGTCCATAGTCCTGTCGTTCAAAAGATGGATAATGTTTTCACTGATAAATCACTATCGACTGTGTAGCACAGATTTTTTTGCCAACACTTCTCCGCATAATAGCAATTTATACATTTGAAAGAATGATTTGTACCCACTTTTTGAATTACTTGTGTTATATCAGATGGCGTTTCGTGCTCCAGTTTGTTTGTTTATTTGGTTTTGTTTTGTTTTTTGCCTTGTATTAAAGAAATTCTTTCTTCATTGTTTTGGTTAGATACTCTGATGAGCGTTTCATGAAAGTCAGCCAAATAAAGGTAAGAATTTAAATTTTCCATTCCCAGATGCATTTTAGAACAATAGGCACCTCTTTTGTCCCATTCTGCAATTTGTAAATTACTTGTGATTGTCCTCCCATTGTCCGTGCAAAGATTGTTCCTGATCCTGTGAAAGAAGTAGGGAAGCTTGTTGTCTCGCTTACGGCTGGTTTTCACTAGCGTATAAGCATAAGCATAAGCATAAGCACAAACACTCGCATGAGCAAGTGAGAACACCCACGACATAAGCATAAGCATAAGTACAAGAAGAACGAACATGGTTCGTTCTTCTTGTGCTTATGTTATGCTTATGTTGTGCTAATGTCGTAGTGCGAACGCGAATGAAATAAGCATAAGCGTAAGGTGGTCACCTTCATCCGCCATCTTGAGTGTAGTTGCGGAAAGCTGGTATCGAGGTATTTTGTTAATACTGCGCCTGCTTATGCTCTTATGCTTATGTTCTGGTGTTCTCACTTGCTTCTTAATTTTGCTTATGCTTGTGCTTATGCGCTAGTGAAAACCAGCCTTTAAGGCTGGTTTTCACTAGAGCATAAGCACAAGCATAAGCACAAGTGAAAACAGCCGTGACATAAACATAAGCATAAGCGGAAACATAAGAAGAACGAACCCACTTATTTGTCTTGTGCAGTTTTCACTAGTGACGCGCTCGACATAAGCATAAACATAAGCACAAGAAAAACGAATTAGGGGTGTAAATTGCAGAGTTTGGTCTCACTTACTTTTTTGGCAGCTTAGATAGACCTGTCTTCACTAACGCCTCTGTAGCTTTTATATGCGCGTGCGGTTTCAGAATGGCATCTTGTAGAGGTTAAATAAGCTTGAGTCACGCCCAGATTAGGTGCTTAAATCAAATTCTCTGGCAAGCATCTGACCCAAAGGCTTTATTCAGCGTTTTTCCGCTGTGGACACTTGTGGAGACCATAGGCACCTTTTAAAAGCCTCCTTTACTTTTGCTCCACAGGTCCCTGGTCGTGAAGAATTACGTCGATATCTCCTTCCCAAGGTCTTGCAGTGCGAGTCGCTCGGTGATATGCGATCCCTACGTGGTCAGTCAGTTGCAAGGCATGCGGGTCATGCACAGCACCACACTGCTGATGACAGCCTTTTGAATACAAGCATCGGCAGTCTGTCTGAAAGTGGTTATGAAGGAGACATGGAGGATGAAGGCGACTTGAACGTTGATGAAGAACTCTGCAGCGAACTAGCTGATGACCAGCATGGCGTGTTAAACAAACAATCTAGAGACTCTTCCTTCCTGAACTGGGAGGAATTTTCAAGAACGAGTTCAACTCCGAGTATTCTCCACCCACCTGGTTCTCAGAGCGGGTTTGATTTCGGAGTGCAAGACATGGAAACCGATTCGGAACCCGTGCCGATGGACAATGGCATTCACAGCGCCAGCGATGTTTGCGTGCCTGTTGTTTTGGAAGCCGATGATAATATGGAGTTAGGAGAGGGCTGCGCCAAGCCGATGGCTTCAAACTTGAGTAGAAGACAACCTTTAAGACGGATTGAGAACGATAGCAATCTCTCCGTTAGAGACCCCATTTCTTGGAGGTCTCAGCGCAGGATCAGCGTGGAGTAGAACAGTTACTCCTTGAACTTTCAGCCGTTCTTAGCTCTCGGCACTGTGTCTCTTTCCTTGTAACAAAATTGTTCTTACATATCATTATTTCGTTCTGAACACGCATTTTGTGTTTACTTAGGGACATCGTTTTATTATGACGTTTTTCGGTTTATTTTCGCAGATGAGAAAATTCTATTTCTTGTGAATAATCCAAACCAATAAAAGATATCATGTATATATTCAACAAAAATCATACTATACATACATAGGTAAATTTTTATACAACTCACTGTTTTCTTGGCTTTGTAATCTGGTGATACCGCCGTCTTTGATTAGAAATCCGAGAAGAATTATGGCGAGGTTAAATATGTCATTGCCCTTATTTATACAGAGCCAAAAATGAGAAAAAGGTTGCGTAGAATATTCTTAAATACAAATTGTTGTTATCAGTGATAAAGCCTTCTTTGGAAGTTGGAAGGTGAACATATAACTTTATGCTTAAAATTAAACGCATTCGAAGCGTTTGAGCTTGAATAAAATTGCGGAAGTTATTTGAAAGACTAATGAATAAAGGGTGAAAGTTTCTAAAGAAACTGTTGTGCTGCGTCGGTGGGGGTAACAAGGTAATTTGGTTATATCAACTAAGTTGAAAATGTAAATTGGCCACCGTAACGAGTTACGAAGCTGACGTTTCGAGCGTTAGCCCTTCGTCAGAGCGAAGGACGAAGGGCTAACGCTCGAAACGTCAGCTTCGTAACTCGTTACGGTGGCCAATTTACATTTTCAACTTAGTTGATATAACCAAATTATTTGAAAGACTATTTTTCTGGTTTCCTTGCCTCTTTTTTCATCTAGAGTTGTTTCGCTAACGGCAAGTTTCATTCATATTGATGATAGCTAGAGACAACATCGTTCCCAGGGTCTTTCATCTTCCCGCAATTCTCTCCCTATTGGAGGGTGGTAAGATAAGAGACCTGAGCAAGACATTGTATTTATCCCGTAGAAGAGAGTGAAAACGCTATTTGTAGTTCTTCAAGCGTCATTAAAATTTATAGGGTGACTGTTTTTCCATCATACAACTCGTAGACGAAATGACCATAGTCCTTAAAATACGTCCATCTCCAGGGATCTATCCATACGGTGAGAAAGTCCCACGGGTTGGAGATACCTTAACACACCAAGCCACTCCGGGCGTTATCTTCAGTGAAAGATGCCCAAAATGGATGATTTACAAGCTTGGGAACCAGCCAGTTTGACCCAGAGTGGGCCGCAAGGGGAGGGAGGGTTACTACTTAGCTTTGAAGGAAGGGTGACACATTTCAAGAATTTTCATATTTTCGTGTAGGCGTCTTTGGATAGTCGAGATATCCAAAAGGTAGGCGAGAAACCTGAAGAGCTAAAGATATTTCCCTACGCTAGTCCTCGCAACTTGTTAATGGACGCGGCAAAAGAAGGCCCTGGAGGAGAAGGAGGGTTATAAACGTTGGCGTTGATTTCCTATCAGGGTATCTTGTTACTTTTCGTCAGTACGTCTCGAGCAATTTGTGATCACTATAGGCTGGTTTTCGCTTCCATTAGCATAAGTAGTGATAATCAGTGCCCATTTGTTTAGGACATTTCTCAACCAAAGGACTTTACTGCATCTGCGAATGTCGCTTATGCTCGTGCGCTACTAAAAAGTCTCAGTAAAATTTCAAGTAGTTCTGTAGTTACTAGCAGTCACTCACATGGGACTGTGGAGGAAAAAGGCATTCTCTTGGTTTCCTAAATTGGGACTCGCCAACACTCAAAGATCTTATGATAGTTCTCCAAACACCTTTGCCATTGTCAGAGGTGTAGTAAGAAGCAAACGCACGCTGAGAATATGAAGCATTTAATGTCTAAATTCATTCACAATATTTAGCAAAATAGTCATGCTCATTACGGTATATAAGTCAAAATATGAGTTCAAAGCTTGCAGAACCATCACAGAATGAACTCTCAAGAAACGGCATCGAAGAAATGTCGCTGGTTTCGTTTGAAGACTCCTTGCTGCGGTTTTGCATTCAACATCCGGCTTAACCCAGTTGTATCTCTGCTTTCCGCCCTTATTATCTGGGCTTTCGTCGTGTGGTGTATCGTGAAAGCTAAAGCGGCAAACGAAGAGATGGTCAGGTGGCGGGAATGGATCACTTTAAAATTCACTTGGCTGTATATAGGAACTCAGGACGTGTGGGCCTTGTTCATCATTGTATTGTATCTGTCCAAGTATTCCAAGTTGAAGCTAGGCAAACCGCACGAAAAACCCGAATTTAACGACGCTACATATTTCACCATGCTGTTTGCTGCTGGCATCGGGATTGGCCTGTTCTACTTTGGAGTAGGTGAGTATTCTTTTTAATGTTGCTGGTTACGAAGGTTCAGGTCATTTCGATTTATTTGTGATCAGAAATGCACCTGTTGAGAAGTTTGCTGATGCCGATGAAAGTTTTGAATGTGCAGATAAATTTATTCTTTCCATCGCTTGCTTTGTTTCATCATATAAAATTGCTAAGTAAGTTATCGTGCTATCATAATGTTCGTAAATAATTTTCAGTAAATCAAATTTGATTCTTTATTTTCGTTCATAAGCGGAACCCATCTGGCATTACGAGCCTGGATATTACGGGAATCGTTATTTTGGAAGGTAAGTGCTTAAGTGTAATGTTTCTGTATTTTCCAGCGTGGACGATCTTAACGTTATTAAAAAATTTATATGTAATAAGACGGTCAGGTTTTCCAGAGCGTGCATCAAGAACTATGGTTGTGACGAGATCAAATACTGATCAATGGACTTACAAGGAATTATTGTCAAATTTATAAACTATTGTCAAACAGACATAATGGCGCTACAAATTTTGAGTTGTCTTACATCATTTGTTTCGAACTATGTTTCTGGTACAAGGTCAGGTTTCATCTGGAAATGGCTTAGTTGACTAACACGTGTTTTATTTTTTTTAACAAGCTCCACTTTTAAACAAGCTGAGAGGGCAACTTCATATGGAAACTGCCTCCTCCCCAGGCTTTTCTTAGTTTTTCTTAGTGCGATTGGGAGACTGGGAGTTAGCAAGAAGGCGCGAGCGGGAGCTGGCAGCGAGTTAGTTTTATTACTATCGCGCGGGCAACTAGGGACGAGGCAGATATGGAAAGGCTTTTTGTCTATACCAAAGACTTAGACAATCAAGCGCGTTATTTTTCCCAAGCCTTCTCTAAACTGATAAATTGAATTTGGACAGCCAGCCGATAAAAAGTCGAAAAAAGAGTTCACAGAGTAATCCACAAATGCAAATGAATATTTGAAATTTTATATCTTTGAACTGTGGAGAAAGATAGCTCAGTGGGTAAAACACTGCCACGGTATTACAGAGGTCATGGGTTCATCCCGTTCAGGACTTAATTTTTTCAGACTTAACTATTTCACAACTGCTTAAGTTGTGTGTGTAACTGCGACAATGAACCATAAATTCATAGTAATCGACAAAATACAAACAACATCTGAAAACTTGAACGGAGCTTCCCAGGCATATACGTTTTCCCGATACTAACTTCAACTTCTTCAATAACAGATATTCCGACAACCAACGAGCCCAGGATGCCATGAACCTCTCATTTTTTCACTGGGGAATTCACGGTTGGATCGTGTATGTCGTTGTTGGACTTCTTCTTGCCTTCCTCGGTTATAGGAAAGGCCTCCCCATGACCATGCGAACCTGCTTCTATCCTCTGCTTGGTGAAAGGATCTATGGATGGTTGGGTGACTTCATCGACATCCTCTCGGTTGTGTGCACCATGTTTGGGGTGTGTACAAGCCTCGGTCTTGGCGCTATCCAACTCAATGCTGGTTTTCAGCGGCTTAACAGGGACATCGCTTTTAGCATCAGAAACCAGATTATAACCATCTGGGGCGTGACGGCCTGTGCAACCCTGTCGGTAATCAGTGGCTTGAAACTTGGAATCAGGCGCCTAAGTGAACTGTGCTTTGGAATTGGCGTGGTACTGATGTTGATTGTCCTGTTCTTTGATGACACTTGGTATCTGCTCAATTTGTACGTTCAAAGTATCGGCTATTACCTCCAGTATCTCATTCAGATTGGATTCCACACTGATGCTTTTGCACAACTCCACAATGCCCCAGACAAACTGGAGGCTTCGGAGTGGATGAACAACTGGACCATCTTCTACTGGGGATGGTGGATTGCCTGGTGCCCGTTCGTGGGTATGTTCATCGCTAAGATTTCACGAGGCCGAACGATCAAAGAATTCATCAACGCAACCCTAACGGCACCTATATTTTACACCTTCCTTTGGCTTTCTATATTTGGTGGAGCAGGATTACGAATGGAAAGAGGCGCAGCCTTGGCTAACATAACCTGTTCATCGCGCCTGGGAGGTACAAATGCTACAAAGAACTTCCAAGGTTTGTACCGTCTGTCCTGTCGCTCGAAGAATGATATGTGGTTTGACGTGATGGATCAATATGGAGATCTTGGGCCATTCCTGTCAGTCGTATCCCTGGCTGGTATAATCCTTTACTTTGTCACTAGTTCAGACAGCGGCTCGTTGGTTATCGACTGCCTGTCTGCGAACGGAGATCCTGACCCTCCGGTACCACAGCGCGTGTTCTGGGCCTTGACAGAAGGTGCTACCGCAACAGCTTTGCTGTACACCGGAGGAACAGATGCACTGCAGGCCTTGCAAGCCGTATCCATTGCTGCTGGACTTCCGTACACCATTTTGCTGTGTTTCATGTGTGTGGCGCTGTGGAGAGCTGTTCAAATGGAAGCTGGTGATTTGGATCCTAATGGACCGCAGTTTAGCGTCTCGTTGTTCAATCCAATCAGTCGACCGTCATGCAAAGCTCTTTACAAACTGTTTTTTGCTGCAATTGCTCCTTGGTACGTGATTGCTATTGCCGCAGAACGAAGGAAGCCCAGCTCTCCTCGGGAAATGGCCTGTTACATGATTCTAATGGGAGTTCCATTTTATTCTTGGATAGCGATGATGGTCGTGGAGTTGATGCCGGTGCATGGAATCTCGTATGTTGGATGGGCCGTTCTATTCTTGTTTTTTGGTGTTGCAACAGCCATCAGAACTGGCATAAGGGAACAAGATGAAATACACGGTAACATGGTGGAGGATTTCTTTGTAGTCATGCTGCTGTATCCTTTTGCTGCTTATCAGATGGACCAACACGTGTTGAATCACCAAACGAAGAAGAATGGCGATATTGAACAGGCCCTTAGCTACGACAACCCAGCTCATAAAGTCATCGATGGCCGTAAAATATCAGAAATGACTAAGCTATAAGAAGGACAGATCTATGCCAAACCCTCTCACATCAGAAAAACCGTTAAACATTATGTATGATATTGTAAGATTTTTGATTGAACACTATTTTGCCAGAAATTGAATTCAAAGCGTCGCCTAGGAAATAAGCTGGAGTAAAACTTGTTATGTATACGTTATACCAGCCTTCCCGTCAAAGTGAAAATTGCTGTCTATCACTCATACTGCAATGCTTATGAAGCACGTGGAAACTATGCGCTAAAATTCAGAATGAATTCTGTTGTGTGTGATGTGTTGAGCACGGCCGTATGGAGAGCACCTGGTGTGCAGAACAGTTAGTTTGAGATCACGAGAGAGGCGATTGAGGAATGGGTCGTATGTATCACACGTTTATATCAATTTTTACTGTAGTTGAGGACAATCTGCACCGCATTTCTACCCTCCGCTCCACTTCAATCAATAAAAAATTATTACATTAAAATTATCATATTAAACATCTTTAATGCAATGTAATAAAAAATTCATTCCTTGAGACATCTCACGAAGGTCACATGGCCAAATCCTTTGAGTTTGATGTAGACTGTCTTCTGATCCCCATTATGCTCCAGGGATGCAGTATTCCTAGTGAAGCCACTTGAATTTATAAGCAGTGCTTACTGATTCCTGTATCGTCTTCAAAGGAAAAAAAAAACACTCGTGAAAACATGTGACCATCATTTATTGCCTGATTCCAAAATAAAATGCCAGACTATAGTGATATTCTCTCCGACCGTACCTCGATCTCCCCTTCCTCATCCGGTTCCATGTACCTATAGCAACTGGGGCTTAATCAAAGGCCTCTTTGAGGCTACGACTATTTTGCATGATGAAATACATGCATCAGTATAAGCAGAAAAGATGAA
>OMLO01003956.1_pt1 | contig 12295 bp, 2 predicted proteins | sample 1674811 | NCBI WGS metagenome assembly OMLO01 (sample SAMN06265003, study PRJEB25207) | coral metagenome | isolation source: Coral host | place: Mexico:La Bocana,Puerto Morelos, Mexico | collected 2008-11-13
TGTTGCAGCTTTTAAATTACCCTGCAAGAAAACGCTAAAAGTATCGGGAAAGTATTAAATTGTTAGGAGAATGGGTAAGTTACTTTTCCAAAGGTAAGTGGCTAATTGTTCAAATTCATGCAACTTTTATTCCTTTTAGCCTAAAATTCGTAATGTTAGACCACAAAAGCGTGTTTACGCCCGTGTACTGTTTTGTAAAACGTTTAGTGTACTAACCCGGTACGTATGTATGAATGTATATATCAAGTTAACAAAACGCCGGAAATATTGTTATGACTAAAAATACCTGTTATTTTACACTCCATCGCGTTTGAAATATTGACGAGCATTTCCGGGCCTCTAGATTTCAAAATATGCCCCCAGACCCCCGTAGAGGCTCGCGCCTTCGGCGCTCGTATTTAATAAGCCGAAAATGAATATTTCTGTCAATACGAACACCCTTCCAAAAACCTCAGCTACGCGCCTGGGGAGTGCCCGCAGTCAAGTCCAATGCAACAAATTTTCAACGCTTTATACCCTAAATCCTCTATTAGCACCCCCTATCAAAAAAGCTCCCCCTTTTCAGAGGAAGAAAGTTATTATGTATACCCTCTCTTTTAAGCTCCCTACCTCTCCCCTCGCGCTTTCTCGTCACAACCAAATTAATAACTGATGAACCCTGGAGGGTAGGGCTTAATAGAGGATTAAAAACTATAAAAATTAACAACACGTTGCTGGATGGCAAGATTTTTTCAACTGCCTATAAATTTGGCACTTTACCATCATTTGACCTTTAAATCTGCCACCTTAAAAAAAATCAGTACACCACGATACTCCACTGCCAATTCTTTTGACTGAGAAAGGTCGTGTTAGTCAGAGTTATGCTAGGGCACTACAGGGACTATCGCTCCTTCTAAGCTTATAGTTAAAACATGAGTTTGAAACTAGATAAATGCTACAAGGTAGATGATTTACCACCCTACACATTGAACATTACCTCTATAAATCACAACAGATTTCACTCTGAATAATATTTTTTAATAGTTCTTCAAAATGCTCATTTCCATAGTTTGAGTCATATCACTCATATGATACTAATATTGTGATTTTGTTTGATATTATAAATGGTAATTATAAATTATACAATATAAATACATTGCATTAAATGTTGTTGTTTGTAAATTACAAATTTTCAACATTTTGAACTAAATCTTTAGGATCCAGTCCTAAAGTGTATACATATATTTTATTTCTTTACAGCAGTCCTTGTTCTGGTTTACAATGGCAGTGTGTTTGGCAAGACAAACACAGCAGAGTTTCTTAGTCTTTGAATGGGAATAACCTACAATGATTGAAAAAACAGTGACACAGCAATATGCTCCTCTGTAAATTATCTTTTCCATCTACATCCTTAGGAAAATAAAAGACTTTTGTTAGGATTGCAATATGCAAGGGTACGGTAACACTTCCCAAGACCTTACGTACTGAAATAAAAACGATGGTGAAATAGCATTGTGTTGTTTTTAACGAGTTGAAACAAAATAAAATTATTGTTATAAACCCTTTACCTAAACAATTCTACAGCAAAAAGCGTCACATATTTTTCTAATCTTTTCACTTGGGATAAAAATGTACTGCTAAATAGTTTTCAACTGAATGGTCACACAATTCAGAAATTCATCTACAGATTTAATAGCCACCCTGTAAAGCACGAAAAAAAGTATGATTTATATGTAAGAACTACATGAAAGCTATCATTTTGATGATCTAATGACAGGGTTTCTCTTGAAGAAATGAAAACTACTTCACCAAATTGTGTTAATCATTACTCTAAACTAGAAACAAAAAAATGGGTTTAATAGATGAAATGACATTTTAGTTACCAGCACTCTGAGTATATTTAGTATGTACATAATAAGCATGTAAGAGAGGAAACTTCTGCCTGCCAAAAGAATGGCATTGCAAAGCTGAACAAGGAATTAATTCAGAACTACCCTAGACACTATTTACAATCCTGGATAAATACTGCTGAAGGCACTTTAAACAGGTTTTGCAAATTTTTTCTCCCACTGCTCTCAAACACTTTATTTTAACGTCACTCATAGTAGGATTTGCATATTACATTCACCTCTTCTAGAATGGAGGGAAAAGATAACCCTGTGTGATCAAAGGTAGCCTCAGCATTTTGATCCAAAATTGTCGACTTGACTACTACAATCTTTGTTACACAATCCTCATAAAAATAGAAATATGTGACACACCAAATTTCAGTTGTAAACAAAGTCAGTTTTACTATATATAGGCAGGTTTACTATGAAACCAAGCTTCCTGAGAAAAGCCCCAGTAGATTAATATGGTTGCATCACAAAAATTGATGACTTAAAAACATAGGAACATGTATGAAGAAGTACTCTGATAGGTTTAAGAGAGGCTGTTTTTAAACATAAATTTGTGAAGGAAGATTTATCTGAAAATTGAAATATTCTATGTTGTCGCAAAAGACATACGACTGAAATCACTAGACCAAGTTCTTTATCCTTAATCCATTTAAATGGAAATTGGAGAGTTTTATCCAGATTAAATGTAGATTAGATGTAACAAATTTAACTCAAAGTTAACTCAAATTTAAATCTATTCACCAAATAAAAGATCAAAGTGTAATTTAGGACCAACTCATTCAATAAGTTGACAAGCTCCTGTATATAAATGCCCTGACTAGATGTCAAATCATGAAAATAGAATAAGCACCTTTTTTTTTGCAACATCTGGTTATTATATATAATGAAAATGTACAACAGTAACAATAAAATCTACCTACACATGTAATTTGTTGATAACTTTGCCAAGTGTATTCTCAGGGCTTGGCAGAAGACTCTCCATTTTAATAAGTAGTCTCTCTACAGTGATGGTTTCTCCGCTGTTTCCAATGGCCACATGCTCAATGCGAGGACTACACAGTTTAACTTCCCTGATATGTTTGCATTTGTCTCTCAGCTCCTGAACCAAGTCTGCATCAGCATCATCAATGAGCTTGAAGTTGATCAGAGACACAGCCTCAATGAGAGGACACATTTTAATCAAGTTTTGTACTAGTGGGCTCTCTGAAAGTGCTTCCTTTCGCAGAGGTCCAAATTCCAAGATCCTCAGCTTGGAAACAAACTTGAACATTTCAGCTATTACCGACGGGGGTATTCTCGGGGAGTGACTGACCCCCAAGTACCTCAGGGAGGGGGACTGCTGTAGTACGCCCTCCAAACATTCCGCAGAAAGGAGAAAGTTCCACCGCAGATCTAAAGTTTCTAAACATTTGTAGGCTAGTGTTGGCCTTACTTCTTGGTAAATTCTTAAATGAAGAATGTGTCGAAATCCACATTGATTCATTTTGAAGTAGCGAATGTCGGGCAACCTAGAAATCACGTTTGAAAGACCAGTTGTAGTCACGAAGTAGCATCCTGTTAAATCTAGTTCCTTCACCTTCGTTTTTTCCCAATTTACCGCCATCAGAGCTTCATCGGTTATCTTTGTGAAGCGAATAAGAAGTGTAGAAACGAATTTACAGTTACTAAGGACCCGATGAAGGAATTTGCCACGATAATTTTTGCATTCGTTCAAGCAAATCGATTCCAACTGCGGACAATTCATTGAGATCTTAAGAAGTGCGTCATCGGTCAATGTCTCGCAATCCGTGCAATCCAGAATGCGCAAGTTCCTCATTTTAGCAAATACATCGGGAACAAGACTCGCTGACGAGTCCATTCCCAGACCAACGTATCTCATTTGCGTAAAATGCCTCGGTAATCGCCTCATAAACTTGAAATTTCCCCACGAGTAGCGCAAATCCATGAGCTCCAAACCTGTTGGAAAGTCGCGTATGCCTTCGTGTCCCGTTTCGCTTTCAACCTCGGCCCCATAAAAGACCAGACTACGGAGATACTGGCATCTTTTAGCCAGCTCTTTTGCTACTTTAGCTGTAAGGGTACAGCCGCCCAAATTGAGCGCTTTTACCGAAGATAAACGCGTCCTGATCAACATCAACAAAGTCTCTTCATCGACCGCAGGCCAAAAATCATTCATGTCAACAACACACCAAAGCGAACGATCGTATGCAACTCGTCTCCAGCGCCGGCAAACTTGCGCCAGAACACCCAGTTCCCTTTTCGAGAGGTACCTGAACACTTCTAGAATAACAGAGTCGGGTATTTGTTTCTCCATTTTCAAGGAGACTATGCTACTGAAGATTATGGTGTCGCAGCTGGCGTTGCTTTCACCACGCGCGAGGAAAGCTTGCGTGCGTCAGGCAGCCAGCAACTGTTTCCCTCTATCGCAATCAATATATCCTCGTTGAAAACTCACGCCATATCCAACTGAAAATTTCAACCCTTGAAGTACTCTTAAAAAGGGAGTAATTTTCCTCGCGAAAAAGACCTCCACGTTTTGACCATACAATCACCAAACACTGTAAACCTCATTATGAAAGCTCTTTGCATTGTTTCGCCGGATGAGGGGCCAATGCCCACTGGCTTCCGGGCGCTGATTGGAGGTGCGTGATGACGTCACACTCAAAATACAAAGGAGACCATTTCAACTCATTTCAACACAATAAATCGCCTTTGAGTTCGCGTCACGCGCGCGACACAGAACGTGGATTGGAAAGAAAACGCGTCGCCGGTAAGCGTCGCGTCACTCAAACCTTCACCAACAACGAGAAATTTATATGGAATAGTATAATATTTTGGAATAATTGATCTTAATAAATGTACTTATTAGCCCGGCGTATGAGGCAACTATTAAAACTTTTTCACGAGGTATAGGAAGTCAACGCATCAGAAAGCTACGGAGTCTCGCTTTAATATTCACATAACACTTTTACCCGGATTTGAGTAGGAAACATCTGTTGACTAACGCCATGAGCGTCTAAACCTTTCCTTATGGCGCGTGTAGCTATTTACGGATCTGCCTTGTCCCGTACCGTATGGCCGTACCCGGAATTTACAAGAATTGAAAACTCAAAATTATCAGGCATTTTTTTTTACCATTTATGTTCTGATGAATATTTTCTATTTAGGAGAAGGGACCTATATTGATTGTTAAATTGACAACAGTGATCAAGATACATAATTTATGTTTTCCTTCTCACAAATATTTGCCCAAGCATTGCCCTTCCTTCAAACAACAATATACAAAAATATTTAACAGATTTAATGAGTGTGATTGAATCAGACAATCTTCACTACAAAGGGGCGAGAAATGGTTGTGCAAGGATGCTGAAAGACGATGAGACGCTTGAGGTTCAAAGGGGCAGGCTAGACGTTTTACTGATCGTGAGAATATGGCGTGAGTGTTTGTAATTTTACGCCACTTTGTAAATATTGTTGCTCTAATAAAACTGCAACCCGGTACCTTGTGGGTTTTTAACGGTCATGTTAGCTCTGAAATCGTGACAGTGCACGTTTGTCTATCTTGTGAAATGCCGCAAGACATGTTTCCGTTTTGCTCTTTTCCGCACGACATGACCTGCACGTCCTGAATCAATATGTAAGTAGCATTGACATGCCGCCCGCATGCACTCGGAATGCGGAGGCGGTTGTAAATATAGCCCCTTGCTACAATAGAAAGGATGATCATCACAATAAATCATTGTTATAAAACAGAACTAAAAGTGAAGAACATTACCACCGTTAAAATCGTTAGATTCATTAGATAATTACAAAACAAAGGACTTCGTGGTGCAAGTTTAAAAACAATCAGTCCCACATTGAAAATTTCCCCTTTGCAGGACTGCTAGCAAACATCTTAGGACTCTATTGTCGTTTCGCTTGTGATCTAAAATTAAATAAGGTCGTTTCTATTATTACTTGTTCCCCCCTTAGGCTCGGGAAATCAATTCTGCCAGCTGAATGAAATTTCAATTATGTTTTTTTCTGGCCATCCTCGGAAGCGAGTGTTATGCCGGCAGTAGATAAGGAACTTTCGAAACCCAAAGTATGAACAATATTGCAGAATCAGAGCAGAATCAGAGCAGAATACGCCTGCAGAATGGCAAATATCACAGGCTACTTTTAAAATTTCGCGGGAAGTGGTACCGCTGTCATGACAACAAAAATCCTGAGCCAGCGATAACACCTATGGGAAATCATCCAAGATGGCGACTACTGGGATGCAGATGGACCCGCTGTTTTTAGCAATGAGTTTTTATCGTCGCAGAAAATTTGAAGAGTGTGCAGAAGTTTGTACGCAATTACTGAAGAAAAATCCTTATGACCAGGTAGTACATTTTCTTAGAAATCCAAAGAAAGTACCGTTAATAACCACCTTAAATTATTTAAAACGAACCTACACACGAACGTTGTTGATTTTTCTGTTCTCAGAAGCGTTCTTTTATGAATGTTTTCTCGTCTTTGATCAGGCATCGTGGTGTCTTAAGACACGCGCGCTCACGGAACAAGTTTATGTTGACGAAGTTGATGTTGACGAGGAAGGAATCGCTGAAATGCTTATGGATGACAACGCTGTTGCCCAGTTACCACGTTAGTAAGCTTATGTTCATGCTTCTCAGCATTTTTGCTCAGCAGAAAAACGCCCCTGTACTAAACAGCTAACGATAATGTTTTTTAATCGTGCTATTTTTATGTGATACTCAATAATTGCAAATGTGATCTTATTTGATAAGATCAAAGCTGTAGTGAGTTTAAAATTATTATTTTCAATTTAACAATAAAAATAAACGGTAAAAGTTCGCGACGTTTCGACCGCTTTTCGGTCATTATCAAGCTAAATGTAAGAAGTAGAATTTGCATAGATATATATAGTTCCAAAGAGGTAAGAATGTGTGAAAAATATTAATGAAGTAAAAATATGTAAAAAAGTATGTAAAAAGAATTTACAAAGTAGTTGCTTAAAACAATAAAAAGCATACAAAACTAATTAATAAAAATTATTAATTAAATTATTAATCTGGGTTGGGATGAAACCCACCTTATTTTGCTGGCAACACTGAACAGTTTCTAGCATAAATTACTGCTCTGAAGTCACACTAACCATATTTAGGGTGCTATGCAAAGGTTGAATAATTTCTGTCCCTGATAAACTGATGTGGCTGCTTGCAACATTGTATGGTTTGATCATCAGGCCCAGGAACTTCATTAAAGAAACCAGGAACCAGCACTGGGATGGGAGCTCCTACACCAGGCGTTAGGTATAATTATTGTAAACTTCTTTCTATATGAATTTAGCCCAGTGGGGGAGGGGTGGGGAGGGTTCCGATTTTAAAAAGGATAGGGGTGCTTGTCATACCTTTTAGAGGTTAAGGTGGCTCCCTGTAGTGTTATCAACGCCTGCTGAGGGCGAAAGCTCATGTAATCTGCGGTCACCTAAAAGTTTTTTGATATTTTTTGATGTCAGCATGAGCACAAATAACGATGAATTTTCTTGCATTTCCTTTGGTGAAACTCTTTAAAATTTGGCAGACTTGTAGTAAATATTTTACTTTAGTTGGAGCTCATTTTTCAAGGAAATCTATAAGACCCATTTTTTGGCAGTAGTAAAAGACATAAATTGCCAAAAATTAGCCTGAAAAAAAATTCGCCTGAGAAAAAGCTGGTTTCTCATGACAGTCATCACTAATTTTCATCCCCTGTAAAAGAAACGTCATGGATCTCCTTGATAACTATCTAAATCACCATGATAGTTGAACGTTTTGGCTTGTCTCAGTGTCATCTTTGACATTTTCTTGAATTACCTCTGGTAGGTGCTGAAAAAATTCATCAATCGTTACAGGCTTTTGAATGATTCTGGAGCATTGAATTTTCTGAATGTCTTGGTTAACACCATGGATTTTCACTTCCAGACCCATGTCTCAAGCAGGCCGTCCAGTGAGCGGATTTGTTAGGCCAGGAACACAGAGTGGAAGACCTGGAACTATGGAGCAAGCCATAAGGACCCCCCGCACAGCACAAACGGCGAGGTATGTGATACAGCGACTGTTAACGCTCTAAACACCTCGTTCTTAAGTTTCATGACTGATTTGGTTTTTTATCCCCACTTTCTTTCTCAGACCAGTGACAAGTGCTTCTGGTCGACATGTTCGTCTTGGCACTGTAAGTATCAGATAATATCATTGGCATTAAATTTATGAATGTCATAACAATTTTTCCTTGAATCATTATGGCAACAGTGCTTAAATTTACCATCTTTGGGCATTTATCTTGCGTTATAAAACAAAAGTGTGAGAATTTTATACTTTAAAATATTGTTTGCTTTATAATAATGTTTTACATTACATTTTGAGGTTAATTTATGTTCCCTCAGACAGTCCCTCTCTCTGCCACTCTAGATCAGCCACTCTAGATCTTATAAATTTTTATTTTTTTTTTCCAGGCATCCATGTTGTCTCAGCCAGATGGACCATTTATAAATATTGCAAAACTAAACTTGTCCAAATATGCACAAAGGCAAAATCTTGCAAAGGTAGAGTTGAAGCAATTATACATAAAATTTGGCTGATGTTAGGATGTTTAAAATGTTGGGTGGCAAGTTTAATGACAGGAGTCTGAAAAAGTGTAATATGATCATAGTAGGAGAGGGGTACTTGCCGAAAATTGAGTGGAGGTGTACAGCAAGCATCTTTACCTTATGCCATGGCCAAAAATGGAGTTTTCCCTTTCCTATTTCAGACCTTACCTCAACTTTAAATGCACAATTTTGAATCTTTTTTTGCCATCTTGTAGACATAAATAATTCAATATCATTTTGTGTGCAGAGAGTTCTGTAGTGGCTATAAATTCACTTGTTTTCTTAAAGTTCTCTCTCTTGTGTTCCTGTTAAGTCGCCTAGACAAAAATGATGTCGAATAAATTTTACAAACTTTTTGACTTTTCCCTTGCAGGTTCTGTTTGAATATATCTTCCATCATGAAAATGATGTTAGAAATGTAAGTAATTGATAAGGAATGGTTATGGCACGCATTGAAGTAAAACAACAAAATTTATGTATTGATAACTGTATTACCTGGTAAATGATATAAATGAAAAAATTACTTGATTCTGATTGGCTTAGAGTGGAGCAGTTCAAATGCAACACCAGTGCAAATTACACATCTTAATTCTGGATTATGATTGGCTGAAAGACAATAATTTTATGAACTTTTGTAAGCCAATGATATCACATAAAATGATGACAAAACTTTGAAAACAGGTTTTCTGTAATAGGAAAAAGGGCTTTAAAAAAGATTTTCTGGCACCTCCTCCACGTGAACTTTTTCTTGTTTACATTATTAATAAGTAATCATATGGTTTTTCATGTTCAATTTGAATTAATTTGCACTAACTTGTGACTTTTTCAAACAGCTGAAATGTTACTCGCCAAAGTGGCTCATGCAATTTCAGCTTTTGAAAAACTTAATTGTGCTAATTAGTTCCAAATTGAACTTGAAACCATATGATTACCTACAAATTAAAATATCATCAAAAAACCCTAAATTGTCAGTGATGAAACTATCTTAAAAATTAGTTAGCTGAACCACTAGTATCAACAGTGAAGGCTTTGTGTTGAGTATGAGTTAGAATCCTTAAGTGCATAGCATTGAAATAGTACTGGTAACATTTTTCTCTTTTTAATGGTACAGATAAAATTAATGAATTAATAGCTGGTGCATAAAATATTCTCTGGAAGGTTTTTCCCAGTAACTTTGAATCATTGCGTTGATAAAAGTACTAAATTGTTCTTAAGATTGGATAGTTTCCCATTTCTTTCATTTCAAATTCTGAAGGTTTTCTATATCTATGCAATGTAGAAATATCTTCCAAATATGTACAATCCCCATTTGTATATGATAATTTTCTCTGTTTTTGTCACTCATCCTGCTTGACATTGTATTTACCCTTTAGGACTGCATAGAGGCTTAAAAATATGACAGTTAGTTTTAATCTTCGTGCTTAAGCAGTACTTTATTTTGGTTTTTGTAGGCATTAGAACTTGCAGCCAAAGCAACTGAAGAATGCCAGTTTAAGGACTGGTGGTGGAAAGTTCAACTAGCAAAAAGCTATTACAGGTATGTTGGAACTTACGTGTAGTAGCAGCTTCTGTAAGTACCCATTCCATATCAGAAGAAACATGCTTGTGTACATACTTCTATTGTAACTGTTTTGCTTAGAATTGGTAAACAATTCATCATTTTTGTCATTCTTGATCATTTATAGTCAACAGTTTAAGATGACAATATGTGCTGCAACAATTTTTGGCACCCTTGTCCTGTTTTCTTTTTTTGTTTGCCCCAGACCAGACCAACACTTGGGGTCTTAAGATTACTGACGAGAGTGTGTTGCCTTTGTAATTACCCCTGTAAATGGTTTACGTCTTCTGGAAAAAGGACCATAAACCATACGTCCTCTCTCCTGCACCTTACATGGTTAGCAGGCGATGTTAAAGAACACACTTATCGCAAAGAGTAGGACACAGTCTTTATATAGGTGTTGGTGCTTTTTATAGGGTTAACCTCATTGCAACTTTTCCCAGTGTGCAGAATTGTCCAAGAAAAAAATTACTTTGACCAGGAATATACTAAGTTTTCAATTTGAATACAGACTTGGCATGTATCGTGATGCTGAGAGACAACTCAAATCCGCTCTGCGTGATCAAGATGTGGTGGATGCATACTTGTATCTCTGTAAAGTGTATAGAAGACTGGATCAGCCATTAACAGCTACAGAAGTATACAAAAAGGTTTGTCTTTGACCCTGGATTACGTACCTAACTGGTTGGAAAGTCTACCTATAGACGTAATACATCAAATACGAAACACTGTTTCACCACATTTCCAAGAATCGAGAAGACAGTTGAAATGCGACGCATAGCGGAATATTTTTAATGAACTTCGTGGTGTTTGGAAATGTGGTTAAACACTTGATATATCTTCTCAGTCGAAACTAAAATTACTGTAAGGAGAAAATGACGAAATTAAATCGTAAAAATCTATGCTATGCTTATTCTTTACGGGTTTAAGAAAGATAGTTCTAGAACCTGATATGGTTGATAGACTTAGTTTTTGTATGATCATTCGCTAATCCCAAAGACCTTCTTTCATACTTAGCCTAACCTGCTGAACAGAAAGTACAGTAGATTCCAACAGGATACCAAAAATTTGGCCGTATAAACGAAGTAGTTTAAATTTAAAATGACTGACTAAGCTTTTGTTCGGGTCAGAATAAAGTGGCCGTACCGTAATAACGAGGTGATCATTAGGCGGGATTTCATTGTAATACTAATTCTATTTTTGATGGCAGCTTCAACACAGACTTTTTTCCGCTTTTCAGTTATTCGAGATTTGTACTTGTTTAATTGATTGAAGGATTTGTTTCGTATCATAAAAGAAATGTTTCTTCCGTGAAGACAAAGAAAGCTTTTTAAACATAAACAGGATGTTACGCTGTATGTAAGAATACCTAGAAAGATAGTCCATCTATAGCCCTTGCCTCCAGAGATCTTCAGGTCTAAAGGCAATCGGTATAGGTTTCATAAGTCTCATCAAAACACAGTTATAGAGAACATGACACAGCGTGTTTTGTTCAGTAAGTACTGAAAATGAAAACTCCGTTTAACAAATCTCTCTTCATTGTTGCAGGCTTTAGAGAAATTTCCCGGGGAAACAACTCTTCTGACGGGAATTGCACGCATTCACGAGGTAAAAATGAGAGCTCTTAGTCGACATTTGATCGATTTTGTACTAGCTGTAGTGCAACATGTAGTGTACAATTGTGTTAAAAATAAAATCCAGACTAGCACGGTACGTTAGCACGGTTTTGGGACAGAATTTTAGCCTGTATAAGGCATTGTGCCTTGTCCACACTTCACCCTGAAAAGGCATCAATTGTTTTTCGTTCACACTACACCAGAAGAATTTTTAAAAACGACAATAATCGCAGGTCATTTCGGATTTGTATTTAAGGAAGACTCTGTCAGGGAAATCATATGTTTATTGTGACGCCATCGTTTTCGAAAAGCTCCCTTTTGACAATGTTTATCGTCCACACGAAAAAGAAAAGTCGATGTTTTCAAATTCCTCTGGTTTGAAAAGCTCCATTTGTGACGGATTAGTGTGGACTGTAGAACCGTAGCAGTAAAGCCGCGTTTTCACATTTCTCTGATGCAGTGCGGACGTTGCCTTGAAATACTTTCCAACTCTGTTGTTTTTTTTTCTTTATCGTGTCCAGGAGCTGAATGACATGACCAACGCTGTGAAACTGTACAAAGAAGTGCTTCATTATGACAATACGCATGTAGAGGCCATTGCTTGTATCGCTACTCATCATTTCTACACTGA
>OMLO01003957.1_pt1 | contig 12291 bp, 6 predicted proteins | sample 1674811 | NCBI WGS metagenome assembly OMLO01 (sample SAMN06265003, study PRJEB25207) | coral metagenome | isolation source: Coral host | place: Mexico:La Bocana,Puerto Morelos, Mexico | collected 2008-11-13
ACCTCGCCGCTTCGCGGCTTGGTAAATATCCACCACTATTCACCTCCACTTCGGTGAATAATTGTTAATTATTACATGTTTCGGCGTGTAATATCACTGTATATTTTACTAGCCCTACGAGCTTGTCAAAATACGGCACAACACGTAAAACTTTACAGCGGTATTACACACCAAAGCATCTAATAAGATGTATGTATACAATATAAAAAAAAAACAATGATAACACGTACCTAGATTAAAACTGAACCTCAACACTTGCAGACCGTATCAGAAACACATAATTATCGGGAAAATGCAGTCTAATAATAAGCCTGTCTGAAGACTGGAGTCCACAAACCTGACATCGTGCATGGATATCTTTCTTTCTAGCGACGGAAGTGACGGAAGTGGAGTCGTAAGCGGAGTCGGAATCGGAAGAAAATTCTGTTCTGGTGTGAATCGGCAGGACGGAAGCGGAAGCGGAATCGGAAGAAAAAGAAACTCTTCTGATCCTTCCGACTCCGATTCCGTCGAGCTTCCGACTCCGCTTCCGATTCCACTTTTTGATTTACACTGGATCGTAACGCTTCTTACGTTTCCGATTCCGACTTCGCTTCCGATTCCGTCGCTGGTGTGAACCAGCCCTTAAAAGGCTCCTTGCATGAAATTATAAAGAGGAAGAAATATCCGCATATTCTTAATGATCGTACTCTCGTACCAGGTCGTAATAATTTGTTCCAGGTTTGTAATTCAGTGCCTCTGGTTTCATGATTTTGTTAACATCGTTCAGTTGGCAGTTGTTTCGTGGAGTGTTTAGTATGAAGTTCATCGAGATGCAACGACAGTCATCTTTGCAAGTGACGTGACACTTGCTGACGCTGTCCACTGTTACACTTTTAAACACGTGACCTTCAAGGGTGTAGTCAGCGACAAGATCTTGGTCTATGGAAAATTTGAAGTTTTGACATATTTTATCTGTACAGACGAGATGTTCTTTCAGCATATGGAACATAATAAACAACTTGACCCAAAGGGAGGTTTTCATCTTTCTCAATGCTCTTAGGGATTCAATTAAGTTTCCTGTAAAATAACAATTAACAATTCATTTATTGGACCAGGTTGAGCAAAATATCATGATTTATCAGTGGCGAGCGGATCAATCTGCCAGACACTGACCGAATCACGATATTTAACGATAACCGAATTTAATAATTGTTCGCTCTCTAACATCCCGGGGAAGCGATCTGCCACTTTTCACAGAAGAGCGTTGTTTCAACTACGCATGAGTAGAATATTATTTGCAGGAGAACAAATTTGGACGGTACTACGCATGAGCAGACATTATTTGTAGCCAGTTATAAGCGGGTCACGTGTGGGGTTCTCGACCAATAAAAATTTTGGACTTCTTTGTTGTTTACTGTGTTGCTAGTTGAGCAGGTTTGCATTCAAATATTCACCTTTTAGAGCAAGTTTCTAAGTGAGTGTACTAAAACTGACCAGCGATATCTATTGTAACCGAAACAACAGGGAACTGAATACGTGAATTATCGCACGAAACCTAATAATTTGTAACATCGCTGGGAGCACATGTTAGAGTGTCAGCTAGGCAACTGAAAGTTTTTTTTTCTAGATGCTATCTAAGTTTGGGCTTGCTATGAGAAATTTGACAACGGCTACCTACCATAGAGTCAAGGATTTTAAATTAAGAAATACTCATGCTGTAGGATCCGCAGATCTGAAATTTAGTTGTTTGCTTTGTTCGTCCGGTTAGTTATCGCTTGCTTTAAACAATATCGCTTGTGAATTAACACTAGTCATGATCAGTGTTCTCGTTGTAATTTAAAATCTTTTGACAAAAGACAATATTTGCCTAACTCCGGCTACTTATTGCTTGTCTTGATTTTTACTTGTTTTAATGAATACCACTTGTGAATTAAAATGTAAATAACTAAGTCAGTGTTGTCGTTTTAAAATCATTTGACAAAAGACAGCACTTGTCCATCTTGCGGCAAAAATGAATGCATCAAATTGAATAGGTTACAAATGAATAAAGGGTGAAAGTTTCTAAAGAAACTGTGGTGCTGCGTCGGTGGGGGTAACAAGGTAATTTGGTTATATCAACTAAGTTGAAAATGTAAATCGGCCACCGTAACGAGTTATAAAGCTGACGTTTCGAGCGCTAGCCCTTCGTCAGAGCCTGTTCATGGTAATTTTGTAGAGTTGCTTTTACATGTTGAGACATATTTCACAGCATGCAACCAAAAAATTTTTGTTGTGGAAAAACCTTCACTGTTTATGGTGGTCGGCGTACTTAACGTAACCTCGCTAGTTGTGAAGTGTGCCACTTAAGTTGGAAGAATCAAATATGCCAAATAAACATTAAATCGAAGAAAAAAAAGTCGATAATCACAAAATCTTGTTATGACAACCAATTATCCCTTATGATTGTCATTTGCAAAAAAGGACGATTTTGATTGTTTCTTAGAGTGCTCTCGACTATTCACGAATTAGAACACAGCAGGTGTCAAATGTTAGAAACAAAGCGCACGGTAACAAATTATGGCATCATATGATTGATTAGGTGAAAACCTGTGGAGCCATGCACTTGGCCCGCAAATAAAGGCACTTGGAAAGCGTTCCTCATTCGATTTTTCTCATGTAATTCGAAAGACTGATAGAATATACAAGTGATCTTTTTACTAAACAGCATATTTCCTAGACGAACTAATTTCGAATTTGGTATTGTCATCAGTGGAGTATTGTTGCTGCTCACGTGTTAAGGACATTAAATAAAAAAGTGCTTACTCGTTTCACGCAACAAAGGACTTATGTCTAAGGCACTGCCCGGCTTGATCGACGTCTTCGCCATTCTTAGCTTCTTTTTTCTCGTTGATACCAAACTGAAAACACTAATGAATTGGTTATCATGGTAATGCGTTGTTTACGCGTAATGACGTGGGACGAAAGCAATAACAGATAAAATCAAAATAATGTTTTAGGACGGACGAAGCATTACTTGTCACCTCACAGAAAATTATTTTGGACAATCATAGTTCACGCCTCCTAACAAATCCAGTTCACAAGAAAAACAAGCATTTCACATTTCACATGGGCCGTACCGTTAACCAAGGTTATTAGAGAGTTGCGATTATATGTATAAAACCTTGGAGCGATCGTGGCGGTCCTAGTGTGAACTTTCTGGCAATTGTTGAAGCCAGTTTTGGCACGTCGGAGAATGTGCTTTGATGTTGTCTCATAAAGTTCCTGACAGGTGCATTATTTTATTCAGGAGCGATCGCGACACATGGAAGAGCGAAGTCCGTCTAAAGATTGCTCTACCTTTTATATAGTGATTGCAGCAATTATAGCGATGAAAAGGAAAAAATTCTTTCTATTAAACCTAGTGGTGCCTGACATTTATTCAAAGTTGCAGACGAAAGCTTAATTCTTTTTCTTTTTAACCAAAAAGTACTCTCTTCGAAATTACATATACCGTTATGTCATTTTCTCTATTTTTTTGCATAGAGGTCGTCAAAGTTGAATTCTCCTAGATATTAATTAAACGGAAAATCCCTGCGTGATTGCATGAGATTTATTCGAAACTGACCTCCGCGCAAAAGGCTCTGGCATAAAACGCTCACAATTGATGAACCATTTTAATTCTTCAAAAAGTCTGTTATTATATTTGTAATAGATTGATATGGTCAGTGTTTTTGCTTTTGAATTTTTTGTATTGCTTTCGATCTAGGAGATAGTAATTAAAAAATCAATCTCTTACCGTATCTTCGCGGACCTTCAATTTGCCGTTTTTCCCTCTGTACACGTAACTGACGTGCGGTTGATCAGTGAGAAATTTCTTCTCGACATCCGTTTTGACTGGTCATGTCGTTCATGTTACGGTAGAGGGCTATTTGCCGAGAATGTTGCTCACAATAATTATTATAATTTGTCACTGTGTTTGCGTCCAAATGAAAACTGGTTTTATTAAATGTCGAAGAAGGGCTCATAAAGTATTTAAACGAGAAACAATAGAAACTGACATAGCGGGAAAGTAAAAGAAAAAAAGATTGGTTCCTTGTATGTTGCTTTATCATACAACAAAGAAAATAGTATAGGGCTACACGCATTCCAAAGTTAAGCTGACGATAAAATAAAACAATTCTTAAATATGCCTATACTAAAATATATCAACAGTCTCTTGCCAAACTAGCCAAATTTAATAAAACAAGGATTAAATATTGTTTGTTTTTGTAATTAAATTCGATGGCAAAAAAGGAATACTGAATCCAGTATAGGCAAAGTTTCGAATTGATTTTACCGTCAGCTAACTGTAGGCGTCTAAGTTATGACTTTTTTGTGTTTTGCACTTCCCCGGCTGTGCTGTTCCTTCCGCAAATAGAGCTCGCTCTCAATAAAGCGCTGCAGAATTTTATATGCCAAATTCATTTGCAAAATCACAAGCAAGACATAATGGAAATATTCAAGTTACTCATTTTTTGTTTGGTCTGTGACTTTGGCCAAACAGCAAAATGCGAACAAGAAGCACGAAATGGCAAGACATACTGAAATGAAGAACGTTAATAAATAGTGAAAATCATATTTAAGTGATATTAGTGATAAAAACAGGTAATGGAAATAAATATAAGTAAAAAGGCTTAAACGATATATGTGATAAATGATAAAAGCTCTTCTGAGTAGTGCAGAAACCGAAAGTTCGTAATAAAAAAAGGAAAAAAAACATATTTGTATTTTCAAAAAGACATGCATAATAACACCTTTATAACACATGAATAAGAGTTGATACTGGACTAGTCATGAGTTAACTTTATTTTATATAGACACGAGTGTTTTATTATACATGCAGTATCCGGGACCTGAGTTTATTTTATTTATTTATTTATTTATTTACATTTGTTTATACACGGTAAAAAATCATCAGGTTTATAATACTTATATACTATAGGTTATAATAAAAATTAATACTAATAAGTTACTAATAAACAATCTATGCTAAAAACTAATGAATAAGTATTAATGTAGTAAATCCTAATTTAAACATTAAACTAATCCTGTTTTCCATGAATGTCGTGTCTCATTTTGCAACTTACAATGTTGTGATTTCGGTAGAAACTTTGTTTTTAAATTGATTAAAATATTTTATCGTCCCGAGATTGCAGGGGAGGCTGTTCCAGAGAGCTGCATCACTGTAACTAAAGCTATTTTTCAAATATAGTTATTTCGTGGAAGATGCACAACCAGTTTGTTTTCGGAATCCCTCAAAGAATAGCGCATTCCACTACGTTTTAGAAATTTAGTCGATAGGTATTCAGGAAACAAACCATTTAAAGATTTATATACCATTAAGGCTTTCTGAATTTGAATTTCTCAGTTGTCGTATTAGACCTTTGGCATCAGTGTCATAACTAGAGGAAGTTAACACGCGAGCGGCGCGGTTCTGAAGTGACGTATTTTTCTTATCCTCAGTAGGATATTGATGACATCATTTCTCGGTTTTTCACGGTCGTTCGCGCAAACAGTCAGTTTGTCTATAGAATAAAATCAAAATTACACAATGGCTTAAAGATACCAATTTTCCATCTCGTGTTAAAAACAACAATATTTTGCTCGTTGCGTTTGTTTGTAAAAAATTGTTTTTATCACTCGAAAATGAAATTGATATGTTCGCCCGCCGTGTGTACAGTAATATCCTTCCTCTAGAAAACCACCGTCAAGAGAATTTAGTGGATGACAGGATGACAGAAACATAGCCCGCCATGCTTTGGACTGGAACCCATCTGGTTACCGTGAGAAAAAGACATGTGAGTCGACAAACGATTTGGATTTTAAATATGATTAACAGCCACCCTTATGCTTACTTATTACATAAAGTTATTACATAGAGCAGAGCGCATTGTATGAATTTTATAAACTGATTACTTTTTAATGAACCCAGGAGACTAAGCCCGAGGTAAATTTAATAACGTATAACTTTGAAAATTGTTCAGTATTCGGTGAGACAATAAGGTTCCCAGCAGTGAGTGAGTGAAGGCCAGAATTTTGCTAACAGCAGCTGTTTTCAAGTAAAAACTGCAGCAGTTGGATGTAGTCGCAGACATCACTGGCGCAGAACACTTTTGCTATCGAAATCATGTTTTCAACTGCTAGACAAACGAAGATAAGTTGTCACCACGGTAATACGGAGACAGGACCGCTGAATCTGGAATACCTGTTCTGTAAGTTGTTGCTGATAATTCTGTGTTTTGGTTGGTCGAATTCCGTGCAAAGAGCAACGATCAAATACAACGAAAGGTAAGCTGTTGTGTATCTACTTTTTTGCTTTCATTTTTTAACTCGTTTCATCTGCGCACTACTTTATATTTCGATCGTGAACAATTTGAAACCGTTAAAGTTAAAGTTGAATTAAAATATATAAAAATAAGGTCCTTTGGGTAAATAACCAGCCCGGGCTAAATTTTGATCAACGTAATAAGAACGACTTTCGCTTCATAAACATTTTCAAATCCTTCCTTGTCTCAAATCCTGAATAAACCTGAAAAAGATGAAGTTATTACTATTTTACAAAGTTACTTCAAACTTTGTAAAAATAGTTTGTCGTTCTTGATTTGTAGTATAGTCTTGTCTTTGTAGTACGGTCTATTCTCTATTGAAGCGTTCAGAGAAATCGATCACCGTGTACTGGATTCTGCCGGTTGAATTTCAAGCAAAATTTGCAATGTGTAGCCGCCAGCAATTTGCCCGCAGAACAAGAAACTTTCCAGGAAAATATAAAGAAACCGGAATACAATTATAAATCAAAACAGTAAGAAATTAAAAAGTGTTGAGTAACAATTTTCAAAATGAAATATTACATGTCAAAGAAACAGGCTTGAATCTAATTCGGAGTGCACAATCAAAGAAAGTCACATCAGATGGCGTGTTTTTAAGCTCAACTGCTGAGAGAAAGAAAAGAAAGTCGGAATAGAATTAGTATTTATATAACCTCCTTTAGTTAGATTAATTTAATGTGTATTCGCAAATTTTCCATTTTTACTTTGTTAATTTGTTTTCTTGGCGCACCTGTAAACTAGGTGTGGTTCCTGTAGACTCTGCTTGTCAAGTCTATGGGACGCACCGTTACCGCCCATTGCCCATTGCTGAGTGCAATCAATGAAAAATAAATTATGCCCATATGTGTCTATGCAATACAGGACTTTGAAAGAACACCATCAACTACCTGAAACCGCCGCCAGCGTCAAAACACGTATGCCACGCCTCAGGGAGATTTATGTGTTTCTATATTTCAGTGCTGTGGACAACGCTTCTTTGCAAAGAGTGAATGAGATGGGTCACGTGCTTGACTCTTTATTGATTAATTATGACAAACGTGTCAGGCCGGATGTAGGAGGTGAGACTGGTGATGGCTCTTGACCAAGGGGAGGTGGGTGAGTGAATCGAGTGGGAGGACTGGGTAAGTGAGAGGAGACAGAAAGCTTTCTTTAGCTTACGTGCTTCTCGTTCCCAGGCCACGTCGTCTAAAAAGTAGGACGTTTCTTTAATTTCACTCCTGGACGACAGTCATAGTTCTGCATACGAACTTCAATAGCTAAAAAATGCCTGCAAAACAGTTTTAATTTACAAAGAATTTTGTTCTCCGTTTTTCAAGAAGGTTTCCATTTACTGACTGATTGCTAAAGCATTTTGGTTAATTTCAGGTCCTCCAGTGATAGTCAGAATTGAATTTCACATGCTTGCCATTGTGCCCATCGATGAGATCAATATGGTGAGGATTTTTCACCTAATGTCTTTTTCTGCATGGCGTCCGAATCTAATTTTTATAGTTGCGGAGAAGTCGGATACGAAATGTTCAGTGCAAGAATTTTACTGTCATCGTTCATCATAAGGTCAAACCATACGTATACACGGGTGTCACATCCGAGCGTAACAATTCTCGCTAGTGCGACGCGCGAAACAAAACGATCGTTTCGCGAGCGCTGTTTGACTCGCGTGATTTGCGTTCATTATTTTTGACACACGCATGTAGCACACGCAGCTTGTTTCGCTCAACCTTGAGATATTCACAGGAAGCTTAACAAAAATAAGTATGTTTGTTAATGACACTGAGGAAAATATCATACAACAGACTAGATATCAAGCGTTAGAATGTTAACCTCGAGATTTTCTTTTCAACAGGATTTCACTGCCACATTTTTCTTCCGTCAGTACTGGAGAGATCGCCGCTTAGCATTCAGAGAATACCTTGAAGCACCTTCCATTAAACCTGCATCTCCCTTTGTTGATCAAATATGGCTGCCGGATTCCTTCTTTGAATTAGACATGTCTGATCATAAAACTCGCCATGACTTCTTGCTGGAGATTTCTTCAGACGGAGACATCACTTATAGCTCCAGGTGAATTTTTCACACACTTGATTACATTCAGTATTTTACCCTCAAGTGGTGTAAACTAGGTTTTGATGTTTGTCGATTTCATTCATTTTCCAAAGGGGAAATGAACAATTTTGCGACACAATTTATTCATGAAACGTGACGCAAAGAAGCAAAGGAATTTTTTAAGACTGTGAGAAGGTGAACACGCACTAAACTGCACGCTTTCGTACTAAAAGGCTATAGTAATGGTATTCAGTTGTTTGGACCTTTTGTCTCCAGATTAGGTAAAGTCAAGTCTGCATGCAAGCAATCAGGCCGGAGTTTAACCCGGTTTCCGTAGCATGAAACGACTAAGAGTATAACTACTCCCCCCTGAATGGTATGCTTGGCCATCGCAGGGTTATCCCCAGCATTAAATTCGCCGGTGCTCATTTCTATGCCTGGGAGGAGAGAGACCGTGTGAAAGTAAAATGTCTTACCCAAGAACACAACACAGTGTCTCCGGCCTGGGCTCGAACCAGGAATAGTTTGTGCATGGAGGCTAATAGGACCGCGAGGCTATCGAATTAGTCTTCATCTTGTTTTAGTGAATGTAAAAAACATGAGAGTAGAAAGACGGATTACTACTGAAAGGAAAGAGCTAGAAGAATTGTAGAAGCTTACGTATAATATTGCTGAGATAGAACTTAGTTTTAACACTTTTGGAAAATGAAAATTTTGTGGTATAGCACTTGGTAAGGATGGTTTGTCTTTTAGGAAGAGAGTGCAGTCTTATTGTCTCATGGATCTGAGGAATTTTCCGATGGACGAGCAAATATGCGAACTGTCTATTCAGAGCTGTAAGTATTCACCGTATTCTGAGACTGCGGTTGGCCTGTTTCAATTATAGCGAGATACTTATCACCTGCCAGGCTAGAACCCAGACCTTCAGCCCAGAGTCTTTCGTACAACATCATACAACGTATATCATACAAAAGAGCGTTTTCACTCACGTGGTCAGCAGCCATGCAAATTTATTGAACTAAAGAAAATTTTTAATGAATAAATGTGGCTAGCCTTACATACGTACGTTTCATCCCTGCCAAGGGACTCATCAGAGACCTTTCGGCTAACTCGTCAAGCATCGCGTTTGAAGTATGTAAGGCTAGCCACATTTATTCATTGTTAAATTCTTACACTTTTTTCAAGTTTATGAATGGCATATTACACAATTGGGAATGTTTATGTGATGTAAGGCCAGATTGCCACCACGAAATGCTAGCGGGACTTCAAACGCGATGTTTGACGAGTTAGCCGAAAGGTCTCTGATGAGTCCCTTGGCAGGGATGAAACATACGTATGTAAGGCTAGCCACATTTATTCATTGTTAAATTCTTACACTTTTTTCAAGTATTAGAAAGTTTTTATATGAGGACAGAGTTGAACTTCCACAGGACTGGTTTCGGTACATCAACACTGATGGCCGCCGTTTCATCCAAGATGGTTGCCGTGACATCATGTAGTTTGACTAACAATAGACGGATCGAAAGTTATTAGAACCGACTAATTACTGCTAGCAATATTTACACGAGACTTTCAGCCAATACCATCATAGCTAAACTGACCAGTCACTTTAAGCGGACCAGACTATCAGTACCATAGACTGACAAGAACTATTCACTTGATTCTGAATACGAAAAGACCGAAACAAGACGTAAGCGGATTCCTTTTGTGCGAAACTTTTTACATGAATGTTTCCATGTCACCTTTGCTAATTTATTTTCTAAAATTCTACAACTACAAATATGCTTCGCCTTAATTTCTTCATTTGATAATGATGATATGAAGTCGTTCAAACGTGTATTGCTTTACTTTCGTCAATTTTCCTGCTTAGACAGGCATGAAGATTCAAGAATATTATTCAGGAATGTTTTATAATTTTTCTCTGAGCAGTTGGATACAATGATCAAGACCTTGTTTACGCCTGGCGAACGAGTGAGGACACACAGGTCACGATATCACAGAGACTTGCAATCCCACAATTCACTCTGGTCGAATGGCGAGTGCTTTCCAGGAACGACTCTTTTGTAACAGGTACCATTGACGTAATATCGCAGGCAAATAAAAATATTCCTCAGTTGATTGACATTAATTTGGCCTTTTTACGGGTGGGCAGCTATCAGCCCGTAGGTTCCAGCTGAATGTCAACACTATATTGACGTGTTGCCAGGGAAATTTTATGCTAAATTTAATATCGACATACAAACAAACCTCTTACTGACCGACCTCGAAGTTCGTAATGTAAGTTACGGACCGAGTTATCCTCTTTGATTTATGGTCTAAGCGCGAAGCTCGCGGGCAATAAAGAGAAAGAAAAAAAACAGAGGATTCGTAACTTACAGTACGGACTTAGAAGACGAGGCCAGTAAGATGTTTGTTATATCTCTACTGTGTAATCGACGGGTTCTGGTATGTTTTTCCTGAGTAACGGCTTCAAACTTCTGGCGCACGTCGAAAGCAAAACCAGTCAATTTGAAACAGGCGTTGTTAAGTCATTAGTGCGTTTTAATACACAATATAAAGTAAATGAAGGTTTTAAACTTTTACTCGCTATGAAAGTCAAGAAAACGTGGCAATAAATCACGAAACATTTTAAGAACAACAACAAAAAATTAAAAGCTTTGAATTTTAGTGGGCCGTACAGTAGATCACGGCCCGCTAAATTGACCAATCACATCGTGCTTAGTGACTGAGAGATCTTGTTGTGTTTTAGAACTGAGTGATATGATTCTCATCATCATCATCACATATAGTTCCCAGCTCTCCTCTGGGAGAATAGGGCCACAGTGATATGGTTAAGTTGAGATGAAGCAGTCGGTTGTTTTCAATTCTTGAAAGTTTGATTTATACACCTCAAATAACCATGCTCTTTTAATTAACGCCACAAACTGATTTTTCCAGGAACCTTTTCCACTCTGGCAGTTTCTTTTAGATTAAAACGTCATATCGGTTATTACATCTTTCAAGTCTTTATTCCCACGGCACTGATCGTCAAGCTTAGTTGGGTCGGCTTCTGGATCAATGAACACAGCGTACCCGCCCGAGTCTCTCTCGGTATCACCACGGTACTCGCCATTACAACACTTCTCTTTGGTGTCCAGGCCTCTCTCCCTAAAGTTGGTTATATCAAGGCCATCGATTTCTATCTACTGGGAAGCTTTCTCTTTGTCTTTGGTGCGTTGGTAGAGTTTGCAGTAATCTGTACCGTGACAAATTTAAGGGAAGAGAAATCACGTCTTGCTTCAGAGAGGAAAAATCATTCCACGCGTGACCCATCCACGATCCTCGCGAGTAGCTTCAGCAGCCCGTCAATGGTTTTCAAAGAGCCTAAGGTAAATTTCAAGGAGATTCTAATCCTCGATTACTTTATTACTTATTTCCTTCAATGCTCTTTTCACTATTTTATCCGAAGGAGTGACTGCCATACAAAAAGGACGAGGGCGCTTGTTGTAACTGTTATGAGTTAATTAGTATGCGGTTATAGCATAGCAATTTTTCTTGGACAATTCTGACCAAGGGGTGAAGGTGCGCTGAGGTTAATTCAGCGTGAAGCACCAACCCGCCACACAAGTTCAAACCACAACGCCTGTAACTCCGTACCCTATTGCTAGGACCAATAGCTTAGCAACGGTTACTATCCGCCATCTTGGTGTCGCTCAAGCGTAAACAAACCGTATCGAAAGAAGAGTTCATGTGGGAAAGTAGGGATTGTATAATGCGTTGTTGTCGGCTGTTCGAGCAAAAGTGGAAAGCATAAAGGCTTAGGGTTTTTTCGTATACCTAAGAGTATTACAAATCAAGGAGACTCGCGGCTAAAAGGAGAAACGAGTGGATTTCTGTGGTTAGTCGCGGCGACGCTACAAACAAGAGAGTGCTAGAGAGTGAA
>OMLO01003958.1_pt1 | contig 12290 bp, 6 predicted proteins | sample 1674811 | NCBI WGS metagenome assembly OMLO01 (sample SAMN06265003, study PRJEB25207) | coral metagenome | isolation source: Coral host | place: Mexico:La Bocana,Puerto Morelos, Mexico | collected 2008-11-13
CTAATTGTTTCTGCGCATCCTTACTGCGCACGAAATTCACACGCCACGTCATGCATCGAGCGCGCGCGCTAAGTAGTCAAGTGAACAATAATAGGGCAAATGGCTATCGCTTTGACTTTGCGTGGATTTAACGATCTTGGAAGTTCGGTGACCCCTATTTTTCTTTCGATGGGTCCTTTTCTCTCCCGATGTTCTACGTTTTGCGAAAAAATGAAAAAAATCTATCGAGTAGAAGCCTTTTGCAAAACGCTCCGTCGAATTCCGTTCATTTGACCGGCTTCGTTTAGCTGTGCGTCCGTTTCAAATGCCTCTTAAAGCGTTAAAGTTTCTAAAAATGATGGCAATATTTGAAATTATTAACGCCACAGATTCACTTATATCACATATTATTAGGATAGTTTGCCTCTGTTGACTTATCTTTGATATTTTAAGCTGTAGACCCTGGAGACCATGCTGAATTACGCGCACCAATTTACCAAAATCAAACTAGTTTTCCACACGCCTATCTCTGAAACGAAGCCAATGACCCGTAATTTTTATTTCATTTTTGAAACAAGTAAATCATTATCTGTCCGCAGCAGAAGTTTAAAAAAAATCTATCGAGTAGAAAATTTTCGCGCGAACGTCCTTAATTTCCCATAGGAATGAGTAATTTGCGGGTGGCGAGTTGTAAGGTGAAGCACTGTTGCAAGTTGCTGAAGTTGGAGGTTGGATAAAAATCAAGCGCCCCCCTTCTCGTTTATCCCGGGTTAAGCTCGTAGTATTACAATTTCTTTGTACTACTACCAATCCGTTAACGCGACCCGGTGGTTCCACTGTGGTTTTCCACTATACTTTGACTTTGAACTTTGGCGATAACTTTGCGAGAACAAAACAAGGCTGCCCCTGCACTAGTTAACTTGTTATTACACATTGAACTCACTGTCCCTTTTCTGATTGGGCGAAAGCGAAAAGTGAATTTTCGAAATCAGCGCGACGTCATCTAATTGCGGATTATACAATAATCATGTAATCATGTACAATAATCATGTCAAGGACAATCAAGGTCTCGGATAATCATGTCAAGTTCGCGCGCTTTGTGTTGCTTGCCGTCATTAAAAAAAAACAAAAACATGGTCAGTTCCATTTTGTGTTTCGCTCGATGTATAATAAAACAATTATTCGATTCGTTTTTTGTAATATCGAGAATAATCAAGGTCTCGGTAAGTGTTATCACCCGAAGCCTAAGGCCGACTTGGATCATTCTGGATATCACAAAAACTGAGTTGTTAATAATTGTACTCAAATATTAATAGCATAACTATTCAATGGCATCTAAAATTACATTTATAAGAAAGGCGCACTTACACTGATATCCTAATAATCATAAACTAGAGTTTACGTAAGTACGTAGCCTTATGTGCCACCAAGACACGAAGACGATTATGTCATGTCAGAGTCTGCGTAAACGTCTTGCTTCCTTTCCCCCAGTGTTTTTCTGGGGAGTCCGTTTTTCGCGCTTTCTCACTCGGGAAATTCGTCACGCATCCGGAACAATTTCCTACAGTGTAAACCTAAGTGTAAGAGGCCAAGCGGCTGGCGACCGGTAACTCGGAACTGGCCGCTCCATAACTTGCATTCTTTGTCATAAACACATTTGTAGCAGAACGGAATCGAAAAAGAGGACCTGAAAGGTGTAAAATGATACCTTGGATCAGCCCTTTCTTTCCTTAGCAGAATAGATTGACTGGAGTTTTGGCGATCAAACTGGGTAAAGATGTCTTAAAAATGGGATAGAGGCGTCATTTACGTCACTATCTAAACAGTAAAATAAAAAATATTTTTAAAATTTATCTCCAAACGATAGCCTTAATGAGCGAAACAATGGCTCTGCACGTGCATTATAAATCTCTGTCCATTTCTAAGCCAACAACGTGGAATCACTAAGTTCTGCGTATTTTGGAAAACACGAAGCATCTGTGGTAGAAAATGTATGTAGTTATTGTTTTCTTTTTTTCCTATTTTAAAAAGGAAATTTTTTGTAGGGTAAACGTCTGTGAAGAGATTTAAGCTAGAGTCAATTAGCTTGGTGCTTTTGGTGCATTTTGGAGCCATACGACAAGCAAGTTCCCAGTTTAAAGCGTTTTCGTAGTCTAAATTAGCACAATCCTGTAGCCATTTGTGTTAGCTATTACTCGGGGTTAGGCCTTTGGTTTTGATACGTTTTTTTGAAGAAGAACAGCTGGGGATAATATACCACAGAAATCAAGGGAAAGTAATTTTAGGTCATACCTGGAGGCATAGGACTAAAACTTGGAAACTAGGATTTGTGTAAAACTTGGGAATGAAATTAACCTTGAAGTAGGAAATGTGATTTCTACCCATCCCTCAAACCCTCATCATGTTGGAAAGCTGCTAATTTGATGTCTCCTTATCACGCAGACTCAGGTTTTAAACAAGATTGTTGGAGAATACCTGCAAATCGACCTGTTGAACTACACTGAGATTACCGCCGTAGCGACTCAGGTATGCCAAAAAAAATACGTCAAAAGGACAACTGCATGCTTCTATTGGTTCTGTCATCTATTTAGTGTATTTTCATATTTTCATATCTGTAACAGCTTGGGAAAAATGATCAAAATGTTAGGAAAACAAAGGAAAATCAGCTAAAATTATATTGGCCATATTTGTCTTGAGTGTACTTCGCTAGTTGCCAAGTCAGCAAAATTTTGGAAGCATAATTTTGGTCGTCTTCCTTTAACCCTTTTAAGTCTAGCAGATCATTGAATAGTGCATGGGACACGTTGTTCCCTGAGAAGTATCCGAGATGAATGAGCTTTCTGAAGAGATAGTCATGTTTGCCCGATTAAGAGGCTCCATTTAACGTTTTCCATCTTTTGTATCTGTTCAAAGCACGAGTCCACTCGGCACTGTGATTACATAGCTACTTGCTATTTGCTCTGCTTAGGAGCTTAGAGCTGTCATTTATATTCCTATCAAAATGAAACATCAAATTAATAAGCACTTGCGTCATCCAATTTCTAGTCTCGGGAAAAAGAGCATCCAGTTGTTTATGTTGTCTTAATTTAAGGTACCTCAAAGTAAATGTGACATTACAATCATTATCATCCCATTACAACCAACCCAACACAAATCAAAAACAGATATAGAAAACTTGCAAAAGCACTTACCATTTTAACTTTTTTTTTAAGAATATTGTCTTCCCGGCCGAAGCTAAAGATTCTTATTTTTCTGCTGATTTTAGGATAAAAGTATTCCTGTAATTCTTAGTTCATAGCGTATGACATTTCTGTTTTCGAATGTATTTGGTGACTGGCTGGTGTAAGAGTAATTTTGTAGCCAGTCTGCAGGCATGCTGAAGTTTGACGCACATGAATTCTCGCATAACTAATACTTAATAATAACCTATTACAACGAAAAGTGTTCTGTATGTCTATCTCAGGGTTATCAGTTGCACGGTACTGATTATAGGGGGCTCGTGTCAAGTTATAAAGTAGAGTACAGTTACGACGGAAACCGCTGGATTGCCTACGTTGACAGCACGAAAAACAGCACCAGTCAGGGATACAGAGTAAGTGGTTTTGTTTTCTGTATTTTCTGTGCTTTTGGTTAGGACAGACTCCCATGACAGTAGGTAGCCACATTTGGGTCTTACTAACCGTTATTGCTATAGTTGAGAGTAAAGACTAATGTATCTAATCAATTACCACTTAAAAAAGCACTTCAGAATTTTCAATTTCGTTTCCAACAGGAATTCAAAGGAAACACGGATTTCAACAGAGTAAAGAAAAACATCTTCATGCCATCCATTGTGGCTAAGATCATTCGAATAGTTCCAATCGCTTACAAGAGCTACCCTGTCAAACACATGTGCGTTCGAGCGGAACTGTACGGCTGTCCTTACGACTTTGGTAATATCATGTTACATTCTCATACTCTTAATTTTTTGCCTCGTGTCCACGTGACTTTGGTCACCTGGACACGATGTTATGTTGTAAGTTCGGTACATTCCTGTGGAACCATTCTTTGCGTCCCTAACGTAAGATTCCTGTGAAGGCCGGTAGATAGATCTGGTTCAGGCAGCTTGGGGGTTTATCTTTTTGGAAAGACTGGGCAGATATAAAACCAACAATGAATTGACGATGTTTCGTGCTATTGATTTTGAAAATACGAGTTTCATCCACACTGTACAGATTCAAGCCACGCTCCATTTTTTTTAAGGAGAGTGGGATGTAAAACTTGGGGACTTCAGCATTTGTAGTTATTTGTTACAGGCTTTTTTTAGCATTTTATCTTGTTATTGTCCGAGCCCTTTGTTCACGCAACTACGCAACTCGACTGTGTTTAAATCAAATTTGTCAGTTAAACCTGAGCAAGCTTAGAACGTTGACTTGACGGGTTTTAATCTCGCAGAAATACTCTAAAGATGACTATGAGTGGATAAAGCAAACAGGTATAACTCACAAAAATCTGAATTGTTAGGTCTATGTCTATGTCTGTATCTATACCACCATAGGTCAGATCAGGGCATAAGGTTAGATCGAATTGCAAACAGGTATTATTTACAAAAATTAACTGTAAATAAGGATCGAATCTGGCCAGATCAAGGCAGATTGAGTATTATTCGAAAATTAACGGAAGAGAAAATGTATCCTCTGTACTTGATATAACGTTACGCTTGTTTGGTTTGCCAGTGTATTTCTATGTACTAAACAAACACGAGGCAGTCCAGGTATAGGGCCTTTGATTAATCTGCTTGATTATTACGTCAGCTAAGACACGGTGTGATTTTTATGTTTTCATGCCAGGATTCCCACAAAATCATGGCAGTTTCGTCTCTCCCCATTTTTCCTTCTTAAGAATGCTGTCTACTTTTGTTAGTGCGCACACGTTCCACATATCAAGCAAGGCATGGTTTACCGCCACTCGCGCTCTAGGGCTGACATTGATTTTATCAACTACGCTACCAAGTACACGACTAAAATGAAAGTCAAATTTTACTACTGTGACCAAATCAAGTTTGCCTCTTAACATTGTCTGTTGTTTTTACTTTACATTCAAAAGCAATGTTAAGAAGCAAGAACTTGAAAGCTGGTAAGTTTTGTTCCGCGACACGTCATTATGTCTTGCAGAATATGACATTTCAGTTGGCTTTACTTGAGGGTCTGTACGGACTGACGGTTGTAAGGACAGTCTCGTTACAAACAGAAATTTGGCTCTGTGGTTTACCAAGTTTTCTCAGCTATGGTACTGTGCTCGGGCGCCATCGGCGCGCAGGAGCTTCGCTAAAATCCGGCGATGAGGCCGTTTATATCTTTCTAGCAGTCATTCCTTTGGCTTTGAGAGTTGTTTATTGACTTCCTAATTTGGTTTCCATGGTTATTACTACAATATTATTACACGTATTTCAAATTATAAACCTATAATCTCCCCTCTTACCTCGGGGTTCACAACGTTTGCCTTTCTCAACTAAAAATCAATAACCAACGGTCCAAAAGAAGCCTCAAAAATTATAAATCTGTAAATCACGGGCCAGAAAAGTTGATAGGAATTAATACCAGGACTAAGGGTCTAGCGCATAAGGAATTAAAGTGTGGTTCCAGTCAGGAAGAAGCTCGTACTCTGGCAACCAACTCTGTTAATAATTATTTAGTCATTATAGCGGATCTCTTGGCGGGCGGCCGAAAGGGCCACCAACCGGAGCCCCGTAATTATAGGAACAGAACCATGTGCTTACATAGAAATGGAAAACCATGCAACTTTTTTTCATGCTCAACATGGCTAGCGGCGTGGATCGCAGGCGGGTGCGCCGTACGAAGATAAACAACAACGACAACGTCGTGCAACACAGGCGTACTCGGTTAGAAGATCGACCGAGGACTGTAGCTAATGGCCTATAGGTTATATATTTGATATTGGACATCCATGTTATGATCAGTTGACACCTGTCAAAACAAGGTATTTACTGACTAGTATACCGTGACCATATCGCGAGCATAGGTTTAAAGCTCACCGGGGCCACGTATTTTTTATAAGATTGGATCACAGACTCAAGCCAGAATAATTCATTGTAATAGGAGCTCCGGTTTTAGGGGCAGCTAAATTTATGTATTGTATATCTATGGGTGTTTCTTTTAGCCGGCCTACTGCTGTCTTATAGCATCGCTGCTTTATTTCTTTCAGGGTGTGGAAGTATCGTTTCTCTTCAAAAGCCGGGAAGTATAGCCGTTCGTGGATCTAATCAACAATCCAAAAAGTGTACTTGGTTATCAATCCCCAGTACTCCAAGTTCATCTAATGACGTCATCACATTTCAGTTTTCCTACTTTTATGTACCATGCCATCATGGTCACGTAATGTTACACGCTAGAGGTGATGGCGGGAAAATGAATACTTTCTGCGGTGTAGATCCTCCACCAGTGTCCAGTCTTCCCGCATCTACCCAGATAACACTGGAAATAAAACTTAAGAAAGGATCACCTGTTTGGGGTTTTGACCTGCACCATAAAACCGAGTATTTAGGTAATAAGATGAATTAGAAAATCAGCCAATAACCGCCTGAATTTATAGGATAAAAATATTAACATCTTAGAATCTTTCGTTCAATGCAAGTCCTTTAGTAAAACCAGGACACTGTTTTTACCTGAAGTGAAACTGTCTTAATTTGCAGGCTGTGGGAGAATTGTTCAGGTCCTGAGTAACGGAACAGTGACGTCACCAAACCACCCCTTGTCATATGACAACAATCAGGACTGCACGTGGATTCTCTCCACTAATCCAGGATCTAAGATAAAGTTGAACTTTCTCGAGTTTGAACTTCAGCCGCCAAACCAAACACAGTGCCTTGATTTTGTCCAGGTCCAGGAAGGCCGACTAGGTAAAACAAGCCTAATAATGCTTTGCTCTGTTGTAAAACAAACCAAAATGTGACGTAAACATACATGAAAGAAATATTAACGAGAGTTCGTTGGTTGAGTACTCCAGCCGCTTGACACCAAAATTTGAAACATACTTTTAGCTTGACACCATAGCAAGGAACAGTCAAGGGTTTCCATGGAGTCAAACACATATCAAACTACGGCGTGTTTTGGGAATTTACTTTAAGAGTTACGGTTAGAAAAGTGTAGGTTTAAGCCCGAATCACTTGTTACTAACAGTTACAATATTATTTTACAAAAATAATGTTTAGCATATTATTTAAAAGCAGCTATTGCAGTATTAGGTGTTAGTTTTATACGCAAATCCGCAGATCTGTACTGCTCTTTGACCCGATCTGTCGATCCCTAAATACTGGTTTTCGTGTAAATTCGGAGCTGCATTACTTGAAAACTTTGTCTGGTGTCCATTTCACTGTAAAAAAAAACTGCGTAACCGTAGAAGTTTGTCTTCGCCCTCCCCTGAGTATTACTCACTCACATAAGTTATACTGGTAGGTGCAGCACACTAAAAGGGGATAGTGCTTGAGCCATTGGTGTGTGTACTCTGGCCTGAATTTTGGCATAATTTTTAGAACTGTTTATTTTTAACGTTGTTTTCATCCATCTCTTGGGACGTGAACTTTAATTAACCTCGATAATTTGAAGCTGTTCTCAAATATTTCAGGAAAGCAGTTCCCATGTAGGGTCTGTTTAGAAACAGCTGATTATCGGTTTTTGAAATAGGGAAAGGAAATCGCCTAGTTTAAGGATATGATGTCAAAACCCCCCAAAATGGCGATTTCATGAACCTTCCAAAAATAGCTTGGTAGTAATGTTGTAGCTTTATCTAAAGCACCAACAAAGCACCAAACAAAGTAGATTACAGAAACCTTAAACACTCGAAGGCAACCTTCTCTTGGGGCCAATGTGGTACCTTGCTTAGGTAGGCAAAGTATGACGCCCTTGAGCCAAAGCCGAGAGGATGCTCAGGAGCTGAACAAACCACTAATGACCCCAAGGACTCAGATTAGAATAGGGAACTGGAATGTGAGAACAATGTATACTGCAGGAAAGCACCAATATAAAGCTGGGATATATTAGGAATATTTTGGGATGATGAGGTGTGGTAAATAAGACTGTGTTTGGAGTGAAAAAAGCATGGATTCCAGACTTTGCAATGTATATTGACTGGATTTGTGGATTTCAAACATACCACGAACGTAGATCAGCTGTGAATTTTGGTCAGGATTCCGAAGGACTGTCTGAACTCTGCATGTCTTGACTTTCGGATAATGAATCCTAAACAAAGTCAGATCTTTAGTGATTTTTGGTCGGCGTTGGTCATTTCAGTTTGCGTCCTATAGAGTTACTTTTTCCTGCGATACTCGCATAGCCTAGTTAGCCCAGACTGTTTTAGGGACGGACCATTAAAAAGGTGATGGGAAAAATTCATTGAAGGGTGGGTGACTGAAAAAAAATACCGTTCAATGAAGAACGGTGAGGAAAAAAAACATTCCTGCAGAGTGAATTGCATTGTTTTTCTAACAAACTGTACCCATCTGACGGGCACCTTGACAACAGCAGATTTCTTGAGCCTGGTGGAACCCCCGTTCAACTGAGTTTTTGTATAATTAGGAAAACGGAAATTTTTCTATTCCAAGAATCAAACATTTTGAGCGCAACAGCCTCATCATAGATACTGATAGCCAAACACTCTTGAAAAAGACCCTTATGGGTAGCCAGGGCTCAAAGTTACAAAAAAACCTTGTGCTATTAGCAGTCACTGTGCTTGATTCATTAGCATTTAAGCTAGCACATACCATGATTTAAAAGCCTCGATATCTAGGATTTCATAACTGAAATGTATAAATGAAAAAAATTGTGGACACAGATTTCAACACTCTTGTTGCCGCCAAAATCAACACTTGACAAACTATGGAATCGTGGAGGTCTTAACACAACTGATGCGTTTAGTATGTGTAGGTTAGGATTTTAGCAAAGTAAACTACGCATTATCATTCAAGTCCGATCGATATATTAAATTATCAGCTGAAAATTGTGGAAAACGCAACAATTTTGCAAAAGTTTTCTGGGGGACAGGCCCCAGACCATTTACAGACTGATGAATTTTATTGCAAGGATAATGAATATATTTCCTAAATTGTCAATTTCCAGGAATTTAGATTTTGGGGAGTGTCAATATCAAAAAAACGGAAAAACTCCTCAGTGGAAGAGAAATGTATCCCGGCAAGTTGAAAAATTTCCATCCCCCATTACTTTTCCAATGGTCCGTCCCTTAGAACTACATGCGAAATTCACAGCTATGACTCATATTTCACTATTTTGGCACGTGAATGTAGTCTATGAAACGGCCGTTATAATAATATAAGCGGGATTAGTTCATGTCCTAGCTTGGCTCTCAAGCCTCCTATGATGTAATGGTTGATGTATACGTTTCCCTGCTGATATGTAACGAGTATATCCCTATATTTGTTCTCAGATATAAATACGTTGAACTTAACAGTATGAGTCTCAATTACAACATTATTTGCTGCTTTAATTCTTGTTTTCAGACACCTCAACTGTTTTGGGCAAATTCTGTGGAACCTCTGCTCCAGTTCCAGTTATATCTACCTCCAATCACTTGCGCGTCTCATTTCACAGTGATGGCACGACCAAACAAAAAGGTTTTCTTCTCGAGTACAGTCTTGTTTCGCTAAAAGAGCCTGAATCGCCATCCCCTCCAGATTATCCCGGTGAGTAGCGGTATAACACCCCAGCGCAAAATCCTTGAGCTTTCATCCTTAGCTTTCCACCCCACTGTTGTTAAGAAAGGTTTCTTAACATCCAGTACCTCCAAAGCGTTTTCTTATTGTGGAAATGATAAATCCCGACCCATACACACAGTATGATGATAAAGTAGTGTGAATTTTTCATTGTTATGCTGCATTTGGAACGTATGGGCATATTCACATCACGTGTTTATCAAGTCTGGACTTTACTAGTCTTTCACGATAGTACAAGTATGATTAGCTACAGCCCTGAACAGAACTAGTTGAGAAAACAACTGTACCTTAATTTCCTGATATCTTTACTAAATTCGAAAACGTCTTTAAAAACATTCTGTTCCTACGTCCTCAAAGAGGTCAGGGAATTAAGCAGGTAGGTATGTAAACCGGTGATGCAGGCTGAGGCATCCCTTTAAGCATCGATTAAGTAGAGCACTGCGAGCGGCTAAATCAGTACTCAAACTGGAGGTCTTTCAGGCTTATTGGAACAGACTTGCTGAAACGTTTTTTTCTTCTTTTTAAATCCCAGGGCGAACAGAGAACACGGAAACTAACCCCGGCGGTGCAACAACAGAACACCATCCCAACAGTGGCCGTTCAGTAGATGTGACGACTTGTCTCGTTCATATTACTATGCTCACTTGCTTGACGCTAGTTGTTTACTAAACGCAACTGATAGATGTACTGCAGTGGACCCGAGAAAACAAAAATTGTGACCTGCAGTGGCAGATCGATTTATATACAAGATGGTACTAGTCTTAATGAAGTACTAACCTCCTTTCCAGCATTGGTCATACCATACTCGTTTCTCATTTATCACACGAGTTTGATTGAAGAGTAAGCGTAATCTTAATTTTGTAAACTATCACTCCGTTTACTTCTTTTTCTCTTGTGAAGCAGGATCATCCCATAATTTGTATTACGAAACAAATCTTCCCACCTTTGAATGAGGTTAATGGCGTGCAAACTTTAAATCTATACCAGCTACTCCTAGATAAATGTAACAAGTAAAACAGATATTGCTGTTAAGAATTGTGTGACAGGACAAAGGAAATATCATCCGGCTCTTTCTTCCTTTCTACTCTCCTTGTTTTCCATCTGTTTATACAACGAATTACTGAAAAGAGCTATTGTATTTCTATAGTATTTCCTACCTGAACACAATATGATACATTACTCCATATTTCGTTTATTCTCGTGTTTTAGTTAGTTCAGAGTTATTTCATGTCATTTTAGTTTTTTATTGATTCATAACACTGGTGATGACGTCATCAGACCCTGCCAATGGTCATGTGACTAATTTGGTCAAAATTTTGCCTCCTAAAATAGACTTGCCCCATACGCCAATGCCAATAAATGTTTTATTCATGTCAGAGGCCAATTTCGAGAAAAAAAATTTCGTACTTTCCATTAGAAATTTCCATCTCCAATCTCCAACTGTATGTACCTGTCAAGTGGTCGCTGGCGGGAGTTAAAAACAAAAGACAATTTTAAACTTTTAACTGGTCGCGGTCAATTACTAGAGGTGGTCACTTACAATAGATTCTAAATCTACTGATTTGACTTGGAAACTTTTGGTATTTTGGAAAACTGGTTGCTGAGGAAAGGTGATCGCTTACGAGAGGCAGTCGCAACGGCAGTTTCGACTGTGGCTTGTTTTTTACGCTTGTTATTCTGTTTTCCTCTTATTTTGTTTTTGCTTGCACTTAATTACTTTGCATTTTGAGAAACACTAGAAATTAGCATCAAAATTTACTGAACTATCACGTTTGATAGCTCAGTTGGTAGAGCACTGTACCGATATCGCAGAGGTCATGGGTTTGATTCCCGTTCACAGCTGCTTAGGTTGCGTGTATAACTGCGATGATCAATCATATACTCGTATCTTTCTCCGCAGTTCAAACATATGATCTTTTATATATTCATTTGCATTCTTCACCTTCTACGGGTATATTACGAACTCAAAATGTGACCAGCTCCCAGATGGTTTGATAGCACAGTTGGTAGAGCACTGCACCAGTATCGCAGAGGTCATGGGTTTGAATCCCGTTCAGGCCTGAATTTTTTTCAGGCTTTATTTTCATAACTGCTTAAGTTGTGTGAATAATTGCGTTGATCAATCATAAATTCGTACCTATCTCCGCAGTTCAAATATATGATCTTTGAGTTTAAGAGGATAGTATTCACTATAGAAATACTACTTTGATACAGTCTTTTAATGCTCTCTTATTAAAAATTGATCCAATTTATTAAGTGGACTAACTCAATCAAAAGCCTGAAGGGGACGCCCACGGGAATTTGATTGTCAGGTCTATCTCTTGGGTAGGAAGTTTGATTGTACGCGATGTCCCAAGGGGTAAAGAATGTGACACGAGCTAGGAACCAAGAGAGTCTGGCAATGAACCATCTGCCACCTTGTAAGTATCCAGTTGTCCCCAATAGTAGTGAGGTCTTTGCCCGGAAAACATCTAAAGTCAAAGAAGAATGAATAAGGGGTGAAAGTTTTTTAAAGAAACTGTGGTGCTGCGTCGGTGGGAGTAACAAGGTAATTTGGTTATATCAACTAAGTTGAAAATGTAAATTG
>OMLO01003959.1_pt1 | contig 12289 bp, 6 predicted proteins | sample 1674811 | NCBI WGS metagenome assembly OMLO01 (sample SAMN06265003, study PRJEB25207) | coral metagenome | isolation source: Coral host | place: Mexico:La Bocana,Puerto Morelos, Mexico | collected 2008-11-13
CGCTCGAAACGTCAGCTTTATAACACGTTACGGTGGCAAATTTACATTTTCAACTTAGTTGATATAACCAAATTACCGTTAACAGGATAGTCGATTCCATATATAAACATTTAGTTTCGCGGTTGTACTGGTATAAGCGTTCCAATGCAATCCTAAATTCACATGCCAATAATAATAAACTTTATTTTGCAATAGTTCAATTCTTGATGATTTTCACGGCCATAATACAATAGAGATAGATAATAGTGAAGTAAGTAAAGCAGTGCCAGATTTCAGCCATGAGGAGTGCAATATTCTCCAGAAACTGAGAGGTATGTTGGTAACATGTTGTTGCGTTCCTAGTCACCTCATATCAATTGCAAATAACTTCGAAAGGACGTCGCTTTGGTTGTGGGAATAAAAAGAAACATCAGTGACGTCATCTATTGTCCTTTTATTTAACATTTTGAACATTGACATAACAAAAACAATGTTTGCAAACATATTTCCCAAAAATATTCAGTCTAACGGCGTGCCTGAATCGTGTTGATAAGGTTGCTGTAGACCTTCAGGGGGACCTTCCGGGAAAATACTTCTATGGGCGCTCCTTTAAAACTCTGTCAACGATTTTAACAGATTTTTGGACAGCCGAAATTTATATTTGTGTCAAAGCAAAACAAAAAACAATAGTCCATTTTTATCAACAATTGCTATATTAGAGCACCGAAACTGTTAACAAGCATCTTTAGCTGCAGATGGCTACGATGGAAATGGATTACAACTTGAAAAGTTTAGCTAAACTTTTCAAGCTGTTTCCGTGCGTCTTCAAAAAAATCGATATTTATAGCCGTAGTTGGGTTTCTATCCACATATTAAGGTTATATCTTCCTTTAGATGTTCAAAAATGATGTTTTTCATGAGTAAAGTAAAGACCAAAAACCTGCGAAATCCTCGTGACAGAGCTCCTTTAAATAAATCCGAGGTGAACCAAATATCACGGTAAGTCTAATAAACTGTAGAAACAGTTTTTTGGCAGGCAAACGTAACCCTTAAAAAATGACCGTTCTTTGACTACTTTCTAAACTGAATTACCAGTCTTGTATTACCGACATCCAAACTGCTGTTACTCAATGAACGTCAAAGAAAAAAGAACCTTGTCAAAGTGTCCCATTAACTGCCATGAGCATTGGCAGGCTTTTAGTAGACATTAGTAAGTTTCTTCAAAATCCCATTTCTTAAGTAATACAAAGAGAGAACTGAATGAAAGTGACTGATCAACTAAGTGAAATGGTAGCTATTGACAGAGACATTTCTGAACTGTTGCCAACTAAGACTTGCAGTCAGTCAAATATAGTCCCATAAGAGATGAAAATTAGCCGGCTACGGTGACCACGCGAAGGCTGTTTTAATCGATGATATTAATACGCATTTTTGAAATAAGATTTCCTTAGCCGGATAATTTTTACTTCTAAGCCATATGAAAAACGAAAATAAAGTTAAAGTCAACAAGTCGGTGAGATGTCACAAAAAGATGGCTGTTGTTATCATGGCTTAAAATACAGGATAAACTGATAAAGAACCGCGAGAATTAACTGTTCTTAATTATTGCTATGTCAACAACAGATTTATTAACAGAGAGTATTTTAGAAGAGTTAGCTATTGATAAGGGACATTTTTAACTGTTGCAACTGAGCCAATGAGACATGCTGAGTTGAAATAGAACCTCGTCAAAGTGTACCATCTGAGAAGACAATTGACTACTGTGACCACGCGCAGGCTGTTTTAATCGAGGACGTTAATACGTATTTTTCAAAAAGGATTTCCTTAACCAAATAATTTTTACTTCTCAGCCATATAAAAAACGAAAATAGAGTTAAAGTCAACAAATTGGTGAGATGGTGAAATGTCGCCACGAAATGGTTGTTTTCACCACGACCCAAAAAGAGCGGGAAAGAACCACGAACCACTCCTCTATGTATATATACTGTATATATACTCTCGTTCCCGCCTACCACCCGACGGTCGAAGTACTTGACCACGATGTTGTGTGGAGGCTGACGAAATTTCAGGACAATTGTCGCCGCAAACATAACACTTTTTCACATTTTTCGGTAAGGCCACGATGTAATAAGGATACCGCGTCAATCCCGAGTATCACGCTCTTGCTGTTGCCGCTGGTCCTGGTTGAAAAATAAAGAATTCACTACTCAATTAAGATAATTTTTTATGCATGTATTCTTCGCTTAAACTGTCACGCAATAAAAGAATAATTGGAAAACCATACGGTAGATAAGTTCAAGAAATTGTGATGTTATGGGAGATTAATATATAAGTCACTTCTCCAAGTTTGAAGCCTGTGCGTTTTTCTTAACTTCAGATATTCGTCGAAAAATTTATAGAGCCCAGTATGGAGCAGCCATACATTGGTGTACCTTTGTTGTACACCAACATGGCGGCCGCAAAATAGTGTAACCATCTTTAACCTACTTTGGCTATCTAGACGATGGAGTATCTGTACTGAAGAAAGAAGCACTTACATAAGCACTTTTCACAGTACTTTAACTTCCAAAATGGTTAAATATCACAAGATAAGAATATGTTTTTTGACAAAAGGGTTCGTAGCTTTATGTCACGCACCACCATAACTCTGAAATTTAAACTGCGCTGGTTTCCAAAGGAAGCAGGCTACTCAGCTGAAAAGGAGTACACAGCTATAAATTTACCCCCTCTCATGTCTAATGAGAATAAAAACCTAGTGGCTCTTTAGTTTTGGATTGAAGAAAATGATGACATCACATGCAAGCCAAGAATATGCTTTTATGTCTTTTTCTTTTATATATTTTCCACATTCTTCATTTTCCACACTCCTCATTTTCCGCAATCCGCACTCCGTATTCCTCGTTTTCCACCAAGCCCTTGTAAATCGCATTCTTTGTAACACAACACCGCTCGTTCGCGTACGTTTATTTACATTTTAATTGTTTCCTCTTATCTCGCGCTTGGACTGCCTGTGGCGAAACAGGCCTCTTAAAACGGCAGACGAGTTCAACAGTCCTCATTTATTTCGGTTATTCCTACGGTCCTGTTAGATTCTCCAGTTCCTCGGCCGGGCCAGGACCCTACCTCTGACACAGCACATGTCGTCGCATCTTCCTCATTTCTAGGAACATTGCGGGCCTCTGTCGTTTGAATCTACAGGTTAAATTTCCAGTGGAAACATATGTCACATTTGACTAGCAAAGTTTGGTCTGTAAACAAACAATGTAGATAAACACCCATAAAGAATGTTCAGCTAGTAAATCGGCCTAGTCAAAACGCAACCACAAACACCAAATACGGTTTTCTATAATGGTGAAATACGATATATTATGTAATGTGACGTGCAGAGGACCGAGTAAAGAATATGGAAGAGAGTATGGTGGTCGGTGGTGCTTTGTTTCCTCTGGAGGTTTTTCTATCTTTCGTTGTCATTCTTCTTACCTTGTTCATCTTTAAAGTGTCAATAACACGCTTATGGAGGAAAAGGTAAGTTATAGCCCTATTTTGTAGGCAGGGAATCTTGTATTATGAAAACCTGATAGAAGCAAGCAGCCATAAATTTTATTGCCTTGGAATGTCTTTGTTTATCTTCTCATAAGACCATTTATAGTGATAAATCAGCGTGCAAACTTGCTAAAATGGGCTAAGTCACACAACGGAAATGCTAGCTGTCCAAAATATAATCCACGTTCGTGTATAGTCTCATGCAACTCGCTTTCCAAACCTTTAACCAGACATAACTAATCGATAATCAATGATATCAATTGGTAATCAATGAGTAATCGATGAGTAATCAGTTGATTAATCATTGATAATTGGCGATGATCAATAAGAAATCGATGAGTAATTGAAGCCCAAAAATTTTGTGTTCTATCAATTACTCGTCGATGACATTGATTACTCATTGATGTAATTGATTACTCATTGATGACCCATTGATTACTCGTCGACTATTATACTGTGCACGAAAGACATTTTTTATTGTTTTCTTGTACCATTTTTTTTCGTTTGTGATTCTTTTATCTGTGTTAGACATGTTTTTCCTTGTATCTGAAGTTCCTGTTGACGATGTCAACATGCAAATTGCTTAATCACAAATACAGATGATTCTCGGTAGACCATTTTACAGTTGTCTGCTCAGTGACAGTGACCTGGCCTTTAAACGGCAGTGAGGCTGGAGGTGACCTTGTTTTGATGCAGACCTCACTGCTTTTGTCGTGTAATACTAAATGAAGCTGTTTTAATGCTAACTAGATGCATTTACGTGACAGAAGCAGAGACGTCTGTATCAAAGCAAGGTCACCTCCAGCCTCGCAGACAACTGTAAAATGGTCTATTGTGCAATATTGCACTTTACCAACTATTCATTTAATAACAAAACAACTGAGCAGTAACCAACCGGTCTGAAATTAACAAGTACGCTGACAAAAATTGATGACTACCTGGGTCTCAATTTTTTTTGTGGGTGTTGTCAGCAAACTAAAACTGCTTTGGTATGCAAGGTATGGTTCGTCAACAAATGGGAAAGAGATGCTGGAGAACCTTCTGAAGCTTAATTTCCACGTACTACTTACGGTAAGCTGAAAAGAATAAACCTGGAAACATCTGTTTACATTTAAGTTGTTTTAATTTTGTTTTTCTTCGACAAATACTTTTGCAGCTATGAGTCTTGAGATGATTATTGATGAGTAATGGATGAAATCAATGACTAATCAATGCAATCAATGACTAATCGATGCAATTGATGGCTAATCGATGCAATCAATTACTAATCAATGACCAAACATTTTGTGGCCCATCAATTAGTCATTGATTACTCATTGATCATCAGCAATAATCAATGACTAATCAACTGATTACCTATTGATTACTCATTGATGTCATTGAAGTCATCCATTAGTTATGTCTGGCTTTAACAGGTAGTTCTTATTTTCATTTAGACTCAGCTTTGATTTGCCGCCTGGCCCTCCACCTCACTGGATTTCAGGGAACACAGCCATTTTCCGTTCTAATGTAGAAAAAAGGCACATCCAACTACTAGAACTCCATAAAAAATATGGAAAAGTGGTTCGGATTCAAATGGGGAGACCACCATTGTATGGAACTGACATCTTCTCTGTCGCTGATCCTCACTTGTGTGAGGAGGTCCTTAAATCCAAGAGCTATGCGATCTCCAAGCTTTCACAGGCACGTTTTCAAATGTTTGTGGGAAAAAATGGCCTAGTCTCCCTTGATGGAGTAACATGGAAAAAGCACAGACGATTAATCATGCCTCTCTTTCATTCTGGTTTCCTGAGCTATGCTCTGGACGTTATCACGGACAAAACTGAAGCTTTCACTCAAAAATTGAAGGATTTGCCTGGTGAATCATCTGTGGAAGTTTATTCGCTGATTAAAAACCTAACTCTTGACATTATCAGCAAGGCAGCATTTGGTTATGATTTAAAAGTCCAAGAAAATCCTGATGGCAAAATTGTACAGGTTTGTTTGATTGCTTGTTTAATGATGTTTATCTTGCTCAGTAAGATATCTTAGTTGTTTTTATTTTTCTCCTTGCAAGAGCTTGTTAAATATGTAAGTTTATTTGATAGATAGTCTTTGCAATTACAAGAATAGGATAAGAAATGGGGGAAACAAGGAGCTGTTTTCATTCAGAACTATCGCAACTTTCGCCATCTTGTTTCTTGGCGGACACCTCCTGTGTTTGAGGATTAACACACCTTTCCCCAGACAACTTGGATGTATCTTCATTTTAAATGTTTGACCAATATCATTGATTTTAATTTCAATTTAGTACCAAACAGCACAAATTATACCCATAACACTCACCAGTCTTTAAAAATCCATTTGCCTGCCCTAAAAGTAACTGGGGCAAACAGAAACTAAGGTAACTTACCATGCTGTGATAGATTTTAAACATCTGGCTAGGTGTTCAAAAGGTGGACTATGCTATCCACTGGGTAAATCATTATCCAGCAGATAGCTTGCTTTGCTTTGTTAACAATTATCCACTCGATAGTGATTTTTCTGGTGGATAGTGTTATCCACCTATTCATGTTTACACTTTGAAATGAGTCCCTCTTCAACCATGGCTAGGTAGTGTGAGATATATGAAATAAAAACTACGGGTAGCAATAAATTGTCATTCAGGGCCTGAAGTATCAAGTATCAAGAGGCTACCTGCCATGATGACAAACAGATGATAAGATGAAAATTTATGATTTACCTTCCTATTAAACTCTATAGGCTGTGACTTCATTCTTGGAGCATGCTGGCGAAGTTGCATTCTTGGCACTTCCAAGATTGTGGACTTGGATGCATCCTTTCAAAGCGTTCCAGGCACATCAGCAGCGTAAGCAACTTGACAACCTTGTGGATCAGATTATTCATGAGCGCAAAGGAAAAGATGGCAAGGATGACAAGAAAGACTTACTGACCTTGTTGTTGAAAGCACAAGACCCAGAATCCAACTACTCAATGTCTGACGTGGAAGTCCATGATGAAATATTGACATTTTTGTTTGGTGGATTTGAGACCACTGCATCACAGCTCTGTTGGGTGCTATACCACCTGGGTGAGTGTAGAATGAAAATACTTGGTAGCTGATGCTGAAGCCATTGCATACTTTTCAAGCCTAGTGCAACTTGACATGTACTATAAAATAGGTATGCAATGCATGTAGGTGTAGTGTCTTTCACATGCTACATGGAGAAATGTTTCTTTCTGTCACTGGAGAATGAGATGCTTAATTGCTATAGATACTATTGGAAGTAATAAAAATACATTTTTTGCATAAAAAATTCCAACTCCCACCAACCTGCTTTTTTTAACCTACATCTCCATCCAGAAATCCCCTGCAGAAATTCCAGTTTAGCTGTGATTTTTCCTTCACAGTTTGCTTTTAAGACATAACATCTCCTCAGAATTTCAAAAGACTATGGTGCTGTTGGAACTGGAAATTGTAGGCCACATACATTTAAATGGATGGTTCTTTTTATAGCAGTGCTTTGTATTGTGGGCTTATCAAAGTTGTGACATCTTATAACCTCAGTATAGACTGTATATCGTAGTCTGATTTGTTTTTAGCCCAACACCCTCAAATTCAGGAAGCAGCGCAGGAAGAAGTTGACAGAGTACTTGGAGATTCAGGTATTGTGACTTCAGACATGGAAAAAGAACTTAAGTTTGTGGCAAACTGTATAAAGGAGTCTCAGCGACTTGTTCCTGTTATAACTGGTTTCAGCAGAGGAGCTGTTGAAGATGCAGAGTTGGGAGGTAAGAGTGCTTCTCCTTTATAGTAAAAAGAAAGGCATGTGTGCCTGAAAAGTTTTTTTTTGTAATTAGAAAAGGATTTTTGTCATACTGTTGCAGAGGCTCACTGTGGTGTAACAGTTAGTGCACTGAACTTTGGATTGAGTCAGGTTTGAGCAATTGTCAAGGTCATTATATGGTGGCCTTAACCTTGTGATAGAGTACGTAGTATCTGATTTAGAAGAAGTAGAAATAATCAGAACCTCAAGAGATGTGAGTGTCTGGTGTTCCTCAAGGCTTGACTTGACCTCAAGACTTATTGAAAAGACATAATTCCTAAATGCATTATGTAAATGTTTCATAATGTTTGTTTCAAAATGAAAACCAAACTAGAACACAATAGGCATGATATGAATTTAAAAAAGTTGATCTGAGCAAAAATTTGACATACTGTAGGTTGTTACTGTCGATCCCCACTCCTTTAATACAGTGCAATGTAATGACTTGATTGCCTTCGGGTCAACCTCTTTCATCCTGGTCTTGCTCCTCATGCTTATATTTCCATTGTGTTTTCTCCTTGTCTTGCCCCTCTTCACCCTCATTTTCCGCCCTATCCTCCTGGTCCTCCTTCTCCTTATTCCCATCATTACTGGTGTCATCAACATTATCATCTTGAAGAAATAAACTCTACAACACACTAGTGTTACCAGTGTTCTTGGTACTACTTAATTTAGAGTTCAAGTAACTAATAAAATCTTAATTAAAGCATTGTAGATTACATGCATGGAAATGAAATTATGTTAAATATTTAAATATGTTTCTTCCTTTTTCTTGCAGGATTTCACATTCCTAAGGGCTCTGTATTATTTCTGGACTCCTATGTTCTTCATCACTTGGAAGAGGTTTGGAATAGACCTGAAGAGTTTGATCCGACACGCTGGGAAGACAAAATGGTGGTGCGAACCTTCTCATTTCTCCCCTTTGGTGGTGGAAACAGACGTTGTGCAGGCCAGCCTTTTGCTGTGGTGGAAATGAAAGCTGTGATTGCATTGATATTGAAAAACTTCTCACTGAAGTTGGATGAAAGCAGGCCTATTACCACTGAGGTCAAAATTGCATTTGCTCCACGGAAAATCCATTTCTTTTTTACCAGAAGAAGTTAACTTCAAAAACCTAAACAGTTGAAACTCATCCATGGATTACACCACCAGGAAATATGGATACAGTGTTATTATGAACACTTGCCCATTTATGCCCATTTGTTATTAATTTAAAAGTCACTATTCAGACTAGGATTGCACTGTTTGTGTTTACTCTTTAACTGATTGACTTCTGGAGCTTTCATCCAAAAATGCGTGTTTTGGACATTTTGGAGATTTTCAGCCTGGGAATGGGCCAAATTAGCGTTAATCCACTTAAAAGGCATTTACAACATGACAGCACGCCTTCCTTTTCACTAGCACTGCGTTTTACGAGATTTTTGCTCGGGCGTGCATGTTCAAAGATCCAATTTTCGAGACGAGAAAGCGACCATGGCTTTAGGCTTTTCTGTTATTCTTGCAGCAATGATTGACCTTCTACTGTGCTTTCTTCCAGTCCAAAAATTTCCGAGGAGGTATCATAGAGACATGCAATTTTTACTATGCAGTAGCTTAGTGTAGTCGCAGGAAATTTTGCTGCAAGTTTTTCTATTAAATTTCTGAGCATTTTGGTGCCTATCTTAGGCCATTGAGCCGTTCACTCTAACCTGGGTATGATTGGAAAGAGATTTTCCTCCTGCAGAATATGAATATAGACGAATGCCAATTTTGGTCAAAGGTGATGAACGTTAGAAGTGGAACAAAAGCCAACACTCGTCACACCAGCACAGGAGTCAATTGGTCAATGCAAGAGAATTGCAAGGGTTGTTTCCGCTTAATAGCTGCCTTGCTTAGTAGCACACTTGTTGACTTATATTTTAGAGAGTTGTGACACTTTTTTTTTCTGTTTTATTAAGTAACCTTGCATAGTAGTACATTTTGTTTTTATGTCTTGCTGGTATGTTACAGAGTAGCACACACACATTGATGTTGTCATGAGCTGTGAAATTCTATACCTGGTTTATACCATGCAAAATTATGACCCTACCGTCATTTACTGATTTAAGATGTTAGTAAAAAAGACAACAGTTGGTCAAATTGCATTCTTTGTAACTCTTAAGAGAGTGAAATCATTTTTTCTTTCCTATGGTTAGGTTTTTTTTTATTTGCGTTCATGGTTAAGGGCTTAATACCCTGTTCCAGGCTCTCAGTCAGTGGGGATGATCGCTGGAAAACACGGGCAGGCAACAACCAGGATCGGCAATGGGAGGGATACAGGAGAAGAAATGAGAGGGCGACAACCATGGTTATAATCCTCTTTTATGCATCTAATAATTTGCCAGCATTTACTTACTAGACACAGCATGAACATTTGTGCTTAGAGGCCACAACACGCTAGGAGGATCAGCGTGATCTCCTGAAACTCGTGCGGGTAACACGATACCGATATTACTGAGATTTTCATATTTGACATTTTGGCGCTAGAAAAGGTTTCTTTTCACAAGTGGGCAGAATGAGGTTTTCAAAACAATGTTCGCAGTCTCTCCTGCCCTCTCTTTTTCTCTCCTGTATCCCGTTCGCTGCTGATCCCCCTAGCCGCCTGCCTACATTCTACAGCGATCGTTTCCACTGACCGAAAGCCTGTAACAGGCTACCACTGACCGTGAGCCTGGAACAGGTTAAGGGCTTAATAGGTTAGCTCATTAGTTTATAGTTGTTAAGCTTTTTCAAGTTTATATGACATAAAAGTGGTTGCTGCATATTTGGAAGGCTTTTCAAAATACAGAAACATGACGTTTTCCTCTTTAAAATGTCTTTTCGTTGTGGAGATATTGAGGTTTATGCAATATGCAAAGTAGGAAAGTGACGACATCATGAGGTGTACAACTAAAATAGTAAAATACTGAATAAAGAATATTGTTGGAATCATTGAAGCAGTGTTCCTTAAACTTGGCACCAGAAATGTACATCACAAAAGAAACCAAATGACACCCATAGTATCATTGCCATGGAACATTTCTTGGCTTCAGTGTTTGTCTGTCCATAACTAAATATCCAATATACTCATTTTCAACCCCTTGGTTGCCATATTGTCTTAACTCTTATCTTTAGTTTGGCTGTGGTAAATGCCCCTTAGTTATGACTAAAACTTGGAATTCTAGTAAGCTAGCAGCAAAAGTGTTGTCATGGCAACAACACTAAGGGCCGGAAGGACAAAGCCCCAAGCCCATAAAGGAAAACAAGGGAAACCCATGAACTGATTTTCTCATGGTTATCATGGCTAGCGGTATTGCTCTTGGGGGCGCGAGGTGTTTCTCTTGTGTAGCTACATTTTTGTATTGTATTGCGTGTTTAAGGGGGACACTTTGGTTTGTGTGTGGTCAAAGCAGTGGTAAAATGATAACCCTAACTTGCACCTCCCTTAAACCTCGGCCTCAAAAATTCAGCAAGAGCTGATTCACATTCACATTCTCATTGGAAGACAACCTGGTTAAGTATTTAATCCCAAAAACCTATTTTGCCTACGTTTTCTGGAAATAAGAACATTGACCTGTGTTTAAATTTTGATAACGATTCTGTAGTTCCGGGAAAGCAAACGGTTTGAAAACGACCATTTCCCGGATCAACGGATTTCTGAATTGTGTCGCACAAATAGATAGACCTTGGTGAAAAATACCAGTTGTAAGGCGGTTAAAAGTGATCGCATAACGTTCTGCTGGTGGGTCAATTTTGGGAACTGACTGGCGCTAGATTTGGTTTCTAAATGCTATTTGATGCTTATTATTGCATTATTGCTTCTGTTTTCTGAAGCTTGAATCCACGGTTAGATCAACACTACGTTAACCGTTAAGACCACGACAAAATTCTATTTTTGTCTTGTAAAATGATAATTAATAGACAATTTTTTACAAAGTACGGATGTATTTCTTCCCTCTCCCGTTTAAATCCATTGTCACACTTATTCATTGTTATACTGCTCGTTGCTCTCCATTAAGTTCTTTGTGAATGTGGAAGAAGCTAAAAGGTTGGTAGAGTTGATGAACCAACAGCCAATTCAATGTGTATTAGACCTCAGGGAGACCTCGCAAATGTGTCGACCGGAGAATGCGCCGTGAGACTCGCAAGGGTAGGTATTGAATATGTTGCCGTCCAGTGTTCAGCTGGAAAATGAAATATAGTCCACGAGAGGTTCCGTTCCCTATAAAAACGTTTTTGATTTGCATACTGGTGTAGGCTGATGTTTATGAAATCATTTCTCACCCTTTGTCATAGTACCATAATTATAAGTACACCCGATGAACAATGAACTTCCTAAGACCTAAGCCCTCCTTAGCCCTTCTAAAAACAAAGATAGAAATATTAGCATAGTTATATACGCTTTGCCACAGAAAAGTATAATCTCGGTTGTAATCGGCTATAATGAGACCTATAAACTGGGTTTTAATAATTAAAGGATGGCTCGGTTAATTGCTCTTTTTTTTTGTCTTTTCAACCGAAGTTTTAAATCATTTTACTTTTCTCCCGGAGAGGCTTCCAGAGGAAGAAAAAATTTAAAGAAACGGAAAAGCGTGCACTTCATATTTTTCTCTCCACGGTCTTCACACGCTTTATCTTGAGAGCATTTCGGGAAGAGAAGTGAGATGCTCTGGGGAATATAGATGGTGGTGCTGCAAAAGAGATTTCATGCATTACGTGAGCTGTACTTTTTCACCATACCTTTCACTGCTTTAAACTCGGAATTTGTTATTGCCCAAGATATCAAAAAGGGGGGGCGACCCCTGCGTTACTGGTGTTAACGGGTAGGATAAACAAGAGGAGATGGAAGAGGCCCTTCATGTGGGTTTCCCACCCGGGGGGGGGGGCACTCCTAGAAAAATTGGGTAGGGGTGTGCGGCCCGCTTCCCAAAACCCTTACCCTATTTATGACCAAAATTTGCGAT
>OMLO01003960.1_pt1 | contig 12288 bp, 5 predicted proteins | sample 1674811 | NCBI WGS metagenome assembly OMLO01 (sample SAMN06265003, study PRJEB25207) | coral metagenome | isolation source: Coral host | place: Mexico:La Bocana,Puerto Morelos, Mexico | collected 2008-11-13
ATTGCCAATTGACAGGGCGCTACAGATAACGAAACACTCCAAGACGACCAGTCTCCCTCCTCTAAGGGAAAACCTAGGACCTGTACCAAAAGTTGCCTACAGCAAACACTTACAATACAGGACAGTCAGTTCAAGAGCTATAAACCAGGCAGCTTTCCATAGTGCATTAAAACCACCAGAATTTTTGGTTCAGCAAACAAAAGAGTCGCTTTTGGTGAAAGAAAACCTTCGACAAGGAATGGCAGTCAAAACTAATATTGTTGTGTCACGCCCTTGTTCTACAGAATTAGTTTCCGAGACCCCGTGATAAAGTTGATGTAGATTACGAGTAGTTCCTCTTCTGCTTAGTCCGTCCTATGTGACGCGAAAGAAAACCGAGAAAAAAATGACCACGAAAAATCCTAGATTTTTTTCTCGTGGTTTTCTTTCGCGTCACGCACGAAAAATTGACGTGACCAACGTTCTCTCTGTCACGCAAACAGTGCACTAGAGAGCAGTGTTGGGTGATAGAGGGAGGTCCTTGCAGTTATGTGGACTAGATACATGTACATAAATGTCACAGGTGTATCAAAGGTCATTCTAAAGCTACTTATGAGAGATATGTGGGGTTTCATTATTTTATGACATAGCCTGTCGGTAAACGCGCTGTACCGCATTTCCTCCAGCGATCCTCTTTCTTTCTCCCTGAGAATTCCGGCTTTTGTCACGTGCGAGGCTTAACTCATTCTTGGGATCGCGCCCCGGGGATCGCGCTTGCCTTGCCTTGTGCAATGGTAATGACTAAAAAACCCACTAGTGTCTTAAGGTAAGGATAGCTGTAAAATTAGGCTCTGATGTACCTTTTTCGAGGAAAGAGAATGATTTGTATGCTCTTCAATATACAAGGTATGCATGAATAAGGTTACAGAGAAGTTGTCGACTCGCGCCCGGTTCTCCGCAGGTCCTCCGTCAAGGGAAGGTTGAATGCAGGCTCATTTTTCCAAACGGTAATCGAGGCCTACCACTAGCGTGACACTTCAAAAAAATTGAAGCGTGACCCATTGATCAGCGTGACCCACCAGGGACGGAGAAAACTCTATCTATACGAAGAAGACATTCGGAGTAATCCATTTCGTTTCTTTCCAAGATTCTTGAAGTGCTTATCATTCTGCTAGCTGAAATTCCTTTTGTCCCCTTAAAACGTCTTTTCAGGTTGTTTACTGAAAGGAGGAATGGTGTGTGGACTTGGGACTCTGGACTAAAATGTTGAGGGTCATGTTATTTGTCATGAAGTTCATGTTAATTCTTGTTGTTATTCAACTCTATCGAGTAAAGTACAAGTACAAAGTACAAATAATTTAATATAACAAACATGTCATTGCCATGGAAACCACATGATGTTGCAGTGAAAGCAAGCTTTCTTATTTGTATATTGAAAAATCAAGTAACTTTTGGAATATTTCATGGTTGTTGAAAGCATTGTATGACTGACATAATTGCTGATTCTTTGGATAAAACAGAATTTTACTCTTGAACCTGCTCCGTCTTCAGATGCTCACAAGTACGTACTTCTTGGCATGGGTAATTGCAGTGGTTCAGCTCTCTCGTGTTTATCCTTGAGAAGCCTGTGGAGTTCAGCCAACTCTGATTAAACAGTACAAAGTCTAATTCTCAAAGCAGCAACTGCAACTTGTCTGCTTATAAATCTTAACATCTTTTGCTTTGTTACAATTTTTTTTATAAAAATATATACTCCTTTTATTCACAGATCTTTTAAGTTTTTATGAGATTCAAATGAGGACTTATCTGGTGTATTAGCCTTGAAATAATGGAGCCACATTTCTCTCTTGCTGAGCCCTGTTTATAATGGGCTAGAGTTTGGAGTCTTAAGCTCTTTTGATTACTTTATCAAATCTGGATGCCATTCATGTTAATGATATCTGCAGAGTTAAGTCATCCTTACAAGTATTTAGGTCCAATATACAGAAAATGTCACATGGATGGCTGAATTCTTGAATAAGCTGCGAATAATATGCTTCCAAACACAATTCAAGAACATTTTTAAGCACTTAAGGAGGACTACCGGTAATGAACATTTCAATGCTTCAGTTTAATGTTTTCTACTATCCTGTCTGGTATAGGCAAGAATCCACTCAACTCAGGTTATATATCATGACTTATTTCATGACAGATAGTCTTCACTTTTTACAGATTTCCAGCTGTGCCAAAAAAATAAATAAAATAAAATAAAGAAAAATGATTGATACAACTCGGAAATATGCTACGCAGCCATGTTGTAAGACATCTGTACTTTTGAATAAGACAGAACAAAATTTTATGATCTATACAAATCCTGTTCTAATAGCCGAACTTCAAGACACTGCGAAGCAAATATAGCACAATAAAATCAAAATGTATATTCATGAGATGAAGTGCCACCCATCCAAGCAAGGAAACAGTATTATTCTAACTGTGTCAGTTATGGTACAGTAGTTTCTGACAGAGTAGCTCTATCACAGCTGTTTAGCTGAGCTACAGGATGAAATAACAAACCAACACCAAATTATTTTATAATGCTATGCATTTATTTCAGTTTTGCCAACATATCAATGTACACATTTTATGAGTGGTATTCGCCACCTCAATAATAAGTTTTTTCCACTTTGTTTTTTTACAATCCTAACTCAATAGCAAGATTCAATTGAACCCATTTTTCTTATCTGTCTTCTGCTGTTTGGAACTTTTTCATAGTGTATAAAATTGTAAATATCACTTGATGGGTATTATTTCTGTTTGACTGGAACTGGAATTCCTACAGCTTCGCAGGGAAGTCCAAGCCGGAATTTTATACAAGCAGATAAGCTTCTCTTCTATCCTTCATAGCATACTTTAATAATGTCGTTTCATGTGAAGCGATAAATGATCTGATCGCGAAAAACTACGATCACACGTCGTGCATTTAAATGGTTTTATCCCCGTATGTTTTCGGTAATGCCTTGTGAGTTCATCTGATCGCGCAAAACGCCAGCCACAATCTTTCCAGTTGCACTGGTAGGGTTTTTCACCCGTGTGGGTTCGTTGATGAGCTTTAAGATGCGAACTTTTAGTATAAGATTTATTGCATCCTTCGAATGTACATTTATGAGTCCTTGCCAATGTTCGTTTCCCTTTTGGTAGCTGCACCGTGGTTGCCTCAGAGGAATCCTTCGCTTCATTAGCATTTGAAGAGTTAGTTGCCTTTAATGTATTCGAGTTTGGCTTCGTCGAGCTGGAGTTTCCTGGAGAACCTTCGATCGTCAATTTTACCTTCGCCAATTTGGTCAAAGACTCGGTAGTCATCGATTCTCCGAAGCTGTTCTCGTTGTCTGTTTGTGTTCCCTCTGAAGTCTGTTTGATGACCGTGCAGACAGGTTTCATCTCAACGTCAGCGCACGTGAGTCTTGTAGGCTGCTCGATGCAGTCGAGCTGAATTTCAATGTCGGAAGACGAGTCGCTCGTAGGACTACAGCTTGATAAGTTATCAGGACTAGAAGCGCGTAGTTCCAAGCAAATGACATCCTGTTGATACGGCAATTCGTACAACAACTCCGTGTCTTTTAACTTGCTTTCGATTAGGTCTTCCTGACAGAAATATTTCTCGTTGTAATTCAGTTCGTAGTCTGAATCTAGCGAGCCTTCGGAGTCAAATGCACCACCGTCATCGAAAAGGTCCACTTTGCCATTGAATTGTGAAAAATTCAAGCTGTCGATGTCAAACCAAATCTGAAAAAAAAATATCGAAAGCGTTGGTTTCGTTTGGTCAATAGCGTTCTTCAAAGTTCCAAAATTGACCAGCTAGTAACATACTACTTGTAAGCTGCTACATCACGCAAGATGTGCTCCTTTAATCCCGCGAACATCCACAAAGACTTACCTTTCTGAAATGTTCTTCGGGATTGCCTAAGGTCTCTTTAGGCCGCAATAAATCCAGAGTGACAGTGGAAAGCAACGGATCGACAACCGAAGACATTTTTGAACCTTTGCTATGCACGTTTCCAGCATGCCCTGGTTCACTGCACACAGCTAAATAAGCGGTCTCCTTTGACAAGTCACTTGCCTTTTTTAACGGCTATCTTATTGGTTGAAATTCCCGTTCAATCGAACAATCGATCAAGAGGAACCAATGCGATATATTTCTTATCCATATATGGGTATGACTAAAATAGAAACACAGCTTCACAGTATAAAAGCTGAGCGGATTCACAAGAGCCCAGATTGTTCGATGAGTCACGTCTGCGATAAGCCGAGCCGGACGAAGGTAACTCAATAATTATGCGGAAAATTTAAAACCCAAAAGACTTTAACTCTTTTGGTTGGGAAACTTATGAAAGACGAAGCAATTACGCGGGAGTAAAATTCAATAAAACACAGCAGTGCAATACTATGTACAAGAAGGTCACGGATAACAGATAACGCTGAAAATTCCAGGGTAAAATATTCAGTCCGTCGGGATTTGTTTACAACTATGTTGAAATTGTTTAAAAGCCCTTCTCGATATCTACATAGTACGAATTTTTGGAGTTGCTATCAATTGAGATCATTCAACTCGGAAATTTTTAATAAGAAGTATGATTGATCAAATATCGACAACATTTAGATGTTGTACAATAATAAGTGCACAATTAACTTGCATTGATCACAAGACATGCGCGATGTTTGTACAAATGGAAATTACTAGCTGTTGGCACTGAGCCATGCATTGTTGTGTTTGTATAAACGACATTAAACTTGGTCAAAGGACAAATATATGTGCACAAACATGTTTGTATAGAAGTGTATGGAGTGATCATGAAAAATTTTAACTCATTTCCATCACTGGACAGGACCGCGAACCATGGACAAAGAACGGACTCACAAAATACACAACTACACTTTTTTATAAGAATATTTCTTTCTGACCGAGGCAAGCCTGCGTAGCAAGCGTTTCCGTTGGATTGCGAAACAAAGAAAGACCGAGGAACGGGATTTCCGATGTTTTGCCGGCGCGAAAAATGGGGCGAGAGCCTAAAATCCCGTTCCTCTGTCTTTCTTTGTTCCCCAAGCCCATGGAAACGCTTACTACGCAGGTTAGAGGCTGATTATTCGTTTTTTTCTGTCCATTTTTGGCTGAAAATCTTCATGTCAATATTTTTAGATTATAGCTGTTTTCTGTTTTCGAGTGAATTCGGGTGTCTCGATGGTGTTAACGAGTCAGCCTGCACGCATCAAAACGCACACTGTTATTAATATCAAACGTACAGTTAGCGCTGTTTTGTTGTTTTTTGGCATGGCTGGTTTTGCCATTTAGAGAAAGGAAGGATTTTATACGGTTTAGTTAAAAACATATCATTGTATTTTATTTCATTAATTTTCAACACATAATAATTTTTTTTCAAAAGCCTCAGTATATGTAGACTGCAAAACAGTCGTATTTTTTTGCGAACGCGAGCGACAATCAATATTCGAACGAAAGGTCTGGAGAGAGTGTAAAAACGGCGAGGGAGACTGTCCGAAAACGACTGTTTTGCAGTCTACAGTGTATGGTTTATTCTTAAACTATTCTTAAAATTTCACAAATTTCAGCCTCTATATTGCTATTAAACGTATTCTTATAAATAAATATTGATATTTGCGAGAGCTTTATGTGGAGAAGCAGGCATTTTCGAGCTATCGACAGGCTAATATTCCATCGGGTTATAATTTTTGCATCTTGCAGATTCCACCACTGGAATATGAATTTCTTTTAGAAAGAATGGTTGGGAGGAGATAGCATTTCGGGACGTTCGTTTGTCAAATCGTTTTCAAAGAATGCAAAAATTCTAACCACTAAATGACATCACTCGTTAGGAATGCTGAGCAAACAAATCACGTGATGTTGACAAACACGGAATAAAAATAAAAAAAACCTTATTAGCTCATTTCTGTTTATTTTTTCTATTTAATCCTCCTTGGAATGTATCAGAACACATATTGGACCAAGCCCCATTATAAGACATTTTTTCCTCGTTCAAATTTTAGAAAATGTTATACTTAAAATTAATAAGTAGCTCCAGTGCTCTACCTCTGCCTAGTTCTGGCCCTGTACAACAGTATAGGATATTGCCCATTGATCCGTCTTATTTCAGTAGTATTGGGTTTGTATTATAAACTGTTGTTTGTCTGTTTTCCAGTGTTCCGAGAAGCACGTACGCAGATATTTCCTCCTCTTACGATCGTAGGAAAGAAGCTCGCGACGAAGAACTACCGTGACGAGCCATAAAAACGACACGTATGCGTTACCAGTCTGAGAAAAATTCGATGTTCGTGGAAACATTTGTAACTAGTTAAATTTGAAAGTGAAAATTTGATATGTACTCCACATGTTTTATAATTTATGCGGCAGAAAAAAAAAAAGGTTCACGAGGTTCCACGAGCCACCCCCCAGTCACCCCTACCCCCACCCCGTCCCCCAATTCTTTGTTCCGGTCCCTGCCATGAGTTTACAGGTCAGCGGTTTCAAACAACAAATAAAGATGGCGCCGTGCTGTGGAAAATATTAAACTATATATGAAGGCATAGCGACTGGCTATAAAACGAAATACCTTTAAGCCAGATTGTATAATAAAACATGTCGGAAGTAAAGCTAGGGAGACCAGTTAGAAGACTTTCCAATTCTAGTGTTTCGTCCAGAGCGTCTAATGTGTCCTTCTCGGAGAAGGTTCGGCGGGAGTCAACCGCTAAATTTGACAACTTTATGAAGGAATGCCGTGCCGCTTACTTAACCGTTTTAAGCAGTACGACCGAGAAAATCACATCCATTGACGAGCTGATCCTAGGTGAGAAATGATATCTATCTGAGCAGTAAACGCTAAATTGTTGCTGCCCTAATAATATTGTTGGTTGCTAGTGGTTACTAGCTGACCATGGTCAAAGCACAGCTGAGTTGGGAGTAGGAAGGGTGCAGAGTATAGCCACGATTTTAATTATAAGCTTTATGAAATCCATTTTGAAATCACTGGTTATCCTTGCAATCTGATTGGCTTTCAGCGGTGAGATTTATTCCCAAATCGCACTATTTTTTGCTCTAAATTGCATTTTTTTCTCAGCCAATGAGAATAAGGCAGTAAAACTAAACAACCAATCACATGACGCAATCACATCACGTTGACATGACGCTGACATGTTTTCAAAATGAGATGTAAATGAATTTCTGGTTTTGCTTTTTGACAAACCGGCTACTGGCTCAATACGTAATGGTACTGACCAAAATTTTGTAGTCTGTATTTAGGCTATCAAATTGTGCGATTTCAAAATGGATGTAATAAAGTGGCAATTGAACTTCGGGTCGTGCAATTTTGGTCTGACATCATACTTGTGATTTCAAATCAAACTCACGCTGCGCGCTCGTCTGATTTTGAAATCACACGTATGATTTCGGACCAAATACCACTCCACTCAGTTCAATTACCATTATTAATGTGACACATATATTTAACACCCAAAAGAGTATCGTAGCCTACCTTCTACCTGACTTTGAATTCAGCAAACAACAAACAAAACAAAAAACCCTTCATTTTTTAAACAGAAAAAAACAAGAATGAAAATGAAAGTTTTAGAATTGATGAAAAGTGAAATTTTGCAGATTTGCTTCTTTAGAAATGAATGTTAAAATAAAATAATAGTTTCTTTGCATATATGGCCCTACATCCACAAATTCAAAATATCAGAAACTGAAATAAGTTGGGCTTGAAATCCATTTAAGGTAAAAATGTTTGAAACCAGGAGAATGGGGACTCTCTTATTTTATCTGAACAAGGGACTTGTGCTTAATAGGGGGTGGTTTAGGAGTGTTTTGTTTTGAACTGAGAAGGCATATACTATCAGCAGTTTTTAATTTTTTATGCATAACTTTGTCAGGTATTGGTTTGAATTATGTATGCCAGAGATTATTTAAGCTGCAGGCGAGTGTTTTGTACATTTCTTGAGTGTTCTTAAATGTCTGGAGTGTTTTATCACAATGTAATACATGACTTAGGCTTCTTCATTTGCTTTATGATATAGAGATTATGTAGCGAAAAACAATAAAACACACTTTTTCTATGTTTTATACTGTGATTAAACATGTGTTTTCGACCAATCAGAGTGCCCACATGGACCTATATATATATTATAAAGTGTTATAATGTACAAAACAAAGTGACTTCAAAAATTTTATCTTCTGGTAATTGTTATTCATATATTTGTAAATAGTTTGTAATTAATTTTTTTTTTAATAGTAGTTAAATGAAATTGTAAGTCCAGAAGTATAACCCTGGGAATATTTTCTTTTGGCATTTATTTATTAATAAAGAGTTCTTATTCGTACAACGCACACAAATTCACGCCATGTTATGCATTGAGCATGCTCTAAGTAGTAAAATGAACAATGATTAGGCAAATGGCCACTGCTGTAGCTTTACCTGGACTTAACAACCTTGGACATTCGGTGAATGCTATTCTTCTTTTGATGAATAAATTTTGATGATAAATTTCTAAGAAAATCTTTTGATTAGAAGTTGCAATGTTTTGCAAAATGCACCTTTAAATTCCGTTCTTTTCATTTATGTGAAGTGGTTTCAAATGCCTCTTGAAGGATTGAAGGAAGCTTTGTGAAAAGGATGGCGACAGTTGAAATATTGTTATTTATAATGCAACAAACTCAATTTTACAAAATATTACTATTATAGGGATAGATTAATCTTTGATGTTTTAAGCCAAAAAGTGTGAAGACCATGCTGATTTAGGTGTGTCAAAGTTTCAAAATCAGACCAGGTTTCCACATGCTTTATCTCTGAAGCGAAGTCTGTGATCTGTAATTTCATTTTTCATTTGTGAAAAAAGTAATTCACTATCTGTGCGCAGTAGAAGTTTGAAGAAAATTTATTGAGTAGAACATTTTTACACAAGCAACTTCTTCCCTCTAGTGTAAGTGGTGAAGTTCTGAGTCATACGTGTAAAATCATATTTTAGTTTAATTACTAGAGTGTAGGGTCAGGACAGGTTAATGATATTTTTTATTTAAGCCATCAATACCAGTTGTTTTTTTTTTCTATTTAAGCTCTTCAGTTTGGTGGAAGAAATCCTTCGATGAAGTTTGTACAAAAATATTGGAGACATGACACAGGTTAGATATTTATAATTCTGATGTAACAATTTTGACTCTTGGAAGGGGAAATTCTAAATATCTCTTTGCAAAGTATATCTAAATTCAACCTGGCTGATTAGTGTTTGTAATTGAATTACCGGTAGTGTGAGGTCTGTATTGGGAAAATATTAGTTGAGTTCTTTTTTTGCAAGATCCTTGTCCAATCTACAGTTGAGGTCCATATATATTCAAAAAATAAAGACCAGTGTTATCCAATACAGACCACACCTGTCCAATTGCATACAGTAAACAACTTTATTTATCAAAGGAGTACCTGTTTTTTAATTATGTCTTCTGTCATGGGATCAGGGTTGACGCAGTGGTAAGAGCCCTCATATCATATTGTGAGTTGAGTTTGTTGTTGGTTCTCTTCTCTGTTCCGAGAGTTTTTTCTCTAGGTACTCTGGTTTTTCCCTCCCCTCTAAAACCAACATTTAAAGATTCCAATTCAGTAGCTTGGAAAGTATCTCCAATTAGTGTGACAGCGCTAGATACATTTGCACTAAAATAAAGTTAATTGTTATTGTTGTTCTGTACAGATAGTATATCGTACAATGATTTTTGTGACATTATGAGGAAGGAAAAACCCCTTAATAAGGACTCAGTACTCAAGGCATTCAAATGTATTGACAAGAATGGTGATGGATTTATAACATATGATGAGCTGTTTACATTGTTGACCAAGGTATGCTCTGTTAGGTAAAGTCTGTATATGAGCCCATCAGGCCGGAGCTTATCCCGGTCTCTGTAGTATTAAGTGACTAGGAATATTACTTCTTACCCCTAAATGGGATGCTAGTCCATCGCACCTGGTTACCCTCAGCATTAAATTTGCTGGTACCCATTTATACACCTGGGTGGAGAGAGGCACTGTGAGAGTTGAGTATTGTCCAAGAATGCAACACAATATCCCTGGCCAGGGCTCGAACCCGGACCGCTCTATCCGGAGTCGAGCTTACTAACCACAAGACCACGGCGCCTCCCCAAGGTCTCAGGTCAGGTCAAATGGCGAACTTTGCATGAGATAAACTAAATTGCTATTTGAGTTGAATAGGTAAAGCTTGACCATTGGGTTAAATGTTGAACTTAATTCGAATTTAGATTGACCAACATGTTCTATCTCAATCTGTCTGTTTCAGGTGGATAGAATATGTTGTTTAGTCTGAATTCAGTCGGACAAACTGAGTTGAGACAAACATCGAAGTCATCATGAACTTTAATTTGCTCAGTTTAGTTTGTCTCATGTGAAGCTTGGTATTTGACCTGGTCCTCACTAAGGACAACAGTCATGCATTTCTCAAAGATCTAGTTTCTATCAAAATTAATGGTGATGTAGTTTGTGGCAAAAACACCTTTTTTTGTTTTTGAAATGTAGGATTTTGTTGCCCTTATTTAAAATGATCAAAAATGTAATCATTTTGCAAACAATTTTTTTTCTGGAGTCCAAAATGTTTTAGGGTCTAATGATGATGATGATGACAGCAATGATGACAATGATAAAATAGACACAAAACCAACAAACTAGACACAAGTGCTATTAAATGATATTAAATCTAATAAGCTAACCTGGCTGTTACTGAAGAAAGCACAATTGCTTTCTATATCATACTCTGCAGAGTTATGACAATTATTTCCTGCAGTTTTGTGTAGCATTCTTCAAGGGCTTGTTGTCATTATTTCATGGCCAGTGTTTCTTTATCTTAAGCAAGGAGAAAGGATGACAAAATCTGAAGTGCAAGAAATTCTTGATGATGCTGATATAAACAATGATGGAAAACTGGACTATAATGAGGTAAATGAACAAAGCCCTGGTGGTCGTACACTGTATGTGCTGGAAGATTATATGCTGTGTAAAGGCTAGGACCAGTCTTCTTACCTCACTTCAGTTTTTTGCCAAAGCCTCTTGGGGATAGTTGGCCAGAACAGTTTCTGTAATCAGTTTTTTTTTTTAAGATGGGGAAATTGGCACCGTGCCTAACTCCTGTTATTTATAAAGGCACCAGATACAGTAGAACTGCATTACCATGGTTATGATCAGGACGTGCGCCAGCTGACTTGTTGGCTGAACCTCTGACGTGGTGGGCATTTCCTAGCATTTACAAAGTACATCTGTTGGCCCCAGTCTACACAACCTGGACTCATTACCATCCTTTAATTCCAACCAGTCTTGTCACAGTCTGTTAAATGTGTAGAAGCACATTAATCAATGAGTAACAGCAAGATGATTAGACAAAGGCATTTGCATTGTTCAATTCAAAACCATTGCTCTCCTTTTTTAAAACACGAATGTTTCCTGAAATGCTGTCTAGAGGCTTTGATGAATATTAGTTTGGATGTTGTAGCTTTGCATTTTTTATAAATTGTATCTATTATTAAACACTTGTACATGTCCAGTTTGATTTGTTACTTATACATGTAATGTCAAAAAATAAAATGAATGACCTAAGAAGCCATTACAAATGATTGCATTTCTTTAGTTTGCAGCCCTACTTGTAAGTACAGCAGATGATTGCAAACAGAAAAGCTTAAAGAAACTAGCAATAGCTGATGATGATGCCACCTCTTCATATGCACCACATTCTTCTAGTAATAAAAAACAAAGTATAAGCAAGCAAAACCTCCTGGAACCTGAAAATCTGAAGGTAAATGTAAACATGTTCTTATTCTGTGAGGGAGAGGGGTGTGATTACTTATTTCAGGTCGCGCTTAACAAAACAAGATGAAATGAACATAGTCATGACATTCAAGTTAAATATGGCACTTGCAATTTCTCTACCCCGGACTTGTGAAATGTCATAAAGTGAAAATGTGCAGTTCCATTTGAGAATTGGCTTTGTGTTTGCTCACATCATTTTCAATTAAAACTGAAATACAGGAAAAGAAAAAAGAAAGAAAAAGAAACCTACTCTTTCACATAAGTTAACTCTTCCAGATTTAATGTAAGCTTATAATAACAAACTCTATAAGATTGTGGAGGATCATTCAGGGCAGTGCCTTGTCCAAAACTTGGACAATACTTTCAACAAAACTTAGGTGTGTTATAATTATAGCATAGCTGCTAATAATTATATAGATGAATAAATATTTTAAATGTTTTGGTTGTACTACAGTTTGAGATTGACTGAGTA